>Ga0255048_10001529_pt1 | contig 15842 bp, 19 predicted proteins | sample JV7_2_2_MG_FD_183619 | JGI IMG/M metagenome (GOLD analysis project Ga0255048, IMG submission 183619) | Seawater microbial communities from Jervis Inlet, British Columbia, Canada - JV7_2_2 | ecosystem: Environmental > Aquatic > Marine > Inlet | place: Canada: British Columbia | collected 2016-10-06
ACACCAACCCATCCGACGCAATGGCCGACATCCCGCCGCTTGACTATGCGCGCCACATCTTAAGGGAAGTCAGGCGGGCGGCGCATGACGCCCTGATGCCCGACGATAATTGATCCAACACAGGGACACTTACAGATGGATGATCTAGGATTCAAAACAACCGGCGCAGCTCAACAGCGTTACGACGCCGCCGTGGGCGCCATGGAACACGCTAAAAAAGAAGTTGCGTGCGCCGTCCTGTTCGCCCAGCGCGAAAGGGAGAAAGCAAAACTAGCGAGGAGAGAGCAAGCCATCGCTTTCTGCAGTTCCCTGGATCTGACAGACGAACAGCTTGGGACGATTCAATCTGTCACTGATGCTATGTATGACGAGTGGGGCGGTGAAAACCCTTACGTTCTCAGAGAAATCGTGAAAATGAAAACCTGAAAATGGCCAGACCGATCCGCAAAGATCCGTGGCTCGAAAAGCACGGAGAAATATTTTACGCTGCCTGGTATGAGCCTGACAACCGGCGCTCCCGGCGCAAATCCCTGAAAACAACAGATCGGCACGAAGCCAACAAAGCCCTGGCCAGAATGGTCTATGGCGGAATGCCATCGTCCGGAGCCGTCCTGTGCTCTGCTGTCCTTGCACAATACCTCGCTGAGCATGTTCAGATGAATTGCGCCGACCCCGGTCGGCAGAACATCATCTGCGCGCACCTCAACAGGTTCTTCGGAAACAAACCGATCAAAGATATCCGGATACCCAACTCCAGGGCCTATGCAACTTTCCGGAATGCCTCGAGCTCCACGGTAAAGCGCGAGCTGTCGACGCTGATGGCAGCGGCCAACTTCTGCCGGCGGTGGGGCTCCCTGCCGGCCGGCGAGATGCCTGTCGTTGAGTTCCCCAAAGTGAAAAAATCCAAAGTCAAGTTCTTCACGGTCGACCAAATCGGAGATCTGATCAAAGAATCTTATGGGCCGCTTCGTGTATTCATCGTTATAGGGTATTTTACCGGAGCCAGGCGGGCAGCGATCGAGGGTCTGAAGTGGTCTCAGGTCGACACGGAGCACCGGGTGGTGGACTTCCACGATTACAGCCGCCCCGAGACTCGCAAACGCAACGGTCTCTGCCCCATCAACGATGCAGTCGCCAAGCAACTCAATCGCATGAAAGCGCGGTTCCCCGACAGTGAATACGTGTTCAACGGAACGCCCAACTTCTACCGGCCTTTCGTCAAGCTATGCGCGCGGATGTTGCCGGGAGTGAAAGCGCACCCCCACATGCTGCGGCACAGCCGAGCAACCCATCTGCTCGAGGCGGGGCAAAGCATCTACAGGGTGGCAGGGTTGCTGGGCGACACAGTCGCCACTGTGGAGCGGAATTACGGGCACCACACGCCGGAACACGCGGCAGGGGCTGTGGCGCCGGGCGACGATTACCTGGCGGGCATCTAAACCCGGGGCTTCCGTCTGATCTCTATCTCATAGCCGCAAGCGTCGAGCATGGCAGCCACGCTGCTCAATAGGGCGTCGCCCTGGTTCTGCCAGTTGTTGATCGTCATGCGGCCTACGCCGGCGGTGCGCGTTATCTCCCTGTTGGGCCGCGGGTCTTCAGCGAAGATGCCCAACGACCGCAGCAGAAGGGGGTGGTGCTTCTCTGACGTGTTGTCGCTTTTCATTTGAAACACCCCTCTATTATTCGGATTCTGTCATCCGCTATGCGCTTTTTGGCCAAGGCAATATACTCCGGGTTAAGATCGATCATCGTTGCATTGCGCCGTGTTCGATACGACACCATGCCTGTGGTGCCAGCGCCGCCGAAGGGGTCCAGCACGTTGCCGCCCTTGGGACACCCGGCGAGGATGCAGGGCTCGATCAGCTTCGGCGGAAAGGTGGCGAAGTGGGCTTGGGAGAAGGGCTGTGTGGTGACGGCCCAAACGGAGCGGCGGTTGCGCAAGCCGGTGCCCGTCACGTAGCCGCCGCTGGGGTGTGTGCCCCCATCATTCCGCCCGCTATCTTCTGAATAAGTGCCGCTAACGGCTTTCATCGCGCCGTTTGTCTTGCCCGGCACACGACCGGATCCCGCCTGCCCGTCAATATTCTGCGCCAGTCGGGAAACGGATGCCTTGGCCAGCGGCTCCGCTATCGCCTTAGCGTCGAAATAATACCGGGGCCGCTTGGTCAGCAGAAACAGGTATTCGTGCGCCTTGGTGCAGCGGTCGGTGACGCTCTCGGGCATGGGGTTGGGTTTGGCCCAGATGATATCCTGGCGGAGATACCAGCCGTCGGCCTGTAGGGCGAATGCGACGCGCCACGGGATGCCGATCAGGTCTTTGGGCTTCAGCCCCGTTTGCTTTTTCGGCAAGTCAACAGTCTCGTCGCCATGCCCATGCCGCCGCCTTGATGGTCGTGTTTGGCTGAATCCGCTTGGCGTTTTATTCCCGGCTGGCTGCGAGTTGTAGCTATCACCCAAGTTCAGCCACACCGTCCCATCATCCCGCAGCACCCGGCGAACCTCGCGGAACACCTTGACAAGCTCGGCCACGAACTCGTCGGGGGTGGGCTCTAGGCCGATCTGCCCGTCAACGCCATAGTCGCGCAGGCCGAAGTAGGGCGGGCTGGTGACGCAGGTGTGGAAGATCCCAGCGGGGAGCGTCGGCAGCACGTCGCGGCAGTCTCCGGTCAACATTGATATAGTCATTTCCGATACCTATCCCCTATCCAACCTTCCGCGACCACAGGGATACCCGCCGCCCAGGGCGCGGAATCCTCCATGATTCTGCAAACGTGGTCACAGGAAGTAACCGATTCGTCATCGTAGAACACAACTTCATCGTGAACATGCAGGACGATCTCAACCCCCGCAGCGTCCAGCCGCGTCATCGCTTCGGCGAGAATATCCCGGGCGATCGCCTGAACCGCGTTCTCCGTCAGCTTGCCGCCGTATGTCTTGGTCCGGCCCCATTGCCGGGTGTAAGTGTCCTGACCGAAGAATGTAAGTGTCGGCTTCTTCGTTTTCCATGGCGTCAACTTCATTTCGACCTTGGGATATGGGTAGACGATAGCTCGCTCGCACGGCAATTTCATGAACAGAAACGATCCAGACTGTTTGAACTTCAACCGCCCGAGAGTGAATGTCGTGCCTGGTTTCTGGACTGCGGAAATGGCCGCTTCCTCGATATTGTCCCAGAACGCGACAGTCGCCGGATGTTCCCCGCGCCAAGCGCGCTTGACGATCTCTGCCGCAATCCAATCCTCCCGCATCATACCTGACCTGCTACCGTAGGTCTGCCAGGCTTCATCCGCTTCGTCGACTGCCCACCCCGGCGCCGTCCCCCGCAAGACATCTATCTGCGCACCGATGTCGACCCCGTAGCTGCCCGACATAGCCTGAAACGCTCCCGGCCCGCCCTGGTAGCCAAGGGCCAGTTCCTCGACCTTGCCGATTTGCCGGTCGTCCTTTGAAACCTGGTCGATTGGTGTGTTGAAAGACCTCGAGAACGCCAGTTTGTAAAGATCAGGGCCCTCCCCAGCGTCGTAGGCTTCGAAAGCCTTCACCTTCCAGTGCTCCCCCGTCAGCCACGCAAGCACCCGACCCTCAATGTTAGCGTAGTCGGCGGAGCCCATGACACGGCCGTCATCCACGGTTAGCAGAGCTCGGATGCAGCTGCCAAGAGTTTCAATCGGGTCATTGCAGAAGGCGATGAAAGATTTGTAGCGGCCATCATCGCCCCCGCCGGTCAAACCACTGCGCAGGATACTGACAAAAAACTCTATTTCTTCCTGGCTGATCTCGGGACGCTTCAGGTTCTGCGGCTGGAATCCCCTCCCTCCCCACCGGCCGGGGTGCGCCGCGTGATATTGAAGCATCCCCCTGGCTCTGTTGTCCAACCCTCTGCGGTTCAGCAGCGCCTTAATCTTGGACACCGACATCTTGGAACCGCGCTGGCGCAATTCCAGCACCTTGCGGCAATCATTCGGGAGGTCCAGCGTGAGCATATCTTTGACATGCTCAGCTGTCATGCCCTCAACTTCAACACCATTGGCGGACAGAAAGGTGCTGATCTGGGCAACGTTCGTGCTGGCTCCGACCTTGTAGCCGGAGACCAGTTTCATCTGTTTGTTGATGTCTGCGCGGGTCCGGTCAACGATATCGATCGCCGCGTGGCAAGCCCGCTCGTCGATCACCACGCCGGCGTTATTTATTTTCTGGTCCAGATACCAGAGTTTTTGTTCAATCGGGCGCAGCCGCAACAGTCGCTTGTCAAGCGCCATCTCCGTCCGGACATCCTGTTTGCAATAGTTATAGAGGTTTTCACGGCGCGTCGGGTCAATCCACCATAGAATCTTCAATAGGAGCCCGTCAGCGCCCGTGAAAGTCTGCCAGCCTTCTGCGTCGGGCGGGCTGGGGGCTCCGTGCGAGTCGGCTGGCAGCATCCCGACAACCTTTCGGGGCTTCGCCATGGACAGCATCTGCCGGTGCCCAGCCATATCCTTCGTCATATCCAGTCTGAGAGCGCCAGCGGCGTCCGCCAGTGCCCCTGGTAGCGCCATCGCGTATGCCTGGGCCATGGTGCAGCGCCAGCGCTCTACGGGCGCTTCCGGGAAGCCGTAGCGGGGCACCAGTATCTTTCGCCATATTTCGATCTCAAAGGCAGCGTTGTGCGCGATCAGTTGCCCGCCTCGATCGATGTGGTCATACACATCGGCCGGAACCGGGGAACCCGGGAGCCAGAGGGCAACGTCGGAGTCGCCGTCGAAAGCATACGCCATGCACCAGATATCCGTGGTGACGTCGTCAGCGTAGACGTGGACCCCCGTCTTGCGGAGGTCCACGGCAGATCGCGTTTCGAAGTCTATGTGTAGATCAGACACCTAGAAAACCGAGTCAGTCGAACCGCTGGATTCCGAATCGTCGCCGCCACCGGTGGTATCAGCCACGCCTTCGACGGGCTCGAATTCGTCCTCAGCGCGAACAGCTGACCCAGCGAGCGGGGTGTCGTGATCCAGGAGCTGGACGTTCACCAGCCGGAAGTTGACGCCGGGGTTACCGCCGTCAATCGACGGATACGCCTTGGCGAACACGGACACCCGCGCCCAGCGACCAGGGTATATCTCGGAAGCGTCATCCACCGGGTTGTTCAGCGCGTTGATGATCTGAGGCTGATTGAAGCTCGACAGACGAATCATGCCCCAGCCCTTCATCCAGTCGTCGCCGGCCGGCTTCTTCACCGTCTTGGATTTGGCGAACGCGTCCAGGAACGGAATGTTGAACTTCCCGTCAGACGCCATGCCCGCGAGCGCCTTGAACTTCTCGACGCCCCATTCCTCGACACCAGCCGCTTCGGCCTGGCGCTTCAGAAGGCTGATGTCGCAGTCGGGCGGGATCAGAATAGTCAGGGTGTATTTCAGCAGCGTTTCGCCGTCCCGGCCCTTGCTCTTGGCCTTCGGGTTGGGCTTCAGCAGATGCGGGTAGCTGATCTTGACACGCGGACTGAGGATGTTAATCCCGTTCGCCGCTTCTTTGCAGGTTTTCATGTCAGTCATGTTTTCAGTCTCCGTTGCGGCTATCAACCGAACTCGTCTTTTGCGTCCGGCACCATTGCCGGGCGCGGATCGTCAAGCGGGACCAGTATGGTGTTGCCCGCCTGTTTCTTGACGAAGGGCGCCAGGGAGGGGCGTTCCTTCGGTGGTATCAGTTTTTCCAGCTTCGCGGGCGAAAGCAGCTTCGCCGGCGGCGGAGGTTCAGTCAGTTCATCCACGCCCACAGAGATGAACACGGGGATGAACGCTTTCAGTTTGTCTTCGTCGCGCCACACTCGTTTGACGCTGGCCGAGACCTGCTTGAACCCGGTCGGAATTCGACCGGCCTTAGCTTCCGCCGACGCGTATTCCTCGACCGATTTGATCCAATGCTGGATCTGGCGGGCCTTGGTCAGCACTGCCGCCAGTTCCTCGCTGGACATCTCGGCCGGGGGCTTCAGTTCATCGACAGCGCCGAATTCCGTTTGCGCCAATTTAAGCGCTTCGTCGGCTCGAGTGGGGCAAGTTGCCGATTCGGCGCAGAAACGGCAGTGCTCGCCGGCGCTCAGATATTCGCCTTGCCAAAAGTAAGGCGTGTCGTCGCCGTAGCCAGATTCGGCGCGATCGACGTTCTCCGCCGCAATCCGCATCTTGGTTTCGAAAGTGTCCAATTCCTTTGTATTGATGTCCACACAGCGATGCGGACCTTTCGAGTGCGGCGCCCGAGGCTGGTAGATATGCCCCCGGATAGCGCCGACACTCTGGTTTGTTCCGGCACGGCCACCGCTGGCGTAAAGCCCGATCTGCTCGTTAAGTCTGTCGGACGTTCCGGTCTCCACCACCACGCCCCGGCCATACTTCAGGTCGAACACATGCAGGATAGTGGTCACGCCATCGAACACGATCACGTCGGCCGTGCCATGGCAGTCATCATGCACTCGGGGGTGAACCCTGGTCTCAACCAGCAGCGTTTTCCCTTCGCCCTTCGTGTGCTCCGCGATCAGATCGATGAACCCCTGGATGGATTCAACCATCTCGGCGTCGACCGTGTAGCACCCCGGACCGATCGGGGAACCTTCCTTCAGGAACATCGTGGCGACATCCTTGCCGTTGATGTCGATCACTCGATCCTTGAAGTGCGACGCAGGGACTTCCATGCGCAGACACTGCGCCGCCAATTCATGCGCGGCGGTGCCATGATCGGCAGCATCGCTCGATTTGCCCTCCGGTCTCCTGGCTTCAAGAACAGCGGAGCCGGGGCACTTCGCCCACCGATGCGCAGCTGACGGAGCCAGCCGCGCATGGTGGCGTTCATTGGCGAGTTCGACCATCAATCAAAAGCGCCGTGGGCGCTGTTCGCGCTATCGGCGCCCATGGATGCCGCCGCCTTCCGGGCCATGTCGATAGTTTCCGCGAACTTCTCCGGCGGGACCATGTTGACCTTGGTTTCCTTGGCGTCGTTGACGGCGCCGACTTTCTCGAGAATGTCGACCATGGCGTCGCCGCCACCCTCGCCGGCAGAGTAGAGGTCGCGCATAGCCGCTTCGACGTCTGCCAGGGTGGGGCCGCTGTCTGATTCGACGGCGTCATCCGCGGCAGCTTCAGCGACCTTGGCAGCAGCCATCTCGGCCTTAGTGCGACGCTTCTTCCGCTCTTTCTTCGGCGGGTCGGTGTCCGGTTCCGAGTCCGCTATCACTTCGGAGGCGGTCCTACTGATGACGGAAGGCGCGTCGGCCACGATCAGCGTCGGGTTGCTCTCGGTCAACATGGCCGAAAGAATCTGGCGCAGTTCGCCAATGGTTTTCGCCTTGATCTGAACAAAGATTTCAGGAGTGTCGTTCATTGCTGTTTTCCTTCTCTTGGTTAAGCCCATTGCGGGCGTCTTCGTTGTAGTAAGCAGTCATGCTGTCCCCATTATCATTGCGATTTCCTGGGTCGAGACGGCCCCGCGGCGGAGCAGTATCGCGCACAGCCGGACAATCATGCCATGCACATCCGCTGCCTTGATCTTTGGGGGTTTGGGCGGCTTCTTCGGTTTTTTAGCCATCATGCCACTCCATCGAATAGCGCGACCAGATCTTCGGTCTTGCGCAGCAACGTCTTCTGAACCAGTTCATCCACCGACCCCGGCAGGAGCGCCGTTCGGACCAGACAAGCATTGTTCTGCCCAATTCGGTGAATCCTCATGGCCGCTTGAGCGTTGTTTGCCGGCGTCCAGCTCTGTTCCAGAAAGACGATGTCTGACGCCGCAGTAAGCGTGATGCCCGTGCCCGCCGCTTGTATCTGGCCGATAAAGACACGAGTTGTGGAGTCTGGCCGTTGAAACTTGTCGATGGCATCTTGCCTCGCGCGCCCAGATATTCCGCCACGGACCACGACAGGGTGGCACGGTGATAAGGCTTGTTCCAGCGCCTCAATCGCTGCGACATGGTGCGCGAAGATAACAAGCTTTTCACCTGGTCCTGCAGGCATTGCCCACGAATCTTTGGCGTGTCGAAATGGTATTCCAACATCGCTCGCGTGACGTTTTGAATTTCCTCCACTGTGAACATTGTAGAACGACTCCTTTATCCATTCGACCAAGGCCGAAACCTTGGCAAGTGCGGTGATACGGCGCAGCGTCGCCATCTCGGGCGCCAACCGGCGCAGTCCGCCGACGCCTTCATGCTCGAGGACGCGCGCCAGTTCAGCCGCCTGGGCGGAAGCCTCGACCAGACCTTCATAAGCCGGTTTTTTGCAGTGAAGCGGCAACTCAGCGAATCTGATCGACGGCAGATCCTTCAACACCTGTTCTTTCATCCGGCGGAGCGTGAACGGCGCCATACGCTCGCGCAGCTCGGGCAAGTTTTTGCCCCCGGTGACAACTTCAGCGAACCCGTTGTGCCGCATAGTGCAGAACTTGCGCGTGAACTGGTAGAAATTCCACGGCCGGTATTTCTTTTTATCCGGAGGCGTCAAGGCGCCTGGGTTCAGCGAGTGAAGCATCGGCCAAAGTTCCGAAGGATTGTTCGGCGCCGGGGTGCCGGTAAGGCACCAGACGTGCTTGGCCTTTTCAGTAACGCCGCCGTGGCGCGTCATGCGATCGCCAAACACGGCTTTTGTTCGCTTGGCCTTCGGATTTTTGAGGTAGTGCGCCTCGTCGAGGATCACGATCGAATACGCCACATCGATGTAACGGCTGAGATGTCGAGTCAGGTAGTCATAGCTGATCACGTCGAAAAACGGTTTGGCTTGGCCCTCTGGCCACCAGACATCTATCTCGCGCAGCCACACAGCCACTACCGAAGCGGGGCAAACGACCATAACGGCCGGGATCGGCGGGTTGAAGTTCGGACCCAGCACCTTGGCCGCAGCAAGAATCGCCTGAACCGTCTTGCCCAGCCCCATGGTGTCCGCCAGCAGTGCGTTGGGGTGATTCGCGAGGAAATCGACTCCCTCGATCTGGTAGGGGAAGGGTTTCACTACAGTCTACTCCGTTCTTTGTTTTTCACGTTTTCTGTGATTTTCAGCGTGTTCAGTTTATTGGTTGCTCCACAAGTGAGTGATCGCCGGGGAACAATTCAACAAAGCGCTTGTGGAACTCCGCAAACGCCCTGTCAGGCGTGTAGACCACAAAGTGATTTTGTTCCGCGGTCTCCGGCAACCCCGGCCACGGATCCGAGTTGGGGCACAGCGCTTTCTTCTCGCGCGCCAGCATAATGTTGTCAATCGTCTTGACCTCCGGGGGCATCTCAAGCGGCAGCGCGAACCGCATGGCGATGGCGCCCCACAGCGCCGACTCCATTCGCTGATAATCAGGCATCAGCACCTTGGCCGGCCGCACCATGTCGCCGATATAGGCTTCCGGCGCGTCGTGCATGAGCATGATCCGGGCCATCGGACCCCCATAGCGCTCCTGGGCGTAGTCGGCCGCAGCACAGCAGTGCTGTGCAACCGAGTAGAAACAGACTGTCTGCCCGCTGAAACGCCCCTGGAACGCCAGACCCCTCGCGATATCTAACGGCTCGATCTCGATCGACAACGGGTCTTGCAAGTGCAGCTTGACGCCGGAATAGGTCTGGATCCAGGTGCCCCTGTCAGTTTTCGGCACTCCGACAACGTCAGTCACGCCCACTGCTCCACAGCTTTGGATATCGTCGGGGCAGCGGACACAGACGACAGCCGCGCCACAATCAGGCTATCCACGGACCACAAGAGCACCGCGAACAGCAGCAGCCACGCGAGCAGAAAACCAATAAGAGCACGTCTGTCAGTCATGGTTCAGCCCTTTCCCAGTTGGTCGTGCATTGCCTTGCCTATCTCGCGAAGAGTCCGACGCAGAAAATCTTCCATCGGTTCATCCTCGCGTTGGTCACTCAAGACGCTCTTTGCTGCGCCGATAGCGGCCCAGACGCCTCTGTCGAAATCAGTCACCGAACACCCAATCAAGCATGTTCACCATCCACACAAACGGCCAAGCGGCGGCAAGAGCGACGAAAAGCAGCAAAAAACAGACAGGAAAGGCCACAGTGGCCGCAATTCCCTTCAAGCACATCCTCGCCACTGGTTTAATCATCCGATCGCCCCAGCCTGCCAGTGGCGAGCGCCACGCCATGACAGAACGCGATCAGGCTGACCTTGGCCCCGAGCATCATCATGTCGACAGCACAGCAAGAGGCGGCTGGCATCCGGACGCTACCACCCAGCCGCCTCTCTGTCCCGCGCCGACGTCCACAATCCGTCGCGGGCATTCGTGTGATCGGTATGATTTTGTCAGACATCACGCATCCTCAAGGATGATTTCGAAATCGACGGCGCCGATGCCCGTTGACGTGCCGACCCTGCCCATCCAGATCAGATCGGTGAGGGCTGGAAACGGCCCGCCAGGTGTAAAGGGCCTGATAGTGACATTATCCGTGACCCCGAAAGCCCCGAACTGAACCCGCAGGGCGGAATAGGGCGCCGCCGCTTGCAGAATATTCTCGCGCTTGAAGAAGTGGAAGTCCATCGCCTTGTTGCTGTCCACCTGAACGAACCATGAAGGCATGTAGGCCGTTTTCCCGAGCGGCACGGCATAACACCCGATGAAAGACTGAGCGTCGCCGAATACATCCAACTGAACCGTTGCCCAATCCGCCACCCCGCCGGCATCCTCTATCACGATGTCAGCGGTCATCGACCCGCTGGTCGCGCCGTTCGGGTCGGAATAGGCGCCGACAGCAGACACATAAGCCCGGTTGATCCGGATGAACGTCGCCGTGGTGCCAGCGGAAGCCGACGCGCCCGCCGTGGCTACCGCTTCCGTTACCGCAGCCCCGGTTTCGTCAAGGCCCTCAAGAGTGACTTCCCTCGCCCCCGCGCCCGCTGCGGTGTCCGCCGCGTTCCCGCCTGCCTTGACCCGGAGAGACACCGCCCCGGCGACTTGCGGCGTGCGCCAGATGCCACCAATGCACATCGGCGTGAAGGCCGTCGGCACGGCAAGGTTGGCGCCGAACTTGTGAACATTGCTGCTGTTCGACACGCGTCCGGCAGAGATGTTCAGTCCACTGGCCCTGCGGACATCCCGCAGCGTTGACAGGTTCAGGTCGACATCGTTTCGTGTCCAGACGTTCTTGGTCACGGCAAATTTTCCTTGACATGGGTCAGAAGCGCGACCGCGTCGGCTTCATTGTGATCCTCGACATTGATCCCGCGGCGCTCGCACTCGGCGACCATGGCTTCTTTCTTTGCGTTACCCTTGCCAGTCCAGGATTTCTTGATCGTGCCAACTGGAATGGCGTCGTAGGGGATATCTCTTTCCTCGCACCATGCAGTCAGGACCGCCTGCAGCCCGCCGTAGATGTGCGCGGCATCGGTGCCGGCATGGCGGCGGACTTCCTCGTAATAAACCCGGCTGACCGGAGATTTCATGTGCAGCTCGCTCAGAAACGAACCAAACCGAACAAATCGCATCCCGCCGCCTTCGAACCGCCCGCCCTTCAGGTTCTCGGTGCCGGACACCAGAACACCGGACACCGACTTGGCCCAGCCGGTCGTGGTCCCGAGATCGAGGGCGAGAACGGTCAAATTTCATCTCCCCGCGGGAACTTCACCCTGTCATCGCTGATCATATGCCCGCTCTGCGCGTCGACAACGATCGCCGCTCCCGCCAGGATGTGCGCCCAATGAGACAGTCCGCTCACAGGATCAACATCCTCGCCATCGGCGATGGCGTCCAGGTGGCGTTGGCAGGCGCCGATGTAGGTAGACAGCACAATGCCGGCTTTGCGCCAGTTCCATGCGCCATATTTCGTGGCCCCATTCTCTAGTGCCAGCGCCATCTCGCGCTTGGCTGCCGGCGGGCACAGTTGCAGTGCGAGCTTGGCGCGGCCGGCGGCTTCCTTGGGGTTCTCTGTCACGGTTCATCCCTCCCGTAGATCGCCCAGACCACGAACAGCCCGATGCAGATCGCGATACCGCCCCACACCAGCAACTCGCCGGAGTCGAAACTCGATTCGAGGATTGCAATCGCGGCGGTCATGTTCGCGTTCTCCGATTTTCAAGCGTTTTCGTGTTCGGCGACGACCCTCTTGAGTTCTGCCTTGATCTTGTCGCGCAGCGACTTCTTTTTGATGTGACGACCACGCTCCATCTTGAGGACAAGCGTGGGATCCCCGGCTGACCTGAACCCGAAGACCCCACGCGAGAGACCTGTCGACTCAAGCACTGCCTTGACCTCGTCAAGCAACGGATCGGTCAGAAAGTCCGTCTGGATGGGATGTTGATTCGTCATGCGAAACACTTTGACCTCGGGCACGGAAAAATGCAATAGTAAAAACACATCGGCTATCTATTGCCAGACTCACCTGTTTGTGAGATGGAAAAAGGCCCGATCGCGATCGACCGGGCCACTCAAGTCAAGGTGAGGGTTATCCATGGTCCGCGCCCAAAGCGTTCCACGCACAAACAGTCTACTGCCAGAATCATATAAAAACAAGCGCGACGCAGCGGTTGATTTGGCCCTCGCGGGCTTTTCAGTTATGCCATTGCCGCCAAACAGTAAATCAGCCCCTCCAGAGGGCTGGCGCAAGTCGCCAAAAATGGCGCCCGAAGAAGCCGACAGTTTTTGGAGCGACACCCCCAAATTCAACCTCGCCATCATGACAGGCGAGAACTTCATCGTCCTGGACTTCGACAAGAAACACGGCGGCTGCGAATCATACAAAAAGCTCCGCGCCCTCGACGATCTGCCGGATACCTACACGGTCCAGACCCAAGGCGGCGGCTTCCACGTATTCCTGGCCACCACGATCAAATACGGCGTCGGTGTCCGTATCCTGGACCACGCCTGCCTGCCAGGCGTCGACCTCAGAGGCGCAGGCGGTTATGTCGTCGCCGCCGGAAGCGAGATTGACGGCAGATATTATGTTAACTTGAACAACCTACCAATCGCCCCGGCGCCGACATGGCTCCACAAGGCACTCGCCGATCACGACGCGCGAGACAAGCCAGATTCCCGGCACATTCCCATTCTGGAACTCGACACGGACAACAACATCGAAGCAGCTGTCAAGTATCTCGAATCAGCCGCCCCGGAAGCAGTCGAAGGCGCCGGCGGAGACCAGACCACCTTCGCCGTCGCCTGTTGGGTGCGAGATCTCGGGATATCCGAATCATCAGCCCTCGACCTGATATTGAATCACTGGAACCAGACCAAAGCCTGCCCGCCGTGGAACCCGGCCGAGCTGGAAACCAAAGTCGCCAACGCTTTCGAGTATGGCCAGAACCAGCATGGCTCCAAAGCCGCAGTCCTGGCGGTGAATGAATTCCCGCCGCTGCCACAAGAGATAATCGACGCGATCATGGGCAAGGGGCCGGCCACAAAGAAAAAACCCGAATCACGCGAGAGACCGAATATCCTGATCGAGGCACGGCAGGATGTCACCGAACCGGATACGCCATGGCTGGTCGCCGGGCTTATCCCCCAAAACACGATTGGATCGATCTATGGCGAACCCGGAAGCTTCAAATCGTTCGTTGCACTCTATGTTGCCGACATGGTTGCGGCCAATCGCCCGGTGCTTGGACGATCCACAAAAATACCACTCGCAGACGTTATCTACGTTGCAGCGGAAGGCGGCGCCGGACTCCGCAAAAGACTTGATGCGGCCGAACAGGTCCATGGCCACGCGCCGTCACGAGTCGGATTCATCCGGCAATCCCTCGACTTCAGATCAAGCCTCACAGACTGCACCGATCTGCTCGCCGCCATCAAGACCCAGGGGTGGAACCCGTCGCTTATCATCATTGATACCCTCGCCAGGAGCTTCGGGGGAGGTAACGAGAATGCCAGCGAGGACATGGGCGCCTTTATCAACATCGTCGACCACATACGGCGGGAAACGCAAGCCGCGATCCTGATCATCCACCACAGCGGTAAAGACGCGACCCGCGGAGCACGCGGCCACAGCTCTTTCTTCGCCGCCATCGATTTCGAATTCGAGGCGACAAAGATAGCATCCGTTCCGCAAGAGGGCCCGGGTGTCGGCTCCGGCCGTCTCCGGGTGACGAAACAAAAAGACGGGGTCGACGGCTTCAGCCTCGACTACGCTTTGGAGAAAGTGATTCTCGGCTCCGACGCGGGCGAGAGCGCCGAATATCATTCGGACGAAGACGGCGATGAACCGCCAGATGTCAGATCCTCGATCGCAGTCAGGGAATGGCGGGATGGCGAGGCCAGGGCCGTTGAATTGAATGAGGTCAAGATGTCGGCGGCGGCGCACCAATCCCTGCTTGTCCTTCAAGGGCTCACGATCGAGACAGAGCCGGCGGAGATCGGCGGGTCGATAGAAATCCGCTCGGATGTATGGCGCCGAAGCGTGGTGGATCGTGGCATATGTTCAGGCGATGAATTCGCGTCGGCGCGGCGAGAGCTGAAAGCATTGGGTGCTTTTTCGGCCGTTGGGGGCCGTTCGGTCGTATTGGGGGAAGATTTTGCACAACCACAGGTTATCGAGTAAGTCATTGAAATGACCATCCTTCCTTTGCGCGAGACACCCGAAACGTGAATCCACAGTCGCTCCGGTTGAACGGGGGCCGGAACCGGCATCTCACTCCACAGCAATTGTGGATTCGCTTTCATTGAAAACAAAGGGAAAATTCGGCTCAATCCACAATAATCCACCCGAATCCACAATGAATCCACAATGGACATTTGACCCGCATCTGGGATGTGGATTATACCCCACCCCCCCGAAGGGGGGGGGTATGAATCCACAGTGCGCCGACCGAGACGTGAATTCCCTACTGGCAAAACAGATTCGATTCAGGTTATGGTCGCGCCTGGTTGAACGGGCGATAGGGTTGAACATGGGATACCATGCGGGCGCCGCGGCTCTGGATCGTGGCAGGCAGGTCAAGTCCGGGAGGTCGCACGGAGCCCGGGCGACTGGCGCGGCCAGCCCGGAGCGGATTGCGGCGTTGCGGGGGATGTTCCCCGAAAAGCCATGGGTCGAGGTTTACGAGCGATTGTATTGCGGGCACATTCTCCGGCCGGATCGCTATGGAGGTATAACTGACGCTGATGTTGACCGGCTTGCATCGCTTGGGGATATCGCCGGCGCTGCCAATCTAGAGCTGGAAAGGGAATTCTGCCTGGCCAGGTGGCGAACATGGATCGGTAGAGGCTGAAAGGGGCGCCGTAGCGCCCCTTGTCCGGTTTTCACGGGGTGCTGCCGCCTAGGCTGATCAGAAGGGCACTCACGGCGCAGCACAGAGCCCGGAATGTGATCTGGATGATTGTGGTCATTGGCTTTGCCAGACTTGGCCATCGTCACCGATATACAAATCAACGTTTCCGGCGGCGTTTGCAGCGTCGGTTAGATTGGCGGCGCGAAGTATGTCACCAGGCGCGAGCGGCGGGCACTCGGTCAGGCTGGTGCGGCGAAACTCTAACAGAGTCATCATATCCTTATTTCCTCTGCATCAGCGCCCGCGGTATACGGGCGCCGGGGGTTGGGGGTTAGCTCGGTTCCTCTGCGGCGATGCGGCAGACAGTCGAGGCAAAAGATGAATTGCCGTTTGGGTTGGCGTTCCATCGGTCACGGACATAGCCGATTTCCTCGGGGGTCATAAAGCGCGAGAAGTTTCCCCAGAAGGGAAATTGGTTCTGCGCGTCGATAACTTCCTTGGCGCGTGTCGGTGTCATCGTCTCGACTCCAGGACGTAAACGTGGCCGGTTTCGGTCGCGCCCTTTATCAGGTCGTTTGTCCATTCCATCTTGGCCATCAGGGCCAGCGCCGCGCGGTCGTGGGGGTTGTCGTCGGTGTCGCTGTAGTAGCTGACCCAGACTTTCCGCCCCATGCCAGCGCAAGCCTT
>Ga0255048_10001530_pt1 | contig 15839 bp, 28 predicted proteins | sample JV7_2_2_MG_FD_183619 | JGI IMG/M metagenome (GOLD analysis project Ga0255048, IMG submission 183619) | Seawater microbial communities from Jervis Inlet, British Columbia, Canada - JV7_2_2 | ecosystem: Environmental > Aquatic > Marine > Inlet | place: Canada: British Columbia | collected 2016-10-06
CATCGTAGACCAGTTATTCAACATCCTTGGATTGAGGTCTTTTTCTAGTGACTTCCTGTACTCATTGATGTTTTCTACCAGGGCACCTTTAGCACTCATAGCGTTACGCCCTGTGAGGGTCATAAAGCCTACTTCAGGGTGGATTAATTTCTCCCGAATGTAGGACGATAGGTTGTTGTCTAATTCACGCAGAACACCTTTCTCGTAAGCCTGTTGTACCTTTTGTTCCCGTTGAAACATGATCTCAGCTTGTCTGGAAATCTCTTGACCCATACCCGACTGAGCTCGAGCCACATTGGCACCGAATGCGTCAGCCGGAGCACTAATGTTTTGCATCCCATTAACGCCAGATGACTGTACTTGTCCTAATTCATATTGTGGTACTGTTGGCATTATCTCTCCTTATGTAACATAACCTTTCTTGGTGTACCACTTATCGGCCACCGATCCTGCCCCAGAAAGTAGTGATGTCATGGCGTTATAATTACCAGCAGTTGCAGCGTTTTGTCCGGCCATAGTGTTTAGTTGTGATTGAGCTCCTTGGTTTGATGCTTGGACCCTATAGTCATAAGCCTCACGTTCAGAGTTAGAGCGAATAGTTAGAGCATCGAGCTCACCCATCCAGGCAGTATCTGCAAGAATATCTAGGGCTGATCCGTCAGCTACCTCTATCCCGCCAGCACTTATAACTGCATTTTGTCGGCCCTTTAATTGGCTAACCTTGAGGCGGTGTTGTTTCTCTTTTATATCGCCCCTAGCGATAGCGTCCTGGGCCTTCCATTCAGAAACCTTTTTGTTGTTGGCATCAACCTTTGCTTGGTAGTCATACCTTTGTTGTTCGGCTTTGCCTTGAGCTCTTGCTCCTGCAAAAGACACCACTGCACCTAGGGCACTAAAAAAAATCGAAGGTGAACACATTACTCTTTCTCCATAGAAAATCTTTGAAAATCCATCCCTTTAATACCCCAAGGTTTGGGCTCATCAAACTTAAATCCCAACCACTTCAGCCAATGTATTGCTACTGTATTTCTAACATCAACATGGTTCTCTAAGAATGTATAACTTTCAGTAAACTTTTTCACTACTGGTTTACATCTTTTTAAAAAGGTTAAAGGGTACTTCTCAATCAAAGTGGTTGAGAGCATCCAGGGCGAACCTTTTCTACCAATCATCGAGATTGGACACACCCCCCACATACATACCAGCTCATCATCAATCAGTCCTGTCTGGGTATAGGTAGACATCTCTACTGAGTCCTTAATCAATGTATGTACATCGATTGATGTTGCTGCCTCTAATTCGTCTCTGTCAGCTTCTCTGAGGTTGTTAGAGAGGACTTCTACATCGCCCTGCTCTACATCCCTTAAAATTACATTAATTGCCAACAGTGACCTCCGGTATTACTGCCAACAAGGTCACCGGTAAAGGATCATCTTGGCGAAAAAATACGGAACCAGAGTTTGACCATTTGGATGGTATAGTTACTCTTATATCTCCAGTCTTTAATGCTGTCGGGTCACCATAGTTTTCATAAGCCCGTTGTTTAAATTCTGTCAGATTATCGGCAGTTGGGCCAATCTTCCCGCCTCTAGTCTTCTCGACCCTAAAGGTGACCGTTGATATAGTCTTATTCTTGCCTTGTATGGTGCCTCTCCCACCCTCAAGTTCAAGTGTTTGAAAGTCAGCCTGAATTGGCAAACCTACATGAATCTTGGTAGCTGGGTAGCCTAGTGTTATTGCTCCAGATGAGACTACTTGTTGAGCATGAACATTACCATCAGCCAGGATTGATACTGTTTTTGCTTCTAGATGAGATAGTCCTGAGAGCTCATCAACACCCTTAGCCCAGACAGTGCTTGCCACAGCTCTAAAGGCAGTTGGTACATCCCTACCAGCATTTACTGTGACTACTGTGGCTGAGGTGTAAGCATTAATAGTACAAACCAAAGTGGCACTACCGATAGTAATAACAATAGTATTACCTACATCACTAGAGCTAAATGTTGAGGCTGAGGCTGTCAGGGTTAGGTTTTCAGTATGTGCCCAAGTACTACCACCAGACAGAGTCATTGAGGTTGTACCTGTATGGGTACCATCATAGCTTAGACCTGAATCAACAAAGAAGGCATCCTTAACATCAGCAATTACTCTAGTTTGGAGACGCTCTATATATCTTTTAGTGTTGCCATTAATGGTTCTTTTAACCACAAAGTAGGTAGCATCCTCACCACCTTCAGCGATAGAACAGACACTCTCAAAGGTGCCATCAGTGTCATGCCTGGACCAGCCCCAAACCTCGTGCTCACGCAGATAAGTAAGAGCTGCCAAGGTACCATCATCGAGCACTGCCCAAACGATAGAGCTTGGTGCCTGGGCAAAAGACCATTCCCTAATACTCTTACCTTCAAATAGATGATTCGATAGTACTGTTAAATCATTACCAGTATATGAATCTGAATCCAAAGCATAGGCCAGATCTCGAATAATTGAGCCCTTTGATTGTACATAAATAATAGTATTACCAATTACCAGTGGTGGCACCTCAGAGATACCACGATAACCTTGCGGTTTCAAAGAAATACTTGAAGGGGTAACCACACCACCCTCACTCGAGACCATCAACCACTCACCACCAGAGGTTAAAACAATTAAATCTGATAGTGCTACTAAGTGACGTATCTCATTAACCTGTGATGAGGCAATAGTAAAGGTTACACCGTCATCATCCCTAAGTGGTTCGGAGACATTAAAGTTGTGATAATTACCAATCTGTGACATCCAGACTTTTTGTGGATCATTATTAGATTGGGCAAAGGCTAACCTTTGTTGGTGATAAGTTACCGTTGCTGGATAATCACTAGAGGTATTAAATATAGTCCTATCTGTGGGCGGTGAATCGGTCGAGTCTGGCTTGATATTATTATCAATAAAGGTGGTAGTTGTGCTCCTACCAACAAAGCCATAAACACCACCAGTTAGTTTATAAATATTGTAAGAGTTAGCCCCACTTGCAGCAGACCAGGTAACAGTATTAGTGGTGGTAGTTGATAGAGCATTATTAGTCACACTACTAGCAGCTGACTGGACTGACTCGGCACCAGTTGTAGTATCTACCGCAGAGACAACATAAGAGTAACTAGTATCATCAACAGTAGCATCATAGTTCTGCCTACTGACTGCTAATCCTATTGGTGCAGTCATACTTGTACCAAAACTAATACTGGTTATGGTCCAAGCAATATGTGAGGTTCTTTTTAATTCTTTAGGTGGGTGTGAGGGATGACATATTGTCATTACATCGGCCGACTGGGTGAACTTTAAATTAGCTAAATCGGTATGGGCATAAGGTGTTGTAATCTCTACTGGAGAACCACTAGATAATACTTGACCGCCATCCTTAATAACCCGCATAATAAGATCACCAAACTCTAATACATAGGTCTGTTCGGTATTAAATTCAAACGGAATCAGTCTAGTTGTTTTGGTTGAGTCTTTAGTCTCACAGATAAACTTAGTGCCGGATCTATTAGATACTCCACCATGAGCTTGAACGACAAAGTTTCTACAGGTTTTAAGGCCTACAGCATACTTAGCTAGGTCAACTCTAGCGTGTAATGAGGGTGCTAATTCACCACCAGTAAATGAGGGTTGAATTGAGCTTGTTGGCATTAACTACGTCCCGTTATCCACGCTGCCTCACGATTAATATCAGCGTGTGACTCGTTAGCATTAAATGTTTGTGCCTCAGACAATGTAGTCGTAAACATATTGTATGTCTGTTGCATACGTTTTTCATCTCTAGTTAGGGGCATAGCAATCTCGGCTGCTAATCTCCAAGCTAGGGCATTAGTAAATAGGGGGTCAAACACCAAAGTGTTAGTGGTCTGGTAGGTATAAATTAGGGTAGCTGACTTTTGGTCAGTAAGAATAACTCTGGCGTTATAAGCATCGCCAAGTGCAATTTCAAATTTAACTGGGTCTAGAGCTGTATTGGTTTGTAATATCTCTCGAGCGTACAGACAATCATTCGGATAGGCGTATCGATAAGACCAGTTACCTGGCGGTGTACCGACATCAGAAAGTGCTAGATGTCTGGTCGCAAATGCCCATGGATGAGCCCTTAATACTGAGTCCCTTATTTCGGCATACAAAAGATTACAATGGAACGCTTCTTCTGACTGCTCGGTTAATGAGGATATAGTGGCACTGGCCCCTATATGCGACAAAGCCAAATTACAAATATCTACTTCACTAGCCATACAAATTCCTTAAAAGCCTCACGATATTGCTACCGTGAGGGGGAGACGAACTTAGTTACTTATTAACGCTTTAAGCGTTAGCAGCATTCGCATAAGACTGCCACTGTTGAGCATCTTTAACGATTGATGCACTTACAGTAACTGTTGGGCTTGTTCCACCTAATGTATAGTACAAACGTATATACCTTTGATTAGTATCTGGAAGACCCATAACAACAACATCGCCTACTGCACCAGCACTCACTGTACGAGAAGTCTGTACTGTAGTGAATGATGAGTTGTCGGCTGACGTTTGCACTCCAATTGCTAATGTAGGTGATGTACCACCCATAGCAACGTCAAGTGTTGTTACTATTTTCATATCCTCACCGGGACCAATGTCACGGTCAGAACCAAGGTCAATCACATTTGTTGAGGCTGCTGTAGCAGTCAACGCTTGTGCATCTGAGACCTGTAAGTTATAGTCGATTATCATATTGTTTTCTCCTTAAAATAATCCGAATTAGCTAACAACAGCTTCGGCATTTGTGATTGCATCATTGCGTCTGAATGGGATTCCATCAAAAGTCATAACACGCTTACCAGCAATTTCGTCCATACCTATTCTGACGTTGTTAGTATTAGTGATCTGCCTACGCAAGATTGATGAGATGGTACGATTACCATAGAAAGTCGCACGACCTAAACCTAGGTTAGGAACCTTCTCCACTGCCTGTACCATTAAATCAACTAAGTCAGCAGATGAACCAGAGGCATCCTTAGTTAAGTTAGATACATCAATGTTAGGGATACGAACCACATAACGCCAGTCTCTCAAAGTTAGGCCGATGTCCCACTTGTAGTGAGTACGGTAACCTTGATATTTACCTGATGCTGCATCCTCTAAAGTCACTTCGCCAAGGTCTTGATGTTTCAGACCAGCTTGTGAGCCTTTAGGATAGATACCGTGACAAGTGTTTGGACCCCATACCACTAACCAGATGGAAGTGTTATCAGCACCTGAACCACCAGCAGTTAAGATATTGTCACCAGACTCAGCAGTTGTTGAGTTAAAGCGTGGTGCTAAACCCATAAACTTCTCTGGATCAGTACCAGTATCACCATAGAACAGTGTTGATGCCATTGTTTGATTCATTGACTCTAAGAATGCACGGTCTTCAGATAATCTGAAGGATGCACTATTGCCATTGAGATCAGCTAATGCCTTATCCACTTCAGCGTAAGCCTCAAGCATACCTGCTGTATCAGTTACCTGTACAGTTGTACTCTTGGATGGTTGCACACCATAGTTCAGTTTACGCCATGTTGAACTTGGAAGTCCTGAACGAATAGTCGTTCTATGACCAGTTTCGAGGTTGCCCTCCATAAACGTCATGTCCTCCAATACCTCGTTTGTTTCGGCTAGTAACTCGACAATAGTGTCGATCTTACCATCCGGATCCTGTCTCTTAGCGACATCCGCAAGAGTAGGATTGTTTGTTGATAATGTTGCCATTATTTACTCCTTTTATTATTGTTTCATTGACGGGTATAAGACATTCTCTCGAGTCTTCTGACCGGCATTAGCTCCGCTAACAACGACCTTGTCCTCAGATATGGCCTTACCCACTCTGTTAAGAAACCTGATCATCTCTGGATGGTTGCCCAATCCTGAATTATCAAGCATCTCGCTAAATTCACTTGTGCCAAACGAGTCACGAGCTTTAACTGCTGTTGAGATGTTCTGATCGAAATTCTCACCACCATATTCTTTATCGCTTTTCGCTTGTTCAACCCAAGCTTTCTGCTGCTCAACCCATTGTGTCATTTCTGCTTCACGCATCTTAGTGACTATATCAACTCCCGCCTGGGCTTGATCTTGGGTTAGGTTGTTTTCTTTAGCCCATGTCTGATAATCAGTCAGGGACTCTTCATTTACAGCGAACACTTCAGGGGTGTCAAAGTTTTGATACTCTTCAGGGGCACCCGCCTCCTGGGCATCTTCATTTGACTCTTGGTCTTCACTACTTGCAGCTTTACTTTCATCACTAGTCAACCCTGCGGCAGACTCTTGATCTAAGTTTTCTGCCTGCTGGTCAACGACTTCTTCCGCATCGGTGTTAGTCTGTGTCAGCAAAGTGTCTTCATCAGGCATTTTGATCTCCTTTATTATTTTCTTTTATCATTTGCAAATACCCATTAGTATCTGCATCCGTTACCTCACTTTCTAGCCATAGTCCAATATTCCTTTGTCCTTCATTAAAGAAGGTTGTGCTATTACCAGTAAAGCTAGTTCTATGTATTCCTGCTTTCTCTAAAACTCTCCAGACAAGCCTACGCCCCCACTTCGTTTTAAGCAGTTGGCGTAGATCGCCCAGCTCAGTGTCACGCTTATTTTTATCAGTAAGTGTAGCGTTCTTCACCTCTTGCTCATTAGATGCGTTGTATTCTTTTTTCATATCCTTACTATCTCATATAATGTGCAAGTTATCTGTTGCTAGCCATACAAAGTGCTAGCTTGTTGTGCTGGGGTTTTACTTTGTGCCTGTTCAGATTCACCTACCTCATAGGTTAAACACTCGCATCCACCCTGTGGACCATAGTCCAGGTTAATGCTTGATGCTGTGCAAACACCATCAGTGTTGAACTTACAATCTAAACACTTACATTTATTTTCCGTTGCCATATTTCTTCTTCTTATTGTTGTTGTTATATTTTTTCTTTGTTGCCATTAGTTGAGTCCTCCTAGAATGTTGCTTAGTACATTGTTGCCTTCAGTATCAGCCTCAGATAAAACCTTGGCTGCCTGAGCTCCTTGATTGATGGTCTGTACTCCCTGGGCAGCTTGTTCCATCTGTTGTTGTTGTTGCATTTGCTCTTGTCTTTGTTGTCTTATCTTTTGGACATTCTCATCACTAACCACAATCTTTGGTGGTACCCCTAACATTTCAGCGTACTCATCTACCGACTGGTCAGCATCAATCTTGTCAAGTACCTCTGGCTTAACTGCTGCCATATTGCCAACAAATCCAGCTAGACGTTCTATAGCACCAGTACCGATTGCCCTTTGAGCTTGAGCCATGACCGAGATATACTCAACCTTCAAGTCAACTCCTCCGAGCTCTTCTGGTGGTGGTGGTATTAAGTTATTACGCACCATGATATTAAAAGTTCTATCAATCAAAGGATCTAGTAATTCTGAATGTAGACGTTCTAATACTGGACCTAACATCAATAACTTCTCTTCATGACGCTCGTCAATCTCTCTAGCTGTTATCTGTCTTCTATTGGACATGGTTAACATCTGGAATAGGTCAGTATAGAAACCTTGCTGAATACGGCCCTGAGTTTCAGCTATGTCTTGCTGTAGTTCAGCTAGCCTAGGGTTAACCTCATAGGTTGGCCTAAAACCACCCTGGGTGCCCTGCATGGTATCCACATAAGTTACCCCTCCAGGTAGCACTGATGCTGTTTGACCTCGAAGTGATGATGGTGCCTGCATTGGTGGATTAACCATCTTATCAATACCTTGGGCCTTTCTTTTTTGTTCAATCTGTAAAGCTTTAACATCACCAAGTACATCCATCGCTGGTGATCTACCATAGATGTCAACTCCGGTAACGTGCCATCTCGGTGCCATGATCGGGAACTCTTCATAACCTGAGTCTGACAGAAAGCTATCTACCCGACCACCCTTCTCAAAGTAAACACTACGATAAGGCATATTCTGGTTGTCTTTCATTTTAAAGTTTCGGTCAGCGTTAGGCTCTATCGCATGGATAATGCTTACCCACTTATCAAGCTGTCCATTCTTGTGCATCCCTTTGACTTCTTCTGAACAATTCTCATGTCCAAACATTTTGCAGGTCTGGGCAACAGTTAACTGGAACTCACGATAAAAGGCATCAACATTTAAACGATCACTCAGGGCCAGTCCATACTCACCAGCAGTAAATGGATAGCACCGGATAACCTGTTCATGGTCTTCCTCTACCAGCATAGCTGCGGTTCCAAAGACACCCATTTCCTCATACATAGTTTGTAGTGAGTTGTATAGATTAGAGCGAGAAAAGATGTCCATCATTCTTTTCTCAACATGGAACATCCAGCTCTTAACTTCATCTACTTCCATCAACTCAGGGTCAGGTGTTGCTAATCTAAACCAGGGCCTGGCTGGAGAAGTGATACCGCTCATCATGCCGGCTGATAATGTTCTGATTGCCATCGTCGCAGTTGAATCTATTATCTTGCCGTTCTTCTTTGAGCCGTCATTACGTTTCGAGGCTAAGAACCTACCACGCCTAGGAAGGATATATTCACTAAGCTCTTCCCAATGACCGAAGTAGGTAGAGCGTTCATCTTTAATGTCTCCCCATCTCCTAGTGAACTTAGATCTGCTAGTTTCTTTCATATCAACCGCCTAGTGTGTATTTAGGGTTGGAATCGTTTGACTGAAATGGACTAGTCAAAAGGGTTTTGTTTTTACTTTGTGTAGCTACCTTGCTTTTCTTGTCTTTCTTATTACTAGTATTCTTGTTAGCAGCATTGGAAAGTAAAGAGGCAAAACTAAAGTTAGCTAATTTACCAGCAAGTTTAGGTATAGCTTGGATAGTCTTTTTATCTGAAGGGATGTTGTACATCTGTCTTTCTGCTGGATGTCCCTTTGATCCTTCCCAGGTCCTACCTGGATAATTAAAATTGAACCCCGAGATAAATCCTTTAGCAGTATCTGAAGTATTGCCAGTTGTTTGTCTATACGCACTCGAATCCAATCTATAGGCAGCATGCTTATCACCAGCCTCCATTGCCATCTGTGCAGCCTTACTTGGGTTTAATGTTTTACCGCCATTAGTTGATGCTCTAGATTGCCAATATGAAGAAGTTCTTTCATTGCCTATACCACTACGATGGATCGGACTATTAAAGCCTGGTCCGTCTGACCCTGATCCTCCACCACTTATTTGTCCAGTACACATATTATTGTCCTAAGAGGGTTTTCTGACTGGTATTAGCTTCAGTCTCTAAACCTCTTGAGCCAGTCAATATAGTAGCTTTACGGCCAAACTGCATAGCCCCTTTTTTCTTTTCTTGGTTCTTCGCAGCAACTACTCCTGGGTCTGCCATTGTTGGAGGAGGTGGTGGAATCTTAACCGGGGTTGGTGGGGGTGGTGGTGCTGGTGATCTTCCGATACACATATTGTTTTCTCCTTAGTTAAATGGGTCGTAATCAGCCAACACTGGCTCTTCTTTAAAGCCAAAGTGGCCTATCTTCTTGGCTGCTACTGGGTATGAGAACGTCAACGCTAGGGCATCGCCCAGGTCTGGTGATCTACCACCACGTTTCTTAATGTCATCTTTAGACTCAAGTTGCATTCTATTGGTTGAGTCAAACTTATATGTTGGTACACATAGGTCAGTCTTTAAGTCAGTATCGTTTGGTAAGGAACCGCCATCATCTAACCATATACGGATAGCATCCCACATCTCTGAACGCTTATTGTGATAGCTTGGATTAAGAGCTTTACCTCCAAAGTTGACCTCACTCACAAAGTATCCGAGTTGCCTTAATCTATCAATTACACCTTCACCTCGACCAGCATCAATGAATACAGCGTCAGGCTCCCACTCATTAATCTCTTGAGCAACCATGCCAGCTAATGTCATATTATCAATAGCATTGAATATCTTTGGTTTATAGGCTGCCAGACCTTTTCTTTTTTGAATAACACTACGATCAGAACCAAAGCGAGCAACGTCCACTCCGAGTATCTTTGCTGACCCTAATACCTCACCTTCAGTACGTTTTATTGCACTCGCATCAGTTACCTTATCGATAGTGATTAAAGCATTTTCCATCGAAGCACTAAAGTCACATAAGAACTCACGTCTGAATTGGGAATCGTCCATAGTGTTGCGGGCCATCTTTACTTCTTCTTCATCTAGAATATCAGTCTCATCGACTCGATACATTCCAGCGTACCATTCAGGGTCTTTTTGAGCGTATTGATATAGATCATAGAACTGATTAAGTCCCTTTGGTGTACCAATGAATAGACACCAGCCTTTGTGATGTGAGTCGGTTAATGCTGGACGGATAATCTCTGGCCATGTCTCTGGTCTAAAGTCAGCTATCTCATCAGCAACGATACCGTCAAAGTAAAGACCACGCATAGACTCACCATTATCTGATCCGTAGAGCCTTATCTTGGCACCATTAGGAAACTCAATAGATGATTCGGACTCATTAGCTCTGGTACCTTCAAGGTCTAGGGTAAATCGTTTAAGGTAATCCCAGGCTACTTGCTTGGCTTGCTTCTGAAATGGTGCTACATAACCAAAGCGTAGGTTCTCTCTTTTTGTTCTAATGGCTGCATCAATTAAAGTATTGATCGCTAGATAAGTCTTTCCGAAACGTCTATGACAAACCAATACAGAGAAACGCTTGAGCTTCTTATGAATTTCAGCCTGGTATTTGTGAGCAACGTAGCTTGTCTTATGTTTGTTAATCCTCATACCCTTCTTCATCCTGCTCGCCAGGGTAGTGAGGGATACCTGTATCTACAACAATAGTAACATTACCCTCATTCTTGACTTCCTGTTTGTCTGCCCACTTAAATCTGTTCTTCATATTCATGTACCAACCGGTGTAATTAAACTCTCTATCTTTCAGGTTAATTCTTCCTTGTCTTTCCCACCAAGTTCGTGATAGTCTGACTCCCCTTTTTATGGAGTCTGAAAATTCTTGGTTTTCTTCCTTCCATCTATAGAAAGTTTCCCTAGAAATATCCAAGTGCCCAATCACTTCATCTTGAGATGCACCATCTCTCATAAGCTCAATAACTGTCTCACACATCTTTGAGCGATACTTTGTTGGTCTACCTACTTTTTTAGTCATTTTGTTTGATAATACCTTCTATATTGCAAGTTATCTGTTGCTGAATAATACGAGACTATTCAAACACTAGGTTTACACCCATACCAACCGTTATCCTATGTCGATAATTAACGATCTCACTAATGTTTGCTGGTGAGCAATCAAACTTCTTAGCTATTACTATTTGCTTCATTCCACCCTCATGTAATTGACGTATAAGCTCAACATCATGATCAGTGAGTTTAGCTCTATGATGAGACTCTCCAACACGATGGCCAGGGCCCCTAGAGGTTCTACCAGTCGTGTCAACTGCCCTCCACTTTCTTAACAGTATTTGTTTGGTTATTGTTTTGGGAAACATATACCAGATAGGTATTTGTATATTTATATTCATTGCTTTTTAGTGTTTAGTGTTTGGCTTTAGTGAATCATCTAAGATGACATCAATACTAAAACCTTCCCGCTCTATTCCTGCTAATAAATCAGTCACACCTTGATGTGCCTCTATCCATGAGATTTCATATTCATCGGCCAACAACATTAATGCTGCAACATATCTCTCGGCCAGATCATCTTCTGTTAAATTCTCACTCTTTTTTGATGTCATCTTTCTTCGCTTTCCATACCTGAAAATCACCAAGCTCTCTGATAATTTGTTCAAACTGCATTCGTGAAAATTCATCGACAGCGATATGATGACCACTCTCCGCTATTGCTTTGATTGTCTTTATCGAGTTCATCAACTTTTCCATCTGTGTAATCATTTGACCCCCATTGCTATGTTGTACTCTTCACCCCTTGGTAGAGTGATACCATACTCGGCTGCTAACCTATCGATATGGTCCAGGAACTCTGAGAATTCCCCCACCTTTAATTTTCTAGTTGACTTAATTTGAGATACTTCAGTGCCTGCCCTTGAGGTAAATTCATGTCGGCCAAGGAACTTATCTTTTAAAAGTAAATGAGTCTCTTCAACTGTATATCCTAGCTCTTTTCCAAATATCCTCACCCAAGACCAATAAAGATTGTTTTGGTGTTGTGATCTGGTTAGTTTGTTATCCTCAATAGATATAATCGCCTTATCATATTCAGACGCTTTGAAGTGATCTCGCACCATCCCTAGAACCTTCACCTGGTTGGTCCTAGTGACCTTTATCTTCAACTAATCCACTGTGACAAAACTAAAGTTAAAAAAACCACACCCAATATCAATCTAAACTGATGTTTTTCTATCCACGCTAGTAGCTCTTCTTTTTTCATTTAACACTCCTTATCTTTTGCTCTATTTTTTTTAACAGTAAACCAATTTGATATTTAGCAATTGGCACTTCCACTCTTTTTTTAAACATCTTTTTTACTAAACTTACTGTCACTTCTTAAACACACCCTGTTGGTTGTGGTAAGCCACCATATTTGGTAATAAACTTCATCGGACCACCGAGATAAATCTTGAATAAGTCTTTCTTGTCCTCGCCCACATATTTAGCGAATGTTCTTATTGGTGGGACACTAGAGTTAACATCAAAGTATTCTCGAGCTTTATGTATATGATTAACGATAGTTGGTGTTAAGGTGAAGTCATCATCTTTGGCCATCTCTTTCATTACCGATACTGACCATTCGTCAGGGCTCACTAGGTAACCGTTTGCTGTTCTATCTAAATTCATTTAATTCTTCCATTGATTTCATTCTTTTTTTATAGCTATATTTCTTGGCGAACTTTGCGGTTGTATCTTTGTTCAAAGGGTTATCTTTGTATAAATAACACTTACCTTTTTTAGTATTAAGTGGGGGTCTTTTTTGAAGAGACCCTCTGTTTATAAATTCATCTTTATCCATCCAACTCACATTAATCCTTTTTTATTCTTCATCTAATATTTCCAAATGCTGTTTTGCCATATCCATAATTGATGAATAACACCACTCACAAAAAGTAATAGGAATAATTCCAAAATACCCCTGGACACCACCACATTCTTCATCGTAATTAGATTCACACAAAGAACAAATATCTTTAGGCGTTAAGGGATCTTTAGTCACATCAATCCTTTTTTAACCAAGATCTCTTGGGTTCTAATCACAGCTCTTAGGTGTAACTCATTAAGCCAGCTCTTGTCGTAGTCTGTTTGTACCCTACCGTCAATCTTGTCATGGCATGAATGACACGCATAAGCTCCATGAATATCTAAAGCCTTCTGCCCCATACCACCTGAGTTTAAGTGAGCGAATACAGTTGTTTCGTTCTGACCACCTGATACACAACCATCTAGTCTTAGTAGGCACGGCTCACCCCTTGCTGATTTAGTTATCTTGCTAATAATCTTCTTCTTCGTATGGGAAATCACCCAATAAACCAAACCAACAATAATTTTCAATATCTTTAGGTCTATGCCTTTTTATCTCTACCTTGAGCTTTCTTGTATTACCTGTCCACAATTTCCTAACATCTTCGTTTCTTATCCAAGCTTCACACAGCTCAAGCTCATAACCTTCCTCATAAACATGGCCTAAATTTTTGCTCAAATATTTAGTCATATACCCATACCTCTCACCACTTGAGAGCGAGAGATAGAATTCCATTTATCTCGGCCAATGGTGTAGCGTTCTCGCAGATCTTTTAAAATATCTTTATCGTCAATAGTCTTTACCCATTCAAGCAAATATTTAGGCAATCTGCCTTCTGGGCATCCACAAGTAAACCAACCAGAAGTCTTTTTCACTTTGTCGCCAAAGTTCATTGAATGGAATTCTTTTTCAAGATAATCTTTCAACTCTTGGCCAGTCAGCTTTTCTTTTTTATCTTCAAGCTTTTGGGGGGCTTTGTTGTCAACCCTCTTTAGAAACTCTAATAAATCACCAATACCATTCTCACTAGGTATGTTCTTTACTGCTGCCATTACTTTCGAGTGCTGGAATAAGTTATAGTCTGGTTTCTCAAGACCAAAGAATTCGATTAGCTTTTCAATCCAAATATTCTTCACGTTCATCTTGATCTTGTTGTATACAATAAACTCAGAGACAATGTCTGTTGCACACTCTTCTACTTTTGCTTTATCTATTACGCTCATGATGCTAACCTCATTTTGTTTTTTTCATTTATCCGCATTTGGATTCTTGCTTTTTTAACGTCACTCATACCTTCAACCGTTCCTTTGTTTGGTTGGTTATCTTTTGATTTATCTCTTGATCTGAATGGATAGTCATAACTAACATCGATTGACATCCAACTCTCACCAAGCCAAAAGTCTAAGGTATCGTCCAAACTAATATTCCACTCTGATGCGTAATGATTTAGTTTTTTAATCAGCATCCTAGTAGCTCGTTCTGTATCTAGTGGTTTTTTTATTTCTTGTCGATGATCAATCAAGATTTGAACTAATGGTTTTTCATCAGCAGAAAAACAATCAATCAAATTTTCTTTTTTTATATTTTTTTCTTTTAAAGATTCTATGGGAGGTTCTATGGTAGATTGGTAGCCCAATTTAGGGCTTTTTAAAGAGCCCAATTTAGGGCTCATTGAAGGACCCTTTTTGGGCTTATTGGAGGTGTTTTTATCAATAGGACCATTATTGGGCTTATTGTGATTCTTTGTAGGACCTTGTGAGACATTATGAGACTTATCTTCTCTATGCTGAACCCCTATTAATTTGTATGAATTTGCTTTACCAAAGCCTGTTTTATTGTAGGAAATAAGTCCAGATTCTGCCATTGCTTTGATTGCCCTCTGGACTGTTTTTCTATTCAAACAAGTGTCATGGACCAACCTTTTTATCGATGGATAACAATCATCTTTTTCACCAGCTCTATCTGCAAGTGAAAGTAATACTAGTTTTTGTGTTGATGTGATTTCTTGTTTCCAAGCCCAAATTGTTGCATCTAAACTCATGCTATCCCCCTGATTTCAAAATTGAAGTAGCCATCGCCCTTCTTTACTACGTTCTTAATTACCTCTGCCTTAATAATTCTCCGATCATCAAAGCTATACTTCTTTTGTAAGATGTCCTGTAGTGGCTTCACTGGGTTGTCCCAATCAGCCATAGTGTTTAAACCAAACTCATAGATGACGTGAAGATCGCCCTCTGGTATTTCGTAATTGTTTGGTAGTAGTAACATTAGTTCCTTTTCGTATGCTTTATATTTTTTAGTCTTAAAGCGTTTACCCTGCCATGCTTCATTTACGCTCAACGGTTTCGTATGTATCTGTATCTTCATTTATATCCCAATAAAGTCTGCAATCCTTTTCTAACTCTGGCTCACCTTCAACAAGTTCATGCTGCCTAAAATAAATATTAGTTGTAACCCTATGTGCTAAACATCTAGGGGCTAATTTACATACCGATTTACATACCTGTAACATTGCCGTCTAAGTTATTAATACAAATTAATTTTGTGGTATACTCCCCCATGTGCAATACCTAATCAAATACGTCTGGTCTGAGATAGCGTCTATTGAACCTGCCGTCAGTCAGTTTTTCTATTTCAATCGCTCTTTTAACTGGCAATCCGTTCTTCAACCAGTAATAAATATGCCCATGTTTAACATTAAGGAATTCAGCTAATGCTTTTTGTGATCCAAAGTAATTTATTAATTCATCCATATAAAGTATTATACAAGAAATGCTTGTGATTATATGGTATTAAATACCACATTAGAATATATTTATGAAAAAAGATTTATCCCTAGCCCAAAGAGTTAAAACTTTAAGACTATCTAAAGGCTTGTCCCA
>Ga0255048_10001531_pt1 | contig 15837 bp, 12 predicted proteins | sample JV7_2_2_MG_FD_183619 | JGI IMG/M metagenome (GOLD analysis project Ga0255048, IMG submission 183619) | Seawater microbial communities from Jervis Inlet, British Columbia, Canada - JV7_2_2 | ecosystem: Environmental > Aquatic > Marine > Inlet | place: Canada: British Columbia | collected 2016-10-06
ACGCCGGAAGTAAGCCTCTGCTGCCCACATAGGCCACGTACCGAACATGCCGAGGAAGCGGCCAGCGGGCTTCTGCATCCATGCCGGCTGCGCTCCCACACCATAGATGAACTGTGTCTCATCCGCTCCCTGCTTACCAATCCAACGCAGCGCGGACTCTTTCCCCATCGAGTTATATCGCCTGGCAAATTCCTTCTTCACGGTCGAATGGAAGAACGCTAAGCCCTTCTCTTCAAAAGCCTCCCAATTTATTTTACCCCCTTCAAACCTGGTTAAAAAGTCGCCCGTGTGGGCCTTCTGCCAGAAGTAAGACCAAGCCCTGTTCACGCTATCCTGATCGGAATAAGGTATGAGCATCTTCTTCGCAACGCCGGATGCTACATGTCCTGCTCTCAACCCTGACCGAAGCGCACCAGCCAATGCCATACTCATCGGCCCTGTACCTTTAACCGGCACCATCTCCATTTGGGCATTGAAGAGGGCATCACCAAGCTCGATGCCTGCCGTCACGTTCCGGATCGCTAGTGCGTCTGATACCTCAGCAAATCCCTCCTGGGTGAGAGCTTTTCTAAGTGATTCTCCACCATGCTTAGCACCCATTCTGGTATATGACATCCAGATAGCCTGAGTAGCATTTCTAGCCCATAGTGAGGGCCGCATACCCATGGCACTACCATACATCATAGAGAGACCAATATTCACATACTGATCGAGAACCCTCTCATCGGTCTGGATGCCTAGTTTGCCTAGGAAGTTCTTTGCAAACCGTCTCGATGTACCCTGTGCAGTAACCGGGTTACCTCGAATGATATTTAAGTATTCAGACAGTACCTTCCTAACCGGCTGTGGTAGGAGAGGTGTATCCAGACTAGCCTGAGGATCGGATGCTCTCGCTTGACTAAGGACACTCTGCTGCTGAGCAGGTGGTAGATCCTTAATCTTTGGGGTGGTCTTCTCCGATACCAGAGTTCTGGCCGCGCTGTAGTTCGTGTTGACATTCTCTGAGAACCCCAGCGTGCGAATGTATCTGTGCATCACAATCTCTGGGTCTAACTCTACTATTGAAAGATCCCCTGTCCTAGACTGCTCAAAGAACGCCTTGAACTGTGGGGGAATAGACGCCTCATCCCCAAAGATATCTTTCAGATTGACATGCCCTCCGTTTCTATCTGAATACGGTCTCACCCGTCCGAAGTACTGAGAGATCCATCTGTTATTCTCCTTGATACCTGCCGCTTCACCCCAGATATCAAATAGCTCTCTAGAATCCTTGAACGCCTTGATTTGCCTCTTGGTCAACCCAGCGGACTTAGCCAGGGTTAGTTCCTGTGCAGAGGTAATGTTCATCCCTTCGATGCCGCGCCAGAACTCAGCCACCTGCACTCGGTCCTTACGTCCTACACCCTTCCAAGTCTTGGCTATCTTGTTCGCCCAAGGCTCCACAAAATTTCTGTGCGCGGTGATGTTACCGTCTAGGGCTTCAAATACCTTGGAGAAGAGCGGAACCCCTGTCTGACCTTCTATCTGTACAAATATATCTCTAACGTTCCTCAATCCAGATAGGAGAGGAAGATCGTCGATGAACTCCCTTGTCGGTACAGTACCGTCAAACGTGAAGACTCCATCACTCGGGTTGAATCCGCCTGTAAACCCGCCCATCCCATGAGAACCAGCAGGGAGGAGACTACCTCCAAGGATATCACCCTCGACTCTGACAACTCCTTGTAGAGCTTGGGCAGCGACTCGCTCGGAGCCAAACTGTACCCTCCTGCCTGTCATGATATCTCTCAGGATAACAGTCGCACCTTCACCATTCTCAACTGTAAATCCCTTAGAATGTGCCTCGGCAGAGAATGGTATGTCTCCTCTCTCTACCATAGCGAATTGCTCATCTCTGAGCTTATTGAGAATCCCCATCTCTTCTTCCGGTACCAACTTCCAGAACTCTTCTCTCGCTCGCTTACCGAAGAAGGCCACCATCGCCTCTGAATCAAGTGCATCAGCCGGCAGGTCAGCTTTCTTCGCCCAAGCTGCAACGAGGTCCTCGAAAGCCACAGCTCTCGGAGAGCCAAGCAAGCCACCAAAGTCTTGTCCCAACGTGGCTAAACCAGCAGTGGCTTCCTCAGCGGTTAGCAGTGACATTCCTGGGATCTCCTCAGGATGTATGATAGCACCTCCCACATCGAAGGGCCTTCTCATATCATCCGTCAAGACCATCGTACCATCTCTCAACCGCTTGATAGTCTCAGCCTCAGAGACTGCTCCTGTCTCTGATGCCGCTCTGATACCATCATCAAGCTGTGCCATGAAGTCTCGGAAGAGAGCTTCCATCGGAGTGAGCGGTTTGATATCCTCGACTACAGTCAGATGATCGGTCACTCCGGTCTTTGATATGAACGTAGTTCCTTGCGCTCCCTCTCTCCGTACCTTCAACTTCTCGGAGAACTTCTTAACTATCGCCTCGTCACCCGCAAGGAACTTAGCACGCTCAGCTCTTGTCATCCCCACGTACTCATAAAGGGCACCAGCCTTCTCAAGCTTTTGTCCAGGGACCCTGCCCTCCACCTTCAGTGCGGCTTTAGCATCAGCGCCGAGACCCTTGGTACCGAAGTGGAGAATGAACTCTCCCTTCCGCTTCACGATATCGAACTTCAGCGCGGGGAACTGCCCTTTCATCCTACCCACTGTAGCAGATACCTCAGCGAAGTCTCCGCCCATTCCCTTCACCAAACCAGATCCCTTACCTGCCTCGGCCGCGTCTACGATCCCTTGCACCAGAGCGGATTCGTCCTGGAATTTCGCTAGGACTTCCTGAGCTTTGAGAGAGGATGATACATACCCTTCCTCAGTCAACAATTCGCTCAGGGAGAGCGCGGCTTTCTCATCGGTGATGGTGACAGGTATACCATTCCTGTGATCAGCGATGATAGACTCAACTTCAGCCGAGGATTTCTTAGCAATAATCCTACGATTTCTCCACCCAATGAAAGGAAGGGTGAGGCCTGATAGAACGATCCTAGCCACACCAAAGGCCGCGCTCTCTTTCAGGATATTCTTAGTCCGTGATTCGAGGTCTTCCGCGGGTCTAAAAATCCCCCCAAAGATAGCTCCAGCCGTGACATCTGTGACAAGATTCCCAATAACTGCATGTTCGATGAGTCGAGTGGGTGCTCGGAGGAGGATGCTAGCCCCTTTGACGGAGGCAGAGATTGGTGCGATGAAGCCGATGAAGTCACCAGTTCCATACGCATCCCTAATCTCCTTATCAGTTAAGCCTGCAGCCAGGCCAACTTCCTCTGCCTTGGACAGAATGCCCTGGTTCACCCGCTCCAGATAGTCGGCTGCTTTGTCAGTTACTAATTCCTTATCAGTGAACAGACCCGGAATCTGTAACAAGCCCTGGAGTGGTCTAGTAACTGCACCCTCGATGAATCCCCCTACAGCAGCTTGAGTCCTGGCCAGCTCTCTCCCTGTTGGATCGACGAGGATATCAAGAGGGTTGAGAGTATCCAGTACATTCCTAAGGGTCTCACCAAAACCGCCGCTCTGCTCTGAGCGAGGTGGCTCAAACCCTTGGGATTGCATCTCCTGAAGAAATACATTCTGTTCAGGATTGAGAAGCCTGTTCTTCTCTTCATCAAAAGCATTCCCACCGCGCTCGATCTCACCAGTGGCTAACAGGAGTGCTTCCCGCTCCCTTGCAAATAAGTTCTTCTCAGGTGTACTCATCGGCTAATGTCTCTCTCAAGCTGTTGAGCCCGAGCGGGGTTGATAACCCTGATCTGTTCCAGGATATCTCTCGCCTGAGCGGCAGCTTGGTTAGCTTCTCTCTTCTTGGCAAGCGCAGAACCACCTGAAGAACTGCCCTTGAAGAACTCCCTAGCCTCATTGCTAAGGTTATTCCTCAACTCGATAGCAGATATGAACTGCTGTGTCAAGTCTTCAATCTCCGCTGTGCTAGTCTCAGATCCCAGAGGCGGCGGCGTACCTCCTGCTTCTCGTGCTGCCATCTGGATAGCTGCATCCGCCGCAGCAGTAGCAGCCTCTTCTCCTATGATCTCTGATGCTGATAAGATAGCCTCTTCGACAGGTACTCCCCGCTCGATCAGGCTTCGCATAGTCACAACATTCGGATCTGCATCAGGCGGAAGACCAGATGGTCCGGGCTCTGACCCCACCGGGAGCCTGGCCTCAGGATCTACACCAGTCGCCTGCTCCTCGAAGTTATACCTCAGCCCTCCAAAACCTGCAAAGCCCTTATCCAGCGTAATTCCTACCCCATCCAGGGAGTTAAGTACACTCCTCTGCAACTGGGAGACATTAGCTGAGGGGTTAGCTTCGTGAATCAGCCCCGCGATATCGTTAGCGAGTAGAAACCTCTCCCCATTAGGTAGGGTTCTGAGGAACTCTTCTGTCCTAGTCTCACCCACCCTAACCGTACCTGTGAAGAGCTTAATCGCTCGCTGGGTCTCGGCATCAGAGGATGCAAACAGCTTCTCAATAGGAGCTTGACCAGGAGCAAACTGTCCTAGCGTGCTGGCCTCATAAGCATTGATGATCTGCATAGCCTTAGGCCTGCCCAGAGCCAAGTCTGCTTCTAATGCCGAACTGATAAAGCCCTCCACCATGTCAGTTCTCGACTCGGTCGATAGCTTCTCTCTATTGAAAGCCAACTCCAGTGAGGCTCCATATACCCGAGCTGCCGTCTCGTTCTCAAACACCAGGGGTTGACCGTCTGGCCCATTGAACCCAGGGATAGAGAAATTCGGCTGCATCCCAAGAGCAGTCCGCGCGAAGTCTTGAGCGGTCTCAGGATCTGCAACTAAGGAATCAAAGGCGTTGCTGAGAACAGTAGTTCGCTTCCGTTTGAATGCGGTCTCTGCATCCCTAGCTTCCAACTCTGCATCGGTGACTGCCTCTCCAAAGAGACTAAAGTTAATCATCCTCTGAAGTCGAGGATCATCTTCATCTGCCTCTGAGGTAATCTTCATCCGTCGGTCGTTGAGGATAGTCTCAAATGTCTCACGATTCAGAGAGATATCTCCCAACGCACTGAGCTCATCATCCCCCAAGTCCCCAAATGCTCTCCTAGAAAGATTAGCTAGAAGAGGATTATCTCCCAGAGTAGAGCCTTCCTTAAAGAGAGGAGCTATTTGAAGGAGCCTATCAAAAGCATTGTTCTGCTCGTTGGCATCCAGTCTTCGTTCCTCAGCATCCAGTTGTCGCTCCCTGAATTTTTCATCAGATTCCGCCGCGCGTCTCGCAGCGCGGACATTGATGAAGTTCAGAATACCTCTCTCCAAACCCTCCCCAATCGAGTTGGGAACAACCACTCCACCTCTCCCGAGTCTAGTACTCATTATGCAAACGCTCCAGCCGCAGCCCCACCAGCGCTAAGCAGCTTTCCTCCAAGACCCTCTTGAATAAACGGAGCACCCGGATTGAGGAATTGGATGAACTGGCCAAGCGACTGGAGATTGTTCTGATCGCCTCCCTGAATCGCTCCGAGCAGGCTAAACAAGGCGTTGTTCCTCTGCCCCTGCGCCTGAAGCATCGCGGGGATAGTCTGCTGCGCTCTGTTCCTAGCAAACCCTTCTGCTAGTTCAGCCCGCGCTGTCCCCTCCGCTTGTCCTACATTCCGACCAAAGCGTCCACCAAGGGTACCGAACATCTCTCTCAACCCCGTAATCTGGCGATCAGTCTCTCTAGCCTCAAAGGGCTCTAATGCAGAGAACAGATCACTAGTTACGTCCCCAGGATCTGCAATAGCAGAACGAATAGATCCCTCGATATCCAACTCCGCCGGATCGAATCCAAGGAGGCTAGTCAGCGCCTCCGTTCTATTCCGTTGGAATGGTAGACCCTGGTTCCCTGCCGGATTGGTAAAGAAAGCCTGCAAGATATTCCCAAGGCCTGCTGCTGCCCCTTGGGTTTCTTGAGGAGTTCCTGACTTTTCCTTATCACCTAGTCCCATTTAGTGCCTCCTCGGCCTCCGACTGAAGGATACCAAACATTTCCATATCTATCCAAGATCCCTTACGAAGGGTGCCCTCTCTCCTGACACCCTCAGATTGGAATCCAAGCCGCTTGATGAACCTGATAACACCCGACTGCATAGAGGGGATCTCTGCACTGATCCTATGCAACTGATACTGCTCCATCACTTGGACGATCAGCTTCATTATCAGATCCTCTCTACCTCTACTCTGACTGTCCCAGAAAGCGAAGTGACCTTGAGCATCAAAGCCCGGAATCACATTGGTGACAGCTGCCACGCCTATAGGTTTGCTATCCTCCAACGAACAGATCTCAAACCAAACTGCACGCGGATTCATTAAGGTGTCCAGGAATGCCTCTGGGTCATCCTTAATAGTATCAGCGAACAGCATCTCATGTTTGCTAAACTCTCTCCAAAGCTCAGCAACCTTACCAACCGACATATGTGGGGTCTTCTTCCCAAAAGCGTGGAGGAGAAGAACCGCATGATTTTCATCTACCAACACCGTCGAGGGGTTTAACGGTAAAACATCTACGCTCATGGTCTGGGCCTTTCTATAATCTGAACCTCTAGCGATCTAATAACGAACACTCCAGTGGAGCCAGTAGGGTTCATTTCCAACTTCACCCTCGGATCAGGCCCGGTGATATCTGGGAACACATCTGCACGAAGCACACCGCCGGCAGCAGGTATTGCAAGAGTTACTTGTTTCACTAAAACAAACGCAGCTGTCCCATCAGGATCTATATACACCTTTACATTCGCAGGGAGAGTGTTCACTATATACCTGAAGGAGATCCGTTTGACGGTGTAGTCTGTCATCAGATCCTGGCCTCTGGCATACGAAGGCGATACCCAAAACCCTCCCGAGGGTGTACCCCTAGTTGATACCTTCTTAACAACCTTAGTGGTATCAGCAAGCAGGATAAATGAATCTATATTGTCGACTACAGGAACATTCCAAGTCATACTAATGCCTCAGATGTTGATCCCATACACTGAATTCCAGCACCACCGAAGTTAGACGCAATCATCTTGACCCATTGTTTCTCGTTCACCTTAAGGAATCTCCCCAAGTCGAAGATAAACACTGTCTTCATGGTCGTGGAAGCACCGGCATCTGGTACTGCTAACCAGAGGTGTCTATTGGTATAGTCATATCCAGCCTGGACCCCCTCTACTCTATTCGCTATCGACAATTTAGAGAGGATCTCATCTTGAATCGCCTCCCCGATAGGTACAGGTCCTGTCTGTTCAGTGAGGAAGTAAACCATCCCATCGTTGCCTAGGAAGCATACACCTAACGGGACTGGAGTTATTGAGAACGGACAATCTGTACCTAGCCCCTCAATCCAATGCACCGCCGCGATAGACTGAGCACTGTTCCCTGTCTCAAACCCGCGCATGATAGAGCGTTCACGGAAGATCGCTAAGATGTTATTACCGATCTGAGCGCCGCCCTGCAACGCGTCAACAACATCACTAGGGTTATCGAACAGGAATATCTGTCCTGAACCCGTGCCAGAGAAGTCGAGGATAGATCCATCCACACTCCATGCAAGCGATTGAAGCTCGATTCCTGTACTCGTCCCTCCTCCGATACTCTGGAAGAAGATCAACCTGTCCCCAAACGCAGCCATATATTTGGGTGCGATAGCAGCCGTCGCGTCCACGATCAGAAGCTCGTTAGTGGACTCTTTCCAATAGAAAGCTCCTGGCGTGATGAAGAAAGAATCAGACGGCGCTACTATCAACGTATCCTGCATTGAGATCATATCTGCTTTTATGATAGTCATCGAGGCCGCGATGGTCTGTATTTTCTCCCTGAACCAGATAGATCCGTTCCACCGCTCCAGTGCGATATCACCACCTACTGCAACGAATCTAACAGTCGCAGTGACAGTAGCTCCACCAAAGAATCTACCATGTGGTCCGATAGCGATGATTCGATCTGACGCTGCTGTGCTCATCGCAGTCGAGGAGAATCCTGGCAGCAACGCACCCGCTTGGATTCTAGCTTTATCCATATCCACGCAGCTGTTGATAGGCAGATCGACCGGCGCGGCGTCGAGCCTCAACCCACCATCAAAGTTGCCAGTATAGATTCTGCTAATCCCCTCCTCGGGCGGAATCTGACCTATACCACCTAAGGGTTGGAATCCAAACTTACCATCACCATCTATGATTGACTTCAATCCAGACCTCCTCCCCTGCCAGGAGTGGCGCAAGAATGATAGGATACACTTTCATATATGCCTTGGTAGATTCAAGCACTTGTTTCTGACCTGAGGCATTCAAATCTATAGTCTCTCCCACCAGTATACACCCCTTGGTATCAGCACTCTTGTTCCCAGGGTGAATGTCTATTCCTGTAAACTTAGGAACATCTTGCAACCTGAGCATTCCTCTATGCATATCAGGGAAACGCTTACTATACTTATCATGATTCTTTCCGAACGTATTTAGAAGGATCTGATATCTTCCAATCCCGATGCAAGTCTTGCCCGGAATCTTTTCATCCCTCTCTGGGTCTTCCAAGGTAAAGCAGAGGACCTCCCTACGTCCGACTATTGAGAGATACCCTAACGAAGGGTCTTCAGGCCCTCCACTAAACCTAGGAAGACGGAGTTCCATCAGTTATTCTGCCTGGCCTTGTTACCCGCATGAATCGCCAGAGCAACTCCGGCTGATATCGCTGCTGCTATTTCAGACTCCCCTATAACAGCCAGGTCTGTAGGGAGAACGATATTCAGCAGCTCGCTCAACTCAGTCATCCCGATAGCGACAATCCCTACCGTGATTCGTTTGAATGTAGGTCCACGATTCGCAATAAAGCCCGCGTAGTTCTTGATAAACCCCATCGTTGGAGAAAGCACAACACCAAGGACAATTGCTACCAAACTAGGTAATACGGATGATAGCAAATTCAAGAGTAGAGCTTCCATACTGCTTCTCCTATCCTGCGAGTAAGTGCGCCATAACCTTCTCCGACGCCGCGCGAGCCTCTCTAGACTCATTTGCACTCTCTCTAGCTGCCCCCCTGACGTCCTTGATGATTTCAGTTAGGGCATCTATAGAGGTGGACAACCTTCTTATCTCTTCTCTGAGCTTACCGTTGGTCTCTCGCCAGATCATCCGCTCCCCTGGCCGGTTGGGTACAGGCTCCATGATAAGAGGATGTATGTCATTCATACTCTCATGCAGTTCGAGAAGGATCTGATCTCTGTTATTATATGTGTCAGAATGCTCTTCTTCTAACTCTTCGCCACCAAATCTAGCCTTGAGAGTAGTGGTCGCCAATCCCAGAGCCATCTTCACCACGGCGAAAGTTCCACCTATCACCATGGCTATTAGGCCTAGCCCTGTAATGTCGTTACCTAATAGCTCTTCCATTCTGCTCTCCTAGCGGGATCACTTACAAGAAGATCTGACACACAATCGTACCAGTACTCACACTGCTACTCTCTGTCCCGCCAGAACCGTAACTGGCACGATATTCATATATAGATCCATCGTTCCGGCCTGTGTATTGTCTTGAGGTAGTAGTGGATGATATGTTACTATCCACCACAGACCAAGCCCCAAATCCACCACCACTGTCTTCTCTCTCATCAACCCAGATATTAACAGGCCCGCCATTATCGACGTTGAAGTTCACCTGCACAGTTGCATCATTACTACCGATGTGACAAGTGGGCTCGTTGATAGCAGAGGCATTGTCCAGCACCGGAACTGCATTGAACACAGTCACTGGCCCAACTATAATCGCCGTGCCAGATGGGCTGACAAACGTATCTGACTGTACATTGGAGTTCAGCACTGAATCAGCGGCATACCCATCATCTCCCTCATGATTCACACGACTATCAAACCAGCTAGCTTTCACACCGACTGTGTAAAGGTGCCCATCAGTGAGGCCTGTGATTTGGTGAGAGGTCACATCCCCTATGTCAGCAGAAGAACCACCTGTGAACGGATCACCCTCTGTAAATGGGTCCCAACTCACTCCAACAGACTTCCAATAGATCTTCTGAAACACCAGAGCAAGATCCCTGGTGTATCCAGCTGGTCTGGTCCAGTTAGCAGTCAGCGAGCCATTTTCTGCACCCTGCACGATTGCATCGAGATTCGTTCCAGATGGTACAACTGTGTGCCCATAAGCCTCAAACTCAGAAAGCCCGTGGTTTGTAGTCCCTTCCGATGCCCCATCAGGAGCGTCACCAGCTTCGACCTCGAATGGGTTTATCTTATCAACGGGCGGATGAGTTCTAGCATATCCGCTCCGATGAAGTTCAGACATTTTAATCTGTCCAGTATCCCCGAGAGCATCTCTAACCACGCTCATTTTAGTCTGAGCCATGAGACAGCTCCAACTCTTGCACCCTCTGAGTCAGCTCCTTGATGCTCTCTACAAGTAGAGGAATAATCTGCTCATACTGCATCTTCAGCATACCATCTTCATCCTCGAAGACAGCCTCGGGGAGAACCTCTCGCACATCCTGAGCGATCAGGCCTGCTCTCCGCTCCTTATGGAACTCCCGGTCTTGTTTCTCAGGACCAGCCAACTCATTCCATGCGAAGGTGACCCCATGCAACTTGCCTACCTTCCCAAGCGCATCGAAGATAGGCCGAATCTCTTTCTTCTTCCTCTTATCCGATGTGAAGAATGCAACGACGTCTGCTGAGCCTCTGATCTCAGACGAGAATGTCTTAATCCCACCAATGGTTTGATTGCCGGTTGTGCGGACAACTGTCGAGTCCACATCTATAGTCTGCGTATGTTGTCCAGAGGCTGTACTTTGGTCACCAGTCAGACCATCACCAGCCGTTATGTTAACTCCTGTAATATCCCCCGTGTTGGAAGTCCAGCCAAGATTGTTGGAGAAGATCGACAGGGGAATACCTGAGATCAACGCCTTCTTCGTGACAGTCGCGTCAGCAACAGCAATATGGTCGGTCCCTAACAATCCCGAAGCCAAAGCCCCAAGGCTGTCTATGTTGAGATCAATGTCTGGCGTAGCGCCACCAGAAGAATCAATCCCATTCCCGCCAGTAACATCCGTGACCGTTCCCACATTAGTAGTCCACCCCGCATCGTTACTAAACGAGCTAAGAGGGACGGTGGAAACTAGTATCTTTCTACTAGCATTCCCGTCAGACGCATCGGCAAATACTATATGATCCGTGCCCAAAAGCGACACAGGAGCAACTATGGTTAGCTCGAACAAGTCTAGCGAAATAGATGGAGTAGCTCCCCCTGACGAATCTACACCTATTCCACCCAGTACATCTGTAACCGTACCAGAAGCAAAGCCTGAGTCATTAAGAAAGATAGATAGGGGAATTCCAGAGATCAGAGCTTTCTTGGTAACTGTTGCATCGGCTACAGCTATGTGATCTGTTCCTAGCAAACCCGAAGCTAGCGCACCTAAGCTGTCGATGTTAAGGTCGATATCAGGTGTGGCCCCGCCAGATGAGTCTATGCCATTGCCACCAGTAACAGCTGTAACAGTCCCTACATTGTTTGTCCAACCAGCATCGTTGTTGAAAGATGTCAGTGGGATGGTAGAAACCAATATCCTCTTATTGTTGTTTCCATCAGATGCATCCATAAAGGCAATGTGATCTGTGCCTAAGAATGAAACTGGAGAAACTATAGATAGCTCAAAGAGATCTAATGAGATTGCAGGGGTGGCTCCACCGGAGGATACTATCCCGATCCCACCTGTTACATCTGTAACTGTCCCAACATTAGAGGTCCAGCCATTGTCGTTGTTGAAACCACTTAGAAGGATATTTGCCTTTGTCAGTTTCCTTTGAATCGTTCCAATGGAATCCACAACCAGGAAGAAATCACCATCTGCATCAGAGGTAGAAGTAGGGACCTCAGTTAGATCCAGAGTTACTGTAATAACTGTCGTCCCTGCAACGTCTATCCCAACTCCACCAACCAGACCAGTTAGCGTTCCAGTGCCCCATCCTGCATCGTTGTTGAACTTGCTGAGGAGGATCTGATCTACTCTAGCAATCTTCGTGGCATTGCCATCACTAGTGTCGGTTATGGCAATGTGGTCTAGGGCATCTATGGTAGACGCTGGAAGAACTGTCATCCCATCGAAGATGTCTAGAAAGATCGTTCCGATGAACGGTCCACCAATAGCAGGAGCCACATCAATGTCGCCAGTCTGACTAAGCCCAACTCCCGCTGTCAAGAAGATCCGATTGATCGTCCCTAGCTTATTTGTCCAACCCTCATCGTTCTCGAACAATCCGAGCTGGGTCCTAGAGATCAGTGACCGCTCTGAATTAACCGGACCTACGCCACGAGCTACGGTTATATAGTCTGTACCTACCAAGTTACCCGGCCCTGGAGGCACAGGAGTGATAGGCAGAGTCCCAAACGTAATTTTGATTTCTTGAGTATGGATACCAGAGGCTGTGAACTTAGTATCACCAATACCTGCACCTGCTGTGATATTGACAGCGGTTATAGTTCCACCACCATCTCCTGTACCCACCTGAGTCCATGCAATCCCATTGGACCAGAAGATCCTATTAAGGACCGTATCAAAATACAGCCCACCCTGAGCTTGACTAAACGGAGGAGCACCATTCCAAGAAGGTATTGACATCTTGTCTTGGAATGTTAAGAAGTCTGCTACAACTTGTGCACCGGATGTACGGATAACTGTCCCATCTACTTCTATAATAGGATCAGGAGCAGTACCTACATTGACGATACCGTTCTGGGCTGTCAGCGAGTTGACATTACTACCTGCTCCACCTAGCTCAACCCATACAGTCCCATCGTCATATATCAGAGAGCCAGTAGTTGAATCAAACGCGATTCGCGCGGCTGTACCGGCCAAAGGGCGTTGGAGAGTGGAGAAAGCAGGAATCACCACACTCACTATATCTAGGGCTACACCCCCACCTCTACCGAGAGTTAGTATCTGCCCACCGAAGTCACCGTCAATGAACACTCTAACTTGTGACCCGTCATATCCATGGAGGGTAGCATGAGGGACAGCTTCTGAACCTGTGGCGAGTCTATATGCAGGGTTACCTGCTATTGGAGAGTCAACTTTACCGAACTGGAAATGATCATCAGAGGAGACTGCGAGAGTCCCAAGCTCAGATGTGTACTTACCAGCCTGAAAGATATCTTTATCCAGACTGACCATATTACCATCTGATGCCCCATTTTGATGAGCAGTTGCAGGAGCACTACTTATTAAGTTAATCTTATTCCCAGCCGAAGCGCCACCTGAGAACCTCAGATTATAATTCTGAGTAGCGCCGGAGGAGTTAGAAGAAATCCCGCTGATAATATTGTTCTGAGCAGCGATGAGATGGAAACCAGCAGCAGTTGCATCTCCTGCATCAACCCCATTCCTATCCGATACACAACTATCTAACAAACAACGACTGACACTACTAAGCCTAAACCCATCGTTATCGTTGTCTTGTGCTAGACACACTGAGAATACCTGATCACTCTGATCGATCAAGAAGCCGTGATCAGTGTTGCCAAAGGATCTACAGTTCACATACCTACTATGATCATCAGAGCACCTAAACCCACTCTGTCCAGATCCCTGTGAACCACAGTTCCCTATATAATTCCTCGCACCGTTGAGGTGGAAATTGTGGAGATCGCAATCCTTGATATGGACGGAGTCTATAAGGATATCTCTCGCTAGAGCATCAGCCTTAATCCCATGTCCCTTACAGCCGATGATGAAGAGATTGAAGAAGAAGCCCATAGGGTCATCTGTTTCAAATACTGGTACTCCTGAATGGTCAAGGAAGATACCCTCATTTGCTACAGTCTGACCAGTCTTGTTGCCATCAATCTTACAATCCCGCATCCCGTACTGCTCAGTGCTGATATTCTCCAACACCACAAAGTCGAGAGCGGTTGCAGAGATTTGTTTGAATATAGTTCCCCATCCAGATCCCATGATGATGACATGGGACTTTAGGATAATCTGAGTGGCGGCATACACGCCTGGAGGACCGTATACTATCCCCCCACCGACAGCCGACGCGGCATCAATACTAGCCTGGATAGCGATGGTATCATCAGTAGATCCATCCCCTGTCGCACCCGCATCCGCTATGTTGAAAAAGATATTCCCAGACACCAACGAACTGAAAGACCACCCCTTAGCAGTAAATTTGGGCACATCACCTACGTTAGGATGCGCCCCTCCCGCTAGGGAACGGATAATCTCTTCAGCGGTGAATCTCTCGGTCATGACTCCAGATCCGTCAGTTGCTCTTCACTAGTCGCTACAGTGACACCCACGCTTTGCGATGCGAAGTCAGCACCACTATCCTTAATCCTGGTGTTGACATAAAGTCGCGCGGCACTGAGATACATGTCAGCCTTCTGAGCATCTCCATCCACCATAGCCCCGAATTTGGCTGCGAACAGGAGAATCGCCTGATCGAATGCGCCTGGAAGCACACTAACATCAGCCCCTGCACTGAGCCTAACTGGCTCCTTGTTATACCCCACTTCTATCGAATAAACTGCATCAGGTACTTCCCACAGATACAGCAGCCCACCTGCCCTCGCCCATCGAGTAGGCTTACCCGTCGAAGCAGGATCCAGCCTGAGAAAGTTCTCTATAGGCAACCTTCTCAGATTAGTGGTGTTGGTAACGTCTACCACGCTCCTCACACTGATCACATCAGTGGGGAGAGTATAATCTTTATCGTCCGCAACAGTTGGGATTGTGGTGAGGGTGAAGAGATCCTCGAAATCGAAAGCGCCAGCCAACTCGAAATACCCGAGATTGATCAACCTATTAAGCCGCTTACTACCCCTACCCTCACCAGGACCTCTTGCCCCTATCATATCCACTAATTCATCTTGTAACTCCGATAAGGTCATGAAGCCCATCTTATTGTCCTTGTGCAGGTGCAGGAGCAACAAACCTACCCGAGATCAGATCCCCCTCGGTGAATCTACTCTGGATGTATGCCACCGCCAGATTTCTCCAGAACGTAGCTCTGTTCTCTTCTGAGAAACTCAGATGCGCGCTTGACATTGCCAGGAGATATATGGCATGATCCCAAGTTCCAGAGATCGCAGTCAAATCTGCATCATCATCGAGTATCGCCGCATTCTTTTTATAGAGAAGCCTCTCATTGATAACTGCGTTGGGCGTCGGACTCAGTATAAGGGTGTCACCTCTCCGTGACCAAAAGTCAGGAATATTCTTAATACTCCTCTCCCTGCGATAGAGCTGCTCCAATGACACCCTCTCCAAAAGTAGATCATTGGTCTCATCGAAGACAGATCTCCACCCTGCTGCATCCGTGGGACCGGCATACTCTACCGTCCCATCTACAGTAGCAACATTAAACACTGCATCCAGCTCAGCGAAATCTATAGCTCCCGTAACCTCAAGATATCCAGCATTTACCCATCTGTTCATCTTGGCTACGTCAGCAGCCTCAGTCACCCTTCCGGACATAGCAGAGATAATCTCTGTACGGAAGTTCAGTAGGGTTACGACTCCCATGGTTACTCCAGATCTACAGAAATTCTAGAGCCTTCACCTATTTTTACTATCTCCGCTTTCACCTGAAACACATTCTCAGGGATATCGAACTCGATGAAATCTTTATCAGATCCTACCAACCCAAATCCTCCGTTGTCATCAGTAGTGATAACAACACTATCGTCGGGATGGTTAGCTCCACTCACCTTGATCTTCCGGGTGTGCCTCACAGCAACCCACCCGGAAGACCCAGGCTTGATTGAGTCGATCAACACAGCGATCATCATTTCGCCTTGTTTAACCGTTAAACAACTAGGCTCCAGT
>Ga0255048_10001532_pt1 | contig 15827 bp, 14 predicted proteins | sample JV7_2_2_MG_FD_183619 | JGI IMG/M metagenome (GOLD analysis project Ga0255048, IMG submission 183619) | Seawater microbial communities from Jervis Inlet, British Columbia, Canada - JV7_2_2 | ecosystem: Environmental > Aquatic > Marine > Inlet | place: Canada: British Columbia | collected 2016-10-06
TAGGTGTTAACCGATACGGCTGGAGCCGAGAACGAGAGCGAACGATCATTAATATTGGCAATAATAGACAGCAGAGTCCTGGTCAGCGATTCGACGTCGTCGGCCAGGAAGTACTGACCGCCCGAGTTAGCGGCGGTTTCGCTGAGGATTGGCAAATCGATCGTGAATCCGATCGTATGCGTTGTGACCAGTTGATCGCCGTCGGCAATTGGGTCGACATCGTGAAGTGACAGGTACTGAGCGATATCATCGAGGCACTGTCCGCCCTCAGGAAGAACGGTCCCATCGCAGCCGGTATAACCCAGTACCGTCCCAATGGACGGCAAGTTACCGATGATAGCCGGGCCATCGAGGTCCTGGTTAGGCTCACCATCAGTCAGCAGTACGTTGTAGTTCTTGGCGCAAACGTCCCAGGCAGGCTGCTGGTAAACCATGGGATCGGCGGAAACGAGTGCATTTGGGTCTGTGAGCGTCGTGAACGCTGTGGTGCCGTAATTGGCAGACATGCCACGCCAGTACAATGCGCTTTCGTAAAGCGTTTCGGATAGTGGCGTACGACCAGCGGCCGGTAAGCTATCGATGGCGTCAAGTACGGCCTGGCGATTCGTATCCAGATCGGTCATGCCCAGGATAACCGGACCGCCGTCGAATTCGTTGAAGCGCATCAAGCCAACGTTCAGGTTATTCACGGAGCTCAATACCTTCTTCGTCACCTCTTTCATGATATTGGAGCGAGACAAAGAGACCGTATTTGGGGAGCTTTTCCAATTCAGGTAATTACCTGAAAACACTGTGTAGCTGATGTTCCGTGGCGCACTACCCCACGACACTTCCTCTTTTGGATCGTTCGTCCAGAGGCTGGCCAGGTCCGAACCTGCAGCGGGCCAAAGTCTTGTATTGTCGACGCCATCGCCGTGATCGCCGGAGTCAGCCAGACACTCAACGAATTCAGACGAGTAACCCGGGCCCAATGTCTGCCACAGACTCACGCCGCCAAGCGCGGTACTTATCTTGCCACCGTCGCGATACTGCACCATGGTGTCCGTGTAGCTGCCGATGCCTTCGATCTGCCTGCGCGAAAACTCACAGACGTAACTGCCCCCGTCGATAATATTATTGCTGGTAGCACAGTCTGGTGTGACGTCGACATCAGTCCAGTAAAACTTGGACGAGTCGCAGTCACCGCCGTAATCCGTGGCGTTATCGTAGGGTTCCGTTGTGTCCTGGGTCGTCGTCATTGAACCGGACGTATCCAGAATGAACATGACGTTCGGTTTCGGGCTAAGCGAAGGATCCGGGTTAACCAACAGCAACTCGGTATCGTCCGCTGTTGCCGGCATTCCAGTCAGTATTGCGACCGCAAAGCTGACACTCATCCATGTAATTTTACGCGTAAAGATCTTCATGATCCTGGCCTCAATCTATGTTCAGACATTTATAAAGACACGTTGATTGAAACAACGGTGTCCGATTCGAGATGGTGCAATACGATGACGGTCGTCTTCTCACGATCGTTCGCGTGAGAAACGGCCTTCCTGAAGTCTTCGAGGCGAACACGCTTGCCGTTGATGGCGTAGCTGGTCGCTTCGGTAACCCGAATGCGTTTCTGCTCGCATTCATCACACTCCTTGAAGGCAATCCCGCCATTGGTCGTCACCGGCGCGCGAAACTCGTCCAAACCGAGTTCATATGCCTGCGACACGATTGCCTGCCCCTTTGCGCTGGCCGCGAAGGCCACGCAGAGCAACGATATTGAAAGTAATTTTCTGATATTCATGAGGTTCACCTTATTTCCCTAGGTAGCACTCAGCTAATTAAAGCGTCGGCGATTCCGGGCCGACGACATAAAATGCCTGTGTATGTACTGCTGTTGAGTCGCGGTCTGTAGTTGAGCCTGGAGCACGTCGTGATTCGGCCGTCGACGTCGCAATGAAATGGTATGCCGATACGCCACCTCCGGCTCCAAGACTAAAAGCCTTGTCCGGAACGATTGACGAGTCCTCATACGCAATCTCTGCGGACACTTCGTCGTGCGTGTTGATGGTCGTGGTAACTGTGGAGCCAGCAACCATGTCAAAAGTACCTTGCCCCAGGGCATTTTCGAGGCCGGTCTCGGCCGCCTGGAACGCATACTCGTAGTTTTGATCATTACGGGCCATCGCCAGTTCTGTTGTCGCAGTGTTCATACCGGAAATGGCGAGTATCGTGATTACAACGAGCAGGACCAGGCCGACGATGAGCGCCGCGCCGTGCTGATTCTTTTGTACGTGCATCATTTTCATCGAATTGCTCTCACTTAAATCCTGGTATTGCGCAGAAGAATCGTTTTCGATACTTGCATGCGGCGAAAATTGTCGTTGTACACTCCGAGATCCACATCACCTGGTTCATAATCGGTAGGATCCTGGATGCCGTTTTCGGCCGTAACGCCGCGAACGACCAGCCAGATTCGGGCCGTTATCACACGTGCGCCGGGAATAAACGTGGCGTCATTCGGGTCATAGACACCCTCGCCTGGATTGACATAGCGGTCGACGGTATTGTCTTCGTCGACATCAATGCCAAGTTGTATTTGAATGTTTTCAACGCCGGGTGCAATTTCTTCATCGATGATAGTCGGCGCACCCCCAACTGTTGCAAGCCGCTTGCGCCGCAAGGTCGGTACGCCCGGGATCAACGCCGAGTTGTTCGCCACGTAGTAGGAGTTGACCAGCAAGTTATGGGTCGTTGATGACGGCTGACCGGTAATCGGGTTGACCGCTGTACTGAACGTGGTCGGAACCAGGCCGTCCGCAAACAGCTCGCCCTGAATCCGCGTGGTCTGAATCTGTATCCGGCCGTTTTCAAGCAAGACCGGGGCGACCGTTGCACGACGCACGGTGATAATGTCTGAGTTGCCTTGCGCCGCCGGTTGCGGGAGGCAGGGCAGTGTATAGGCATTATTTTCACCATCGACAGTCATGGCGAGATCCAGCGCCCAACCATCGCCGCAAACGTTGGGCTCGGGCAATGATCTCGGATTCTTGTCGCCGACAATCGAGCGGCCCTCGACGGCCAGTGCACGACTACTACGGCCCCAGTTACTGGCCATGCGCAGATCGGATTCGATCGTGTCCATCGCGAACTGCGCGGTTTCCTGAACGCGCGCGATCGACTCGTTGATGATGAACGACTGTCGGCTCTGGTTGTATATCTGCACGGCACCGATCATCAGGAACGAACCGATAGCGAGCGCAACCAGCAATTCGACCATGGTCAGGCCGGTTTGTGTCCGCAAAAATAGTTTTGTTGATTGCAGCATGTATTTCGCCTTAGTTAGGTATTACTGGAATCATGATCGAATAGGTCGGTGGCGTATTCGCTCCGGGCTCAGACCAGGTTATGTTGATCGTATAGAGCGGCGGGTTGCCAGAGTCATCGAAAATAATCTCGACGTCACCCGCAGGCATTGTGTCATCGGCCTGCTGCTCCCAAAGCATGATGTCGTGTCCAGCCATGGTCACTTCGTCGCAATCGACGACGCCGGAGACGCAAGTGCCATCGACACCGGGACCTTCGTAAGCAATACCGGCTCTAGGGTTAGCACGGATGCGGTCGGCCACATCGCCAGCCAGGGTTACTGCATGATGACGCAGCATCGATGTACGGCCCGCCTGCATGCTTTGCACGTACAAGCCGGCGATGCCCAGCATGCCGACGGACATGATGACCAATGCTATCAACACCTCAACGAGCGAGAAGCCTCGTTGTTTCTGTGCTGTGCAATTTTGGTGAATGATCAACATCGAGCGTATTCCTTATATATAGGACAGGGCGATTACGGGCAGGTCTTGCCCGCCATCGCGGTGAGCGCATCGTTCACCATCGTGTAGTCCCTGAGAACGGTCGCGCGGCCCAGCGGCGTTGCTACGAACAAACGTCCGGCCGAGAAATCCTTGGAAGTTTCGACAAGGCCGCGCGCGTCACAAATAATGACCTGCGATATGGCTGGAGCACCGCCCACATTGCCACGGCCGAGACCCGTCGAGGCGTAGCTGAAAAACGTGGCGTCGTTGGCGACAGCAATACTGACACCTTGGGCGATCTGCGGGTGCGCCCGCAACACGCTTTCGGTGGCGCCGGCTCGAGCCAGATCGCCGTTATCGTCAACGAAGATGATAAAACCATCTTCCCAGTTACCCTGGCAGTCGGCTGCGGCGGTCATTGAATTGTCGCTGGCACAGATCGTGATATTGGTTTTGCCGCGAGCGGCTTCACTGCGCGCCACCTGGAATGCGGCATGCAGATCGTTCGCCGTGGTTGTTATGCGGCTGTTGCGCGTGAATTCGCTGAGATTGGGGATGCCGAGAGTCAGCACAACACCGACGATCAACACCGTGATCAGCAATTCGTATAGCGTAAAGCCCGCTTGGGTTCGTTTTTCCATGCAGGCAATATACTGCGCGGGGTTCACTGCCACCCGGGCAGCTGACGAACGGCCACAGAGGGCCGACAAGCGGTCGATTTGGGGCTATGAGACTTAACCTAATCCGCACATGTGTAGGCGTCGCCGCGGCGGTCTTCAAGGGCCACGCGAGGGCGGCCTGTGTAGCTTACGATCAGCGCCCTTGGTGTGACCCGGCTGGCCAGATCACAGACGACAATCGTTCCGTTGGTAGCGCGCAACTGGGTCGCTCTGAGAGTAAATCCACGCCGATTCGAGACGATTCGAACATTGGGCCCGGACCTGTGAACCTGTAGCACCGGCTCGCCGCGATCCAGCCGCGGCGGCTCGTCACGATCGCTGTTATTAAACATAATCCAGCCGGACGACCAGTCCAGGCCGGGCCGGCAGGTCAGGCCGTCGAAACTCGGGCAAATCGAGACCACGCTGCGGCGCATGATCGACTCTTTGCGAGCCAGGTGGATGGCATGGAAGAGGGCATTCACTTCTGTTCGCAAACGACCATTTGCGTTCATTTTCGCGAAAGATGGCATGCCGGCACCAACGATGATAGCCACCAGGGCGAGTGTCATGAGAAATTCGTACAGGGTAAAACCGAGATATCGTTGCCGCATTGTTGGCCTCAGAGCAAAATTATCAGTCTGGGCTCGTCGGGGACTTTCAGCAGCGCTTATAATTAGTCTATACTTGCCGAATCTAAAATTGAGAGGTTGGTAAAATGTCGCCATCGGGCATTCGTTCGGTTTTCGAGAAGTTCGGCATTTTGCCGACACCACAACGGCTTGAAGTGGCCGGCATCCTGCTGGAAAAGGCGCAACATCTGTCGGCTGATCAGATCATCGATCGCCTGCGTGTTGGCGGTAGTTCTGTGTCGAAGGCTACTGTCTACAACACGCTCAACCTCTTCAGCGAGCATGGACTGGTCAAGGAATGTATGGTCGATCCGATTCGCAAGTTCTACGACTCCACGACGCACCCGCATCATCATTTTTACAATATTGATACCGGCGAGTTGTCCGACATTCCTGACGCGCTGATCAACTTTCAGACACTGCCGGATATGCCGGACGGCACCCAGCGCGAGAGCGTTGAGGTCCTGATCAAGGTTCGCGGCCTGGCGGAATAATCGCGCCGCTTCTTTCAAAACTAGCGTTAAGCCATTGATTTAATATTGCTTTATGGGGATATACTGTATATAATTACAGGTCCGTTTCCATTCACAAGGACGTGTGATGAACCCTGTAAGAACACCCTCAGACCGCCTGCTCTCCATCGATGAACTCGATCGCGGCATCGTTTCTCTCGCCGCCCGCATCAACGCCTGTACCTATGAATTACTCGTGCTGGTTCGTCAGTTCGACGAACGTGCCGGCTGGCTGAAGTGGGGTCTCGCAAACTGCACCGAGTGGTTGCACTGGCGCTGTGACCTGAGCATGAGTGCGGCTCGCGAAAAAGTACGCGTGGCGCATGCACTCAAGACCCTGCCATTGATCGCGACGGCATTTGCCGATGGAGAGTTGTCGTATTCAAAGGTGCGGCCACTGACGCGGGTGGCACGGGTGGACAACGAAGAATCATTGCTGGCGTTCGCATTGAAGACCACAGCGTCTCGAGTGGAAGAACGCTGCCGCGAACTTCGTTGCGGTACGATCGATTCCGTAACCGAGGCAAATCGCACCCATGCGAGTCGTTCACTCCGAGTGCACCGCGATCTTGAAAGAGGAACGATGACGATCACGGTTGAGCTGCCGCTCGAGACGGGTGAGTTACTGGAAAAGGCACTGGATCGTGCACGTGATAGCACGGCCTCGCAAACACCGGAATTCGTCAACGAAAGCTGGTCGGCACAACAGGCAGATGCCCTGGTGACAATGGCGGATACGTATCTGTCTGGCACTGGAGAATCATCCGCAAGCCTGTCAGACAACTACCAGGTCACGGTGCATGTTGATCGTTCAGCACTTGCAAACAACGATGGCCGTTCGAGCCTGCCGATCGAGTCCGTGAAACGCTTGTGTTGCGACGGCGACGCGGTGGTTATCGTCGAGAACGAGGACGGCGAACCCTTAAGCGTCGGTCGTAAAACGCGCACCGTGCCGACAGCAATCAAACGGGCGCTACGAGCGAGAGACACAGGCTGCGCGTTCCCGGGCTGTCACCACACGCGATTTGTGGATGCCCACCACATCCAGCACTGGTCTGCCGGTGGTGAAACGAGTCTCGATAACCTGCTGTTGCTGTGCTCGCGCCACCATCGACTGGTGCACGAAGGCGGCTTTGGAATTGAGCGCGACTACCAGAACCACTGGTTCTTCAAACGGCCCGACGGCCATGCCGTGCCAAGCTGCGGTTACCAGGCGCAGGACATGATTGACGACAATATTGGTGACATCGATGTCATCACAGGAGAAATTTCCAAAGTGATCAATTACCCCTCCGCGGAGGGATTGTTGACCGCGGTGCCATGATGGCGCCGTCCGAAAAAGTCGGTTGGCACAAATCGACTTGTCGAGTACCATTCCGCACCGAAACGCCAGCACTGAAATAAGGTTTCGGTCAGCAAACAATAAGCCGGATTAGCTCAGTTGGTAGAGCACATCATTCGTAATGATGGGGTCAGGTGTTCGAATCACCTATCCGGCACCACTTTTCTTAGTTCTTGCGTAAATGGTAGTCGAAATTCTGCCGGTCCGAACCGTAGCGATTGTTGATCCACAACATCAGCATTCCCTCGACCCAGTGCGCGTTCTCAATCGGCCCGACATCGAGGGCCTCGAGCCCCATTGCTTCCACCAGTTCGGCGACCCTGGCCTTGGCCTCATCGCTGTTGCCCGCGAGTGGGATCGTTACCGGGCCGCCTGACGAGTCCGGATCGATCATCGTCCTCCAGTTCAGTGCGTTGAATGCCTTGACGACATGAGCGCCGGGTGCCGCGGTCTGGATAATCTCGGCGTTCGAAGTTTCAACGCCGAATGCAAACTCGCCTTCACCTCTCTGCAGCGGGTTGGTCGGATCAATTATAATCTTGCCTGCCAGGTCGCCCAGTCCCAACGTAATCTCCTCGACGATCAGGCCGGGTACGGCAAGCACGACGATGTCGGCACCCACGACCGCTTCGGCCGGTGTTGTCGCGGACGCATTGCCACCCGTTTTCGCGACCAGTGCCTGTGCCTTGTCGCTGCCCGGATTACGCGAGCCGTAAACGATGGTATGGCCCTGAGCAGCAAACTCGGGTCCCAGCGCAGCACCGACATTACCGGTACCGATAACAGCAATCGTATCGGCAATTGCCGGCGTAGCCAGCAGCAATAGAACAGATAATAGCGTAGCAATTTTCATCGATAGACCCCGGGTAGGTTTGACTCAAGCTATTGATGATACGTCGTTTTCCGGGGCAAAACTGGTACCATACGGGCTGATCGCCGAGGGGGGCAGCGATGCCAGGTTTGATCGAAGAATTCAAACGAAGAAACGTATTCAGGGTTGCGATGGCCTACGCCGTTGTCACGTGGCTGCTACTGCAAGTTGCCGAAACCGCTGTTCCATTGTTGCGGCTGCCCGATTGGGTTAGCTCCTTCATTTTTCTGGTTCTCGCGATACTGTTCGTGCCGACACTCGTGTTTGCCTGGGCATTCGAACTAACGCCCGAAGGCCTCAAGCGCGAAAAAGATGTCGATCGCAGTCGGTCCATCACTGGCCACACGGGCAAGAAACTGGATTACGTGACGATTGCCGCATTGGTTCTCGTAGTCGCAATCGTTGTGGGCGAACGCGTTCTGTTTCCGGACGCGTCGCCGCCTGCTGCGGTTACAGCCGAGGCGGGTGAGATTTCGATCGCAGTCCTGCCGTTTGCGGACATGTCTCCGAATCACGATCAGGACTATTTCACCGATGGCATCACCGAAGAAATCCTCAATGGCCTCGCGAAACTTCGGACAATGAAAGTCGCGGGTCGAACGTCGTCGTTCGCATTCAAGGGCCGCAACGAAGACCTGCGCGAGATCGGCGCGGCGCTCGGCGTGCAGCATGTTGTCGAAGGCTCGGTCCGCAAGGATGGCAACAAGTTGCGTATCACTGCGCAGCTCATCAAGGTTAGCGACGGCTTCCATCTCTGGTCCGAAACGTATGATCGTGAATTACGCGACGTGTTTGCCGTGCAGGATGAGATATCGGCTGCGATTGTCAGCGAACTGCAGGGCAGTTTGTTTGGCAAAGAGACCAGCGATTCAACAGCGAGTGACATCGATGTCGCGACCTACGAGAAATATCTCGAAGCGCGGACGCTGATTTCTCGACGCACAAATGTGAGTTTGACAGAGGCCCGCGCGCTGCTCGAGGAGATTGTCGCAGCGGCGCCGAATTATGCACCGGGGCTGGCGTCCCTGGCGGAAGCCGTTGTGCTGTTGGAGGGGACGGCGTTCTTTAGCTATGGCGACTTGAGTGCCGAGGAGGTCCGTGCGATCGCCACGCCTTTACTGGATCGTGCGATCGAAATCGATCCAAATCTTGCGAATGCCTACGCTGTACGCGGATTGATGCTCTATCACGATCGCCAATGGGACGAGGCCGAGGCCTCACTGCAGCGCGCCGTAGAGCTCAATCCCTCGTTATCGAACGCCTGGAACTGGTTGTCCAACACGGCGGGGACTCAGGACAATTACCCGGATGCCATGCGCTACCTTGCCGAGGCGATCGCGATCGACCCGCTCTGGCTGGTGCCCAATTCGAATATGGTTCGGTATTACCAGGACCTTGGGCGTACCGATGAAGTGTGGGAAATCCTTGAGCGCCTGCGCCCGTTCCACCAGGACTCGGCCAGTTTTCACGGCATGGATGGCCAGGCGAAATCGTCAATAGGCCAACTGGCTGCCGCGCATCGCGCTCATCGCCGGGCCTACGTGCTGGCGCCCGATACGCCGTCCGTTTCTTCCCAATACGCGTTCAACCTGGTTAGTTTGCAGGAATTCGAGCAGGCAATCGATATATTCCCGGCGCAGTTTGCGATGATGGAATATTTCCTGACCGCGGAATGGGATGCAGTACTGCCACAGCTTCGTGCGGCTGCCGATGCAAACCCGATGTCACCATTCACTGTAATTCCCTTTGCGAGGGGCTCGACGTTTGTCGGCGACTTTGAAGGTGTCGTGGACTTCTACGACCAACACGTGCAGTCGCCGGAGTTGTATTCGTCCGCTGGACTCGATTTCCTGCTGCCGGACTTCGTGCACGCTTTGCAAGCGCTCGGACGAGACGACGATGCGAGAGAATTGCTCATTGCTATCCGTGCGAATCTGGAAGAGCGAGATGCAATGGGTGTTATTGGTGCGGACCATCAAAGCAGCTGGGCACAATATTTCGCCTTTAGAGGTGAATACGACGAAGCGATCAGCCGTTGGCGCCGATCGTTTGACCTGGGTGGGCGCGTTCGGTTTCCTGGGTATACGCCCGAGTGGGATGCCATCATTCAGGACCCTCGGGTGATTGCGCTAACGAATGAAATCCTCAATGCGATCAACGCTGAACGCATCGACCTGGGTTGGGATCCGGTCGCTGAGGTCGGAATTCTCGTGAGCGCTGCGCCTGCGGAGTAACAGTCATAACTCCGCGATTGCGGAGCGGTCAATGGCTGTGGCAGAGTGTCTGGATGAAACCATCGCAAGAATGGTTTGACGATCTGGTTGGACAGACTCACGGCGGGCTCGCGCGGTACGTCGGCCGGCTGCTTGCGTCCCCGGACGATACGCAGGAAGTGTTGCAAGAGGCCTACCTAAAGGTATTCCTCGCACTCGGCAAGACCGGACCCGACGGCCAATTCCCGGTCGCGCTGTTGTATAAAACTGCCAGAAACATCGCGATCAGCCGTTTACGACATCAGGCGGTAGTACTGCGATCGGCAAGCGTGGTCGCCGTAGCAGAAGAACTGCGGGCCGAGAGAGCCACGGCCGAGCAACAGGTGTCAGCGAGTCAGCGTATCAACGCCCTGCTCATGGTCGTAAATGGTCTGCCGCCCAAGTGCCGGGAGGTATTCGTATTGCGCTGGATACACGGTCAGAGCCAGCGTGCGATCGGCGAACAACTCGGCATCTCGGTCAGCACGGTCGAAAAGCACCTCGCGAAAGGGCTGCGCCACTGCAAATCGGCCCTGATCGCCGATAAATCGTCAGCGGTACCAGAATTCGTCAACCAGGGTGTCAGGGGCGCGTTATGACTTCGATGCCAGACTGGATCAGCAATAATATCCCGGACGTCGTCATGGATGATGCTGCGTCTTGGTTGGCGATCCTGGATGCCGAGCGTTGCAATGCGGCAGATCGAGCCGCATTTGCACAATGGCTCGACGAAGATCCGGGTCATCGCTGGGCGTTTGAAGAGTTGTCGGAGGTTTGGGCACGACTGCGCACGTTAAATGATGTTGAACCGCTCCTGCAGCAACCGGACGTGCTGCCGTTCCGCGGGGACAAGGTGTCGAAAAGAATGTCGGCACCCAGGAGTCAAAGCGATGTGCAAAGCGACTGGTCGACGTTGGTCGTGGCTCTGCTGATCGGCGTCGGTACGCTCGCACACTTTGCGTCGTCCTCACCGAGCGAGAAATTCGTCACCAGTGTTGGTGAATCACGCGATATTGAGTTGAGCGACGGTTCCGTGCTCGAGCTAAATGCCCGCACGACTATGGTTGTCAGAATCGATGACCAGGAGCGACGGATCGAGCTGCTCGATGGTGAAGCCGTCTTTCACGTCGCTGCGGGCGCACGCCCATTCGTTGTCGAGACTGAGTTCGGTAACGTCACGGCTCTGGGCACGAGTTTCGGCGTGGAGATCAGCGCTGGCAGGCTCGAGGTTTCGGTGATCGAGGGGCAGGTATCGGTAACGAGGGCCGGGGACCAGGCGCCGCTTACAGAATACGATGCCAGCGCGGGGCACCAGTTTACCAACGAGGCGTCTCTGCTGGGTGCGGGTGAATGGCTGGAAGTTACCGGATCAACTCAGCGTGTGCAGTTGCTGGGGACCGAGGAATTCAGGAAGCGCCTGTCATGGCGTAACGGTGTAGTCGTATTTGAAGATCAACCGCTGCAGGCCGTAGTCGAGGAAATGCGGCGTTACACGGAGGTCTCTATACATGTTGCTGATAGTGACCTCAGCGGATTGCGGATATCCGGAGAGTACGAAACTGGCAATGTCATGCAATTTCTCGCTCAATTGCAGGAAAACTATCAGATCGAAGTTGACGATCAGTACACCGACTGGATTCTGCTGCGGGCAAGATCGAATTAGCCAGCAACTCCCCGGACGCACACGCCAGCGTCCAGCCCAATGAGCCATGCCCGGTATTGAGGTACAGCCCGCCAACCGGTGTCGGTCCGATCAATGGCCGACCGTCAGGTGTGAGTGGGCGAAATCCACCCCAGGCCTGATTCGGCAATGTGGAGTAGTCGGCGGCTTGCGGCGCGCTGCATCGTGCGGCCGCAGTTAGCTGTTCGATGCGTCGCTCGTCCCTCGTCGTTCCGAAACCAACAAAATCCGCGAACCCTGCAACCCGCATTTGAGCGCCAACACGACTGACAACAAAACGTCTGCCCAGGTCCGTCACGCTAACGGAATTCGCCTGCGGACCCGGTCGCAAAGTAATGCTATACCCGCGAGCCGGGTAGATCGGTTGCACAATGCCAAGCGGCTTGAGAATTCCCGGGCTCCACGCGCCGAGGCAAATCACAACGGCATCGGCGTCGAGCACTCCGTGATCCGTGTCGACCCCTCGCACTCGTTTGTTTTCCGTAATGACCTGTCGAATTCCCGTGGACAGTTGCAAGCGGCATCTGGCGTCTTTTAGCAGATGGCGCGCCAGTGCGCCGGAAAACGCGTTTGCATCCCCGACCTCATCGCCCGGCGAGTAGACCGCAGAATCGTATGCGCCAGTCATGTACCTGATCGCAGGCTCCACATCGACTGCCTCATCGAAACTGATGACGCTCGTCGAACAACCGTGGCCGGCTTTCAATTCGCAATTACGTATCGCAGCTTGCCGATCCTTGTGGTTTGCAAGCAGCACGATCTTGCCGGCTGAGCGGTACGAAAATTCATCGTCAAGTTGAACAGCAAGTCGCATAAGCAATTGCTTCGAACGCTGCGCCAGAGACAATGTTGCCAGCGTATTCGCCATCGCCTTCTTCGTAGGGCAGTCAGAGAGAAAAGCACGCCCCCAGCGCAGCAAGTCGGCCGACAGGGGTGCGCGGAATCGAATACCGGCATCGAGCCCGGCCAGTAGTCGTGGGATCGTTGCGATGAATCCAGGCGTCGCCATAGCATCGGTGAAGCTGTAACTGAGTTGCGATCCGTTCGCGAAGCTACACGCTTTTGCAACCTGGTCCTCGCGATCGATCACGGTGACCGTGTGGCCAGCTTCGGTAAGGTAGTAAGCGGTCGTTACACCGACGACACCTGCTCCCAGAACTGCGACATGCATTGCAATACTCGAATCAGCAATAACTGCCGGCCATGTTACGCATGGGAATTCGGCTCGTGCCAATGGCGATTTATCGAGTGCCTATAACCCGAACGCATGTGGTTCGGGACATCCTAGTGCAGAGAGTAGTCTTGAACGATCGTTTTCAAGTGGTCGATGAAGCGGCGGCAGACAATACTCAGCGGCATGGCATCTGCATTGAGAGCATCTACGGAGTATCGTAGCGGCGGATCGAGTAACCAGCGATTTACTTTGTCAACATCAGACGAATGTGCGGTGACCGAATCAACGATTGAAACACCGGTGCCGCGCGCGACCAGGGCTCTGGCGACATGATAGGTCTCGGTGAAAACAATCTTCTTCAAGTCTGTGCCACTGTTATCGAGATGACAGGAAAGCAATCGGCCCAGCGGTCCCCGCCCACTCAGACTGATGAACGGCAAATCGGCGAGCGCGTCGACAGTCACGCGATCATCGTCTCCGAGATGGATATCCGGTGGCGTAATAACATAGAACTCACCCGATGCGAGTGTCTCCCTGAGCAGGCCTGGCGCCGGAATGGAGTCGAATGCGAGGCCGATATCCACGCGTGACTCCAACAACGCATGGGCAATCCCGTCATGGTGCAGGGTTTCGATTTCAAAGACAGTTTCAGGATGCTGCTCGCGATAGGTGCTCACGGCCGTCGGGATCAGGTCGACACCAAAGGCTGGCGTCGCAGCGATTCGAATCTTGCCGGCGTCCGAGGCACGCAGGTTCTCGGCGACATGCCGGAGTTGCTCGACGTCTTCGAAAACATTGGAGACCAGCCCGAACAGTCGATCGGCCTCAGGTGTGGCGACGAGCTTGCCGCGAATTCTGTCGAAAAGGGCATAACCAAGCTGCTGCTCGGCATGGGCCAGAACCTTGCTGACCGATGGCTGCGACACATTGAGCAGTTTCGCCGCATTAGTCATCGACCCGCTGGTGTAAATCGCATGAAATACTTCAATCTGTCTGAGACGCATCGCTACCGGCCAGTTATAGCGTTAGGTTATACCGATCCCTGTTTTACCCCGTGTTCCGGAGCAAATGCAAGGCCCTGCATAACCTTGGTCTATAGGTGGAGCAAATGATGTCATTGGCGTGAGCTGCGGCGGGTTGCTAGTTTCAGCCTTGAGGATGGCGGATTTGGGTCCGCTCGGACGTTAAACTTTACAGAGGCGTGAAATGCGCCGGGGCCGGACACCAGAATCCGGCGAAATTTTTGCGGGGGAGAAACAATGTCAGTTCAATCAGTATTTCCGTGCGGTATTCGCCGCTTCGCGCTGCTGCTGTCCGCATTGCCTTTGGCTATGGGCACCGCGTTTGCGCAGCAACAAGACGAGGGCGACGACGAGGCGATCGAAGAGATCATTACAGTTGGCACGCAGATCCGCGGCGCTAAGATTTCCGACGCCTTAGCCGTGTCTGTTGTTAGTTCAGCTGACATCGAGTCGCTTGGTATCGATTCCGGTGACGAGCTGCTTGATTTCATGGCCGAGCAAGGCCAGAACTTCTTCAACGAGTCTGAAACTATCAGCGGTGGCGTCAACTCAGCGCGCGGCGATATGGGAGCGTATAACCTGAGGAATCTTGGTACCGGCAACACGCTGGTGCTGCTCAACGGTCGCCGAGTGGTGAATGCGGCGAGCTATCAGACTGAAGAAGTCGGTGGCAGCTTCATACCTGTCAACACTGCAAACTCACAGACGCTGCCGGTTGCCGGTCTCGAGCGAGTCGAGGTGCTGCGTGACGGTGCATCCGCTATTTACGGTGCCGATGCCGTAGCGGGGGTAGTCAATTACGTCGTCAAATCAGATTTCGAAGGCTTTAGCATACGGGCAAAGTATGCCGACTACGAAGGACTGCCGCGAAATGACCGGACACTGACCATCGAGTGGGGCAAGGACTTCAATGGCGGCCGTACCAACTTTTCTGTATTTGCTAATTACTACGACCGCGATCCGGTTTTTGCGAAAGACGACAAAAAATGGGCAGACAGTGATTTCAGACGTCTGGTACCTGACGATTCTCCATGGTCCGGCAATACTCGATTCCGCAATACGAGCGTGAACTCCGAGTACGGACAATTCGATGTCGGCGGCAATGGTGGTAGCGAGGGCTCCGACAACGGCTTATCAGGATCGCAAGGCATCACCGACAATGCCGGCGAATTCAACGTCTTGCCAGTAGGAGACCCAAGATGTCAGTGGGCCTTGAATGAGAACACTTGTGGCGCGGTTGATAGTTCTTCCGCAATTTTTCGATACAACCAGAACGAGGAGCGGGACATATTCTCGGACCTGCAGCGGGTAAACGTATTCGCGTTTCTGAATCACGAATTCGACAGTGGATTACAGAGTTTTACTGAAATGTCCGCATACATGTCGGATACGGTTTCAGTTCGTCACGGTTCCACAAAGTTGGGCGCGGTCGCAAGGTACATTATTCCTGCTGAGAATTATTACAATCCGTTCGGGCCCTGCGGTTCCGACAGCCGCTTGGACGACGCCATAATTGGTACTGGCGTACCGTGTGAAGGCCTGGATCTAACCTGGGATAACCATCGCTGGGTCGAGCCGCGAGTTGTGAACAACGACGGTGAGGTCTTCCGCGTGTTGCAGGGACTCCGCGGCCAGATGGGCGATTGGGACTGGGAAGCGGCTGCATCCTGGTCACGCGCCACCAAAGAAGACGTTACTAATCGTGTATCCAACACGCTGATGGAGCAGGGATTAGCCCTAACCACACCTGACGCGATCAACGTGTTCGGCGGTCGTGAAAATACGAACATCCAGCAAGCAATTGTCGATGTGCGTCGCGAAAATGAGACGGAACTCACGACAGTCGATTTCAGGATGTCGCACAACGAGATATTTGAAATGCCCGCGGGACCGGTCG
>Ga0255048_10001534_pt1 | contig 15823 bp, 18 predicted proteins | sample JV7_2_2_MG_FD_183619 | JGI IMG/M metagenome (GOLD analysis project Ga0255048, IMG submission 183619) | Seawater microbial communities from Jervis Inlet, British Columbia, Canada - JV7_2_2 | ecosystem: Environmental > Aquatic > Marine > Inlet | place: Canada: British Columbia | collected 2016-10-06
CTGGTTTTTGACCGCGATGGTCGTGCCAAGTGCGAGGGCGCTGGCTCCGTCACCCTGCGCCTTGAATGTCACGCTCGCCGTAACCAAGCCGGTCTCTGAAATCTCGTCAGTATAGGACTCGATGTAAGCAGCGTTCAGCGAGAATGTGATTTCACGCTCGTCGCCGGATGACGCACCATTGTCGAAGGTCACCGTCAGGTCATCCACCGCATCGGCAATGAACGCCTGATACCCGTTGATGTCGTCCGTCTCGAACGACACCGTGATGGTCGAGGACCGGTAGTCAGATTGAACCGGCTGCTTGGTCAGCAACGACCCCAGGCGCATGCGGTCCGACAGCCCGTTCTCCAGTTTGTATTCAAAGTCAATCAAGGTGAACGTCTGGCTGTTCCATCCCAACGTGCCCGCATGGTTGTGCAGAATCAGGTTCTCATAGGTCGGGTCGATGAACGTGAGGGCCGTGTTACCGCGAGCGCGGAGAGACGGGCTGGTGTCAGCGCTCGTCTCGGCAATCATGTCGAGTGACAGGCTCATCACCTCGCCAGCCGCGCAAGACATGGTCAAGGTGTTGAATACGGTGCCTTCGAATGTTTCAGAGTAGTCGCTTGTCCCACGTTGGAGCCTGATGGTAGTACCCGCCACCGGGACATCGCCCATCGTATAGGTATGCGTGTTCGGTGTACCCGCCGAGGTGGATGATGCCCCCAGGGCGTGATGAAGGAAGAAGCCGATATTGTCATAGGTTGCCTCCAGTTCGAGGCTGCCGCTGACCTTGTCCGAAACGATATAATGACCCTTTCGTAGACCAGCGACGCCAGCGACCCGCAGGTTCGCCCGTTCGACCTTCTCAACCTGCCGTAGCATCGAGCACGAAATGATCGGGCGCGTAACGGTCGCAGCGTCGACTGCTGTGCCGTAGGTGGTTTCGAGGGCTGCCCCGACGAATGAGTTGCGTCCAAAGTAGGATGAGGTTGCCATGATGAATCACTCCGAAATAGGTCAGGACGTATGGGCAATCAGATTGTCCACGATAAGAGTAGCACGTTGGTCAAGAACACGAAGGGCACCGGCATCGTCAATCAGGCCGACGAAGATATTCAGAAGATAGATTCCCTTGTTCGGGCTGTACGTTGGATTGCCCGGCTTCAACAGCATCTTCACCATGTAGTTCTGGCCGATGGTGGTCAGGTTCGCCGTGGTCAATGTGGACGTCACGTCTGCACCACTGGCCGCTGTGATTTGCATTTGCACATACGCTATTTCTTCATAGCGCCGTGACCGGTTGGACGGTCGGGCTAGTTGGGCAACGCACGACCTCAGATCCCACCACACATGAATTTGGTCGCCGCTCGTTTTTCTGATGCGATGAGTTGGGTACGTCTGGTCCGGTGCGATGGCTCCGCACTTGATGATGGGCGACTGCGCATCTCCTGGGGCAGCAAGTTCAATCTTCATCGTCTGCATATTTGACGGGTTGATCGTGTTGTCGGCATTGGTCGAGGCTCCGCTATTGCCCCAATACAGGAATGCCCCCACCGACGCATTCTCGGCAGCCGACCCGATGGCCTGACTCACGTCGTAGCCGTCAACCTGAATCGCGCATGATTTGCTCGACACTGACGGCGTTCCATTGAATGCCCACGGGATGCCGGTCAACCCGTCGGCCTTCGTGATCCGCACGTCTCCAAAGTCGCTCTTGACGTTATCCCAAAACTTGCCCAGGGCGGCTGGAATGGTCACGGACCCGTCGATGGTGGCGTTGCCGCCAACGTTCGGGAACGTCAACGGAATGCGGTATTGCCAATCTTCATCAAACCACGCCATCAGGTCCCTCGCTTCTCGTTGTACTCAACAGATACTCGGAGCGTGGCAACACCGTATCCCGGGACCTGTATCGCCTCACCATCATACGCCGATGCGCTGATCTCCATGTCGTGAACATTCCCGTTCAGTGTGGGGTCGTTCTCCAACGCCCGCATCACGTCTGATTGTGCGTCGACTGCCCCCAGGAGAGCGTTTGACGCCGCTTCGGTAGTTCGGGGCACCCACACGTCCACCTGAACCACAAAGACCCGGGTGAAGCTGTTGAGTGGGGTTTTGCCCTTCACCCGCGATGAGTCCAGTGTAATCGGGAAGAGATAGATGCCCGGGGCTCGTGGTGCCACACCCGCCGGCTCCGTACCCAACGCCACGGCGTCGGTGGCGCTGAAATCATAGTTGTATGAACCAGAGCCATCGACCGCCGCCAGGTCGGTTTTCATTACCTCCAGAATCGACCGTTCGGTGCTACCCATTAGACCGTCAACTCCCCACGAAGCAGGCTACTCACTTCTGGAATCAACTTCGCTTCAACTTCATCTAGGCTTGGTTTGAGGAATGGTCTGGACGGTATTTGCACCTGACGGACCGATGCCCATTTGGCACCCGTCTTTCCCCCACGAGCCACGCCGACCGGGGTTGTCGCCCCTTTGCCGTATTGAAATCGAAGGTATGGTGCATTCTTGGCTTTGATTGTGAAGAAGGTACCCGGCACACCTTCCTGTTCGTGAACCTTGGCATATTTCACATCGTCACCACCACCACCTGCCGACAGTTTGATGGCGACGTATCCCTTCTTCTTCAGGGCTCGACCCGCGATGCTTGCCCTTAGATGGCCGGTCCTAACGTTGAGCACCATCTTGGCTCTGGCTTTGGCCCGGGTTTCAGCTTTGCCTGCATAATCAAGGGCAAGGATGTGCAGCTGGCGTAATAGGGCGCCGCTCGAGAGCCGAGCGAGATTGTCGCTCATTTCTCCGACGGTAATCTTGTTCGCCATCGGTCACCCCACCCAGACAGTAGCCAACCGGTATGGACGCAGCGCCTCTTTCACTTCAGGTAGAAGTTCAAGCGTTTTCAAGGCAACGGTTTGCCCGCCGCTCGACAGATTGGTTCGGCCGATGTGTGCGCGCGATTGATACCAGTGAGCCACCTGGAGGCATGCAGCATGCTTGATGGCGTTGGGCATCGTGCCACCTGAATATCCACCTGTGTACGTGACCTTGATGTGCCGACGACCAACCGACCATGCGGTGTCGGTGGCGTTGTAGTCGAGAATCACCCGACCTTCAATGCCGTACAACGTATAGTCATCAGATGAAATCAGGTCGGCACTGTCGGTGTAATCAAGGTCAGGATCGTCATAGACCGACGCGATAGCCGTGACTGGCTTCACGGTTAGTGCCAACTCACGTCCACCCGGACCATCGAGGTATTCAACGTAGGTGCCCGACTCGATACTCAACGCACCGCTTGACTGGTTCGGATACCCCATCACCGCTGATGCCAGCGCATCAAATCGACTAACCAGTGTGACCAGAAGAGTGTCGTCCGTGGAACCTGTCAGTGTCGGTATGTAAGCGCGAACCTCTGCCGCCGTAACGACCGCCATGATTCACCCCTCATCGACTGCTGCTGGCTCGTCCTTCTTGGGCTTACTGGTCTTGGTGGCCTTGCCAGCTTTACCAGCCTTGACCTCAACCAACCACGAAGGCAGTTCTTCACCCTCCGCGAGAGTGATGTCGCGTACCTTCCCAACGGACCAATGGCAGCCGGGTGGATAGGTGTTCGACTGAGTGGCTCGGACCTTCATTTCTTGGTTGCCTTCTTCTTTGGTGCAGCCTTCTTCTTGGCGGGTGGTTTCATTGCCCGGTCCACCTGTGGTTTCGCCACGGCTTCACCGACTGGTGCTCCTGGAGCAGAGGATGACTCAAAGTAACCCTCGAACACCGTCAATAGATACTCACTGGCCTCATTGGTCACCTCCCGCTTTTCACCGGGTTTCCAATGCTCCTGATGTACCGGGTGCCCACCGCCATATTCAGGCATGGGTGAGTCGGCACGGTGGAGTAGCCAAGGCATTAGACGCGGACCTTCGCAAAGGTTGCGATGACGTTGGCGGTCAGTGTGGCGGTGCCGGTCTTGGTAGCCACGAACTTCAAAACGTCGGTGCTTCCAAACTCAAGTGCAGAGCCGGCGGTGGTGGTCATCGTCAGCGACTGTTTCACCGCAGCGGCCAAGACGTTGCCGCTCGCGCTCGTATCATACGAGGTAGCGACGGTGTCGGACCCTTGGGTGACAGCGATAACGAACTTGTTTGAACCGTCCTCCGCAAGTGCGGCTGAAGGCACCAAGTCGATACTCTCCAACGTCCACTCGCCGGGCTGGCCGTGGCACAACCCAAATGTGACAGTTGCTGCTTCGTCCACGAAGGCCGTGACGGATACTCGTTCTGTGACTGACATGATTGATTCCTTCCTGGATTACAGGTTGAACATGAGGCGAATGTTCTTCTTCGTGCTGTTATCAACGGTGAAGAAGGTTTCTCTGACCGTGGCGACCATCTGGTGCGTGCCACGTGTGATGTCCTTGTCAACCTCAAGGGTCGTACCGCGAAGCTGACCAATCTTGAATCGGTCCCGGTTCACAATCATCATGCTCGAGGACGAACCGCCAGTTGTGTAAAGTCCCGTCGCGGGAAGGTCCGTCGACAGAAACTCGCTGACCACGATTGGCATTCCGTACACTTGGCCAAGCTGGCCAGATACAATTGTCGGCTGCGGGAATACGTCCATCGTCTGGACCTCATCCATGGCAAGCAACTTAGAAAAGTAGGCTTCAGGACTGGTGATGATGATGAGCGAGCCGTCGATGCCGTGAGGGCTATCAAGGGTCGCACGGTCCGCGAGAAGGGTTGCAGCGGTGAACGCCGCACGGTCCAACGTGTTCGTCACGTCATATGCACGTGCGCGCAATCCGAGCCATGCCCGGCGGTGGTCGGCTGTGCCGCCAAGACCAGTGGAACCCCATCGGCCGCGAATATCCCACGACGCCAGGGCGGTGTCTTGGTGAGTACCCGTGTCGCCGTTGATAATGGCATCTTCTTCACCGTCGACGATAGCTTGAAGCAGCTCGGCGCGGACGGTGGGAAGGACTGCGATGATGCTGTCCTCTTCCGCGTCATCCGACACCTGGGCGCGAACGGCGAAACCGGTTGCGGTGATGGTCCGTTGGTCCGTGACCATGCTGCTGCTTGTGTACTGTGCCGGGTCATCGGCGGTAGCGGCAGACTTGATGTACGGACGGAAGCCGGTCGTCAAGAATGGCAGAAGGGTAGTCTTGTTCGGGAGCGTCATCGTGTCGAATGCCGACGCAACCCGGCGAGCAGCCGTCAGGTTTCGCTCCAAGTCTGGAAGCATCTCTTCAGGAATCCACTCGGCGCCGATGTTCGTGTCAGCGGCGAAAATACGTTGGACCTCGACCGGTGCCTTGCGGGCAATCTCCTGCACTCTTGCGAGAGACTTCGGGGCGGTGCCTGTGGAAGAAAGAGTCTTGACGAGCGAATAGTCGTCGATTGACTTCTGCAGTTCTTCCTGCCAGTCACATACCGGCTTGTCACCCAACAGACCCGGCATGTACGCCTTGTCTCGAGTGGCCTCACCCTTCAAACGAACCGTGCCGTCAGGTCGGACGTACTTGTTCAATGCTGATTCGGTGCCAACCGTCCGGTTGCCAGCACGGTTTTCAAACTCCGCCTGCTTCTTTTGGATTTCAAGAAGGTCAGCGGTCTTTTTCTCCATGCCTTCGCGAAGGTCCCGGTTGGCATCCCTCAGCCGGATCTGTTCAGCACGAAGGTCATGCATCGCCTTCTGTGCGGCTTCAGGTGTGGAAAGGTCGAGCGCTTCAGTCAGGATAGGGTCAGACATGAGTGGTCTCCGTTGGTAGTCCTACGTTGGTAGGAATAGGGCATGGCAGTTTACTTGTCAAGCCCAAGCAATACGCCGAGGCCATTAGGTGGTTCTGTGGTGTTCTCGTCGTGGAGCACGGGAGTCAATACTGAACGAACGACGTCATCGTGCCCCAGGAGGTCGAGCACGGCTGACCGAACGCGGTCATTGAAATCTTTTTCTTCTTCGGGTCCACCCGGGTTGACCGTCTCATCGGGTGACATTTGCATGGCCTCATCATCCTCATCATCCTCATCACTCCACGCATCATCTTCTACTGTCGGTGGGGCTTGTTCGACCTTGGCGTAGGTAATGACATAGCCGGTGTCGGTCTCCTCCGCGTCGAGGATGTGACACGCCATATCAAACCCACGCAAAGCAAGTGATTCGGCGTTCGCAGGCACAGGCACGGCGCTGATTTCAAGAAGGCGGTTACCAGTGAAATACATGCCCTTTGCCCCGTGGGCTGGATGCTCGGTTGGCAGGCGGGCACGCTCAACGGCTTCCGTTGGCTGAAACCCCACACTCACGGCGCGGAGAAACCCGTTTCGATATTGTGATGCCACCGTCTGGGCGAGAGGGTTCGTTGGGTTGTCATCCCATTTGATAGTCGCGACCAGATTGCCGTTGGTCGGGTCGATTGTCAGGTTCTCGGTCCGACCCACGGGTGGGATGTCATACCGGTGACCGAACTGGACCACTGGATTCTCCATGTATGCGTCTAGCTTCCAATCGCTGGCAACGACGTCCGAATACCGGTCGGGGTTCGGTGTGCTGGCTACGACAGTGGTTGTGCCATTGGCTTTGGTCTGGGTTTCGACCGTGATTGCTCGTTTGACGGTATCGCTCATCTGATGATCCTCGGGGTGAATGTGCATCGGCAGTTGATGTTCAAACCAGCTTCGCCCGGTCCTTCAAACTGCCCAGGACCTTTGGCTTTCGCGTCTCCTGATTCCCAGAAACCATCGATACCGCGAACCACGTTGTTCAACTTCTTGTGAGCGGCACGGGCGCCGGGTTGCGCCTGCCACTTGAACTCAACACCCACACCAGCATCTGCCGCCTGTTGCTCCCATGCCGCGATGCCCCCAGCGTTGACGCTCTTGGTGGTTTCCGTTCTCGCTATGCGGAGAGCCCTGCTTGCGTCGAATGAATGGTTCTTCATTATCAGGGATTGCATTTCGCCGATGGTCCCACCCGCCGACAAAGCGTCCTGGACCACCTTGCGAATCGAGTTCTTGGTTTCTGGTGTGGTGTTTGTGACAAGGCTTGCCAGTTGTTCTTCAACCTCTTTGTCGAGGCGTGGCGGGTCCCACTCAAAGTCGCCGACCAGTTCTTGGGGCATGGACTCGTTGGCAACACGGATGGACCGCTTGAATGCGTCGGTGACCACACCTCGCATGGCGTCGCTCATGATCTTCCCCTCGGCATATTCTTGCACGAGTTGGTCAACCCAATCACCATCAACTTTGAGTACCGTATGTTCATCGCCGACGGCCTTCTTTGCCAGCACCTCGGGGAGCCGTTTCGCGATACGTGCGGCCAAACCTCGAAGGTATCGCAGCATAGCCATCTGCATTGCCCGTTCGGTCGGCGCATGAACTTCGTCGATGAAGGCACGCCAAACGGCTTCATGGTCATTCACCATAGACAACCAACGGGTGCCCGATGTCGGAATCAGGCTCTGCTCTTGTTCGTCCACCTCATCCGGTGAATCGACCGGCCCAACCGGTGCCTCTTGGTCGCCTGGAGTAAAGGGCAAATCGTCGAACCCTTCGTATGCTGCGGCATCAGCCAGTGGCACTCCAAGCATGGACCATGAGAGGACTCTCTGCAGACGTTCGCTTCGTGATTCTTGCAGACTGTCCACACCACTGAAATCATGCCGAACCGTGATGGTTTCGTCACCCCACATTCGAGCCAGCCGTGTCAGTTCAGCATCAATGAGAGCTGCACGGCCTTGCAAGCCTTCCCAATACCGCTTGCTTTGAGCGAGTGCGGTTGCATAGTTCGTATTCGGAAGGCCGACCCGGGCAGGTGGCACATCGAACGCGGCGAGCGTACTGGACCTGACGAAGTCGCGTACCTGCGAAAACTCCATCTCCCGGGGTGTGAATGACACCTTGTCAAACTGTGCCTGTCCACCCAGAATCAGGACCCCTGAACCGCCTGCCTTCATTTGGTTTTCGTAGGCGCTGCGGAGCGTCGTGATCTGCTCTTTGCTCCATCGGTCGCCATCTTCTTTCGGTGACAAGATGCCCGTGGGTTGACCCGTTGATGCAGTTCGTGCAGTCAACGCAGACTGTTTCATTTCAGTGGTCAAGTCATTGTGCAACGGTTGCACACAACCCGTACCCCATAGATTTGACGGGTCGTCGGACCAACTCGGTGACCGGATGTGCATCACCTGCTCGTGCGTGTAGCGCCTGGGCACACCTTCGCCACCATCATATTGATACATGTTCGGTTGACCGTCCGACAGTGGAGTGATTGACACTCGGGACGGATGCAACCGGATTAGGGTCAATGGCTCAATGGGCGTGCCTCCAATGAGGATGAACGCATTCCCGGTGAGTACGAGGTCGGTGTATAGCTGCCGACGAAACAGTGTCCCACCGACCCGGGTTGACGGTTGTTTGATTAGGTCAAGAAACGGGTGGTCATCCAGCACCTCGGCATCTGCACCCGACCCACGATGTACCGTGATTGGCACTTTACTCAGGTCGGTACTGATTGCCTGAACGCAGGCAAACGGCCATGGAAAGGCAGCGAGCGACGAGAGGGCTGACTTCGCGTCGTACCCTCCACGAAATGCCAAGTCCTCAACGAAATCCGCACCGGCACTGTGGTCAACCCGACCCTCGGGGTCCACCTCTACCAGATTGAGCACACGTAGAACTTTCAGGAACCACGAGTCTCGAATGGCTATCTTTGACGACACGCCTTCACGCTATCGCAGGCGGTCGCTCGTGTCTACTGGTGCCAGTGGCAAGGACCACACTCGAGACACAACTCTATCCGACGTTGAACGTGCTCGCGGCAAGGCTGGTGCAGATATATCGAACGGCATCCATGGCGTGGTCGTTACGTTTCAACGGCATGTCGGGCTCATCCCTCCGTGCCTGTGTGGTTGCCCAGGAATACGATTCAAACTCTTTGATGACAGGCTTCAGGCTGGGATGGTCATGGACCACCAAATGAGGACGACCATTAGCGTCAGGTGCCAAACGTTCACATACCCGGTTGATACCTGCCCTGACGGACCCCTTGCCCTTGCGGCTGGGTATCGTGTGAATGTCATATTCCCGTGCCAACGATAACCGTGAACCACGGTCCTCGCAGTCGGCGACAATCCACTGAGGCCACGTGTCACCGTTGATTTCGTCTATCTCCTGGGCGTGCTGTTTGAGTGTCCATTCACGTTGGTAGTGACACCTGAACAGGTGCAGTACATCATCTGCCGGGTCCAGTGCCACGACCAGATACACGAACGGGTTTCTGGTACCGAAATCTATGCCGCCATAGCGTTCCCACTCGGAAGGCGGGTCGAATGCAGGGACCACATGAACCTGACGGTCGAACGGATAGATTAGACCTTCCATGCTTGTCCAATCACCACGGGCACGTGCGGCCCGTTCGTGCGGACCATACCGCGCAAGCAGCGCCTTCAGATACTCCTGAGGGATGTGCGGATTGTCCATGCTGTGCAACGTGTAGAACAGACTGCGGGGCTCAGGCTCATTGATGAACTGCTCCCAGACCCACGTGCGACCCTTCAGTGGGGTCATGGTGAACACCGCCCGACCAGAACGGTCCACAAGCCGCATTCGAGCCTCGCTGAAGATTGGTTTGTCGTGCTCTTCGTCTAGCCAGAGAAAGTCCCAATCGGCGCCCTGAAACGCACGTGCCCGTTGGTCATTGGACTTGAACAGGATTGAACCACCACCCGGGAGGCGGGCAGTTGCCTCTCCGTGCCCGTGCTGGTTGCTCCATTTCGTCTCTCTGGGAAGGTACGTGATAATCTTTGGGCGCTGGATTCGGATGGACTCGTTGCCCGTCAACGAACTGCAACACACCATACCCGGCGCCTTCTGAATGCCGGATATGTCCAACCCGTTGATGCGTGCCCAGGACTGAATTGCGGGATGGTCGCGACCCATGGCATAGGCAACTGCCAGCTGCGCGCCCGCCTCCGTTTTGCCGCTACGGTTACCACCGACAAGAACCGAGGTGAGCAGGTCCGGTGTGATGGCTGCTTGAACCGCATCCCGTTGGCTGGTTTTCGTCGGCTCTTCATTATGCCAAAGCATAGCCGCAGCCATCGGGTAGTCCGTGACCAAGCGGACCACCGCCTTGAATATCTTATGCGACTTCACCACGTCCGGGCGTGCAGCCATCACGCCGTCCAAGACGCCCAGCAGTTCGGTGTCTCGTACACCACAACACCGACCACCTCACCCGGCATATCGGACAGCACACCGGTCATCACCTCACCAATCATTTGAGCGATGTTCTCAGCCGTGGGTTGACCCAAATGTTCGGGCATAACGAATACCCGGTGCCCCAGGTCGCGGAGCAATGCACCTACCTCATCGGCGGGGTGTGCCATGTACGCATGGTCAAGTTTGCCATCAATGAACTTGGCTAACTCAGTTTTCAATATGCCAAAGTCTATGACCATGCCGGTGTCAGGTGTGGCGGGTAGGGCAAAGGTCACCTCGGTCTTGTACCTGTGCCCGTGGGCATGTTTGCACTGTCCTCCATGGACCGTGACGCGATGGCCCGCATCCCACTCATATGAACGTGTGACCTTCATGGTGCCCCCCTCATGGCCGCGTCCAAAGAGGGCACCGAAAGGTCATCCACCCGGACGTCGGCAGGGGGCTTACCCATGAGTAGCCCGTCGTACGAAATCCGATGGCGTGCCAACCACTGTTCAGTCACGGCACGGTCGCGTTCTGGACGGCTGGTGTGCAGTATGATCCATGTCGCGTTTGACAGTTCACTCAACATCGGCGACACGGACGGTCGAGGGGTTCGGTTCTCGTAGTCGTGACCGTTTACCTCTTCGGTCAGTACCCCGTCGATGTCAACGGCGACCAGGCCGCCCCACCTTCTTGCGGCTGTGAGGGTAGCCCACTGACGGCGAGGACCGTATTCATGCAGCTTGTGGAGGTACCCTTTCGTGACCTCATCGCTCGGTACGAATGGGCTACCACCCGCACATTCAAGTGCTACTGCCAACCTGAAACACGCAGGACACGCCTTGCAATGGGTCCCGTCGTTATTGACATAGCAACTGTACGTACTCGACAGCCGCTCGAGGGTGCCGCCTGATTCAACGTATTCCATGGCCAGTTCAGCTTTCGTCAGGTTGAAATATGGACTGTGAACCACCACACCGAAGCCACACTGGTCGGTCAGTATTCGGCTCATGTCAATGAACGCCTGTGGTGTTTTGTCGTCACAGTTGTCATCGGCCAACCCGGCAATCAGAATCTCCGTTGCCCCCTGCATGGCCGCGAGCGTTGCAAACATCAGGTTTCGGGCGGGCACGTAGATTTGCTCGTGCTCCTGGAGGCACCGTTCCACGATGATTTCAGAAAACTGGTCACCGAACAGTCGCTGAACGGCCAACCGTTCTGCTTGTGCATAGGGTTGCCCATAGTCAATGAACAACCGTTCAGCGTCTGGGTTCTGGTCTGCAAGAATGGTGCTGTCCATTCCACCACTGACCAAAACGCAACGCTTGTCTCGAGTGTGGTCCTTGCCGTTCGTTGTCATAGCATAGCCTCCAATAGTGCCATTTCTTTTCTCCACCTTGTTTTCACCCTTTGCTCCATTCGGAGGTGCCAGTCGACCTCGGGCCGAAGCTGATGTGCTTGGCTTTTGTTGGACCTGACCGGCAGTCGACGGAAGCCGACCTCTCCACCATTGTAGTTGCCACCGACACGCCAGACCCCATATGCAGCCGGGCCGAGTTGCCACGACGACGAATCGACACTGTGGAACGGAAACCGCATCATCAACCATTCCTCGCTCAACCCGAGGCCGTGCATGGGCTTCGGCCATACCCTCGCGAATACCTGTTCGTAGAACTGAACTTTTGCCTTCCTACCTTGCAGCGACCCGACGACCCCACCGATAGCGATTTTCGGGTAGTCCTTGGCAAGTCCGACCAAGACATCCCACGGGTCCTCTAAGTGATAGACCGGTATTGCTGGGACACCTTGTGCCCACATCTTCTCGGTGTTCTTCCGGCTGCCTCTCCAGGAGCCGATGACGTCGAGTGCCATAACCTCGGTCAGCTTCTCGTCGGTTGATAGCCCACGTTTGCAGTAGTCAATGTATTCATCAAGGTCGATTTGGGCGCCGCTGTTGAATGCGCTGAATGCACCACTGTCGAGAGTCCAATCGCGATAGCAATATCTACCGCGCTCGCGTTCCCATGCCTTGATGTAGTGGTAGCTAGCCAGAAGCGCTGGACCATCAGACCCGTCATCTCTCGGTCCCAAGCCAAGGGCAAGCCCTGCTGGTGGTCCAACACCAGCCACGAGTCTAAGGGTAGTCATTTCGTGTCTCGAGTGTGGTCCTTGCCATTGTCATCCTGCCATTCAATGAGGGCCATACTCAAAGCCTCACCCTCTGACATGGTGAAATCCCCTTGTCGCTCCCTCACCTGGAGCACGACCGAACGGGCTACTTTCAGTTGGTCAGGGTCAAGTTTGATTTGGGCCGCCTTGTCGGACGGGTCGAACGGCTCAACGCTTGGGTCGATTGCTGGAGGTGTCCAGTCGGCGCTGAGTAGCAGCTCAAGTTCTGTTTCATTCCAACCCAACGACGTGACAGGCAAATCAGGGTCGCCGAGTTGTGAGATTTCATCCAGTTGCCCGCACAGGGTTTCGAGATTCCACAACGCCAGTTCAGCAGTCCGGTTGTCGGCCAAAGCGTATGCCATGGCGCGCGGGTCGTCGTCATCCACAACAACAGCAGCGATGTGGGTCCAGCCCAGGTCGAGGGCAGCGGTGACCCTTGCGTTACCGGCTATCACCTTCATGCCCTCACGTTGAACCACCACCACCTGCCGTTGACCGAACCGGGACAGGCTTTCTTTCAGTGCCGCCATGTTCTGTGTGGGGTGCTGACGTGCGTTGTTCGGGTCAAGCGTGAGTTTCGCCAGTGGCATAGCCAACGGTTTCAACCCTTTGATTATCGTGTCCATTTCTTGTCTCCTGTGTGGTCCTTGCCACCTGTTACGAGTGTGGTCCTTGCCACGCCCCTATTCTCCGCAGAGGTTCCAAAACTCAGACCTCACGTGCCCATCTCGGAAGCAGCCGAGAAGAACTTCAGTTGCCATCACTCCCGCCTTGCGTACACCCCGACAAACCATGCACTGATGCACGGACCTGACACGGACCCCTACGCCGCTGGCTTGTGTTGCCTGTTCAAGCATCACCGCTATCTCACTGGTCAACCGTTCTTGGAGTTGCAATCGACGTGCATACACGTCAACAAGCCTTGCCAGTTTAGATAGGCCGACCACCTTGCCAACGGGGTTCGGTATGTACCCGACGTCAGCCGTGCCGATGAACGGCAACAGGTGGTGTTCGCACGTACTGGTGAACGGTATGCCCGACAGTACCACCATGCCGTCATATTCTTGGTCGAACCCGTCCGCACCATCGGTGCATTTCATTACCTGAATCGGGTCCTGCTCATACCCCGATAGCATCTCGACCCAACTACGCGCGACCCGGTCAGGGGTTCCACGTAGCCCATCACTCTCCGGGTCTTGCCCCAGGCCGACCAGTAACTCACGGACAGCCCACTCAATACGCCGCTTCTTCATTCCAACCCCACCATCTTGTGCGTCTGAAAGCTGACCCGCCAACCCAACACCGATGCCTTCTCGATGCATTCGCTGAGTTGGGTTGACCCGGGTACGGCTTCCCCCGAATCACGTGGTTGCAGATACTTGTCCTGAAATGACCACTCATCCATCTCTTTGAGCGGCAAGGTAGTAGGCCAAACGACTTTCAACACATCGCCTCGACGCTGTGAAATATGGTCCACCGTTGTAGGGTCCGACCGAATGGCTTTAGGGCTGACTGTGATGTGTACCGGTTGGTCAAAGTCGGCCTGAATCATGCCGTTGGTTTCGATTGATACATCGTATCCGGCCAAGAACAGCAACCTCACGAACAGTTTGCCGGCAGGTTTCCGCAGCTGAAGCATCGGCTCACCGCCGGTAATCACGACAAGGGGGCATGCCATACCCGTTGCACATTTGCCTATTTCTTCGAGCACCTGGGGCAAGGGTACAGCCTGTCCTCGACTGAACTGCGTGTCACACCACGCCGCACAATCGCCCCGACCGGTATCGCGGGTGTCCTCCGTGCCTACCCATAGATTGCACCCGGCGAGCCTCACGAACACGGCAGGAGTACCCGCCAACGACCCCTCTCCCTGCACGGTAGAGAACACCTTGACGACATACAAACATGGCCCGGTTTCTGGTTGGTCCATCACTCTTCACCTCCGGCAGATTCATAGGCTGCCTCGATTAGCTGTTTCGGTTCCATGCCGAGAAGCGAGCCGAGCATAGGAAGCCCAGCGACGACCTCGAGTGCCATTTGTGCGGGGTCGCCGATTGCCACGTCGACCTCTACCCGGGTGGGGTCGGCAAGCCCCAGGACCTCGACCTCTAGCCTGAACAGGTTGACCGCTTGGGCTACCAGCCGCGAGTCTCCCTTCTGGTCACGTAGGCCAACCTGCACGCACCGAGCCCTCACCCCACGCATCTCTTCAAGCACCCGGGCACGTTCAAGTCCAGTGTCGCACTCACCGTGCTGCTTCTTCCATGCCTCAAGAACTGCGGCACGGTCCCTCAGTATCTGGCGAACCGATACGGCCCAACGACCGGCAAGACCTTGTGCTACCTGCCTTGACCACTGGCCACTGGCAAGAGCGGACTCGACCTCATGTCGTCGCTCCTCGACCTGCTCCTGTGTGTGCTTTCTTCCTGCCATGATTCCCGCGCGCGTGATGACATTGATATGTCACTCTTTACCCAATGTCAAACGGTCATGATTCATCATGGGTAAGCCCCGACCTTGATGACCGGCGGGAACCCGACATGCCGTGGGTATGGTCATCAAGGCGGGGAGACTGCATTTCAATCGTGCATCTCACACATTCTATGCTCAGTGGTGACCCGGTTTGATGGAACGGTACCCACTGACCACACATTGTCTCGAACAACCACACACCTGACGGGTCAAGCCTTCGATTCTCTCCGTTCGTCCGGTGTTTCATTTGTTGTCTCGAGTGTGGTCCTTGCCACTATCTGATTTATCACATTCCCGATTGCCTGAGCCACGGGTGGGCACACCGCATTGCCTAAGCATCTAAGTCGGTCCACCCGGTGGGGAACCCCATCAGCCACTCTACGAATGTCGGGCTCAGTGGTCCACCGACTACCGCGTTCAGCGGCAGACTGTGCCGCCTGTATTGCGAGGGTCCACCGTTGTTCTGCGAATCCTGAACTGTCGGCGTGGGATACATCGGACCGGTATGCGACGATGAACATTCGGTCACGTTGGTGAGGGGCGCCGATGGTTTGAGCGGGTACGCAATCCCACGTTGAATCATACCCGAGCGAGGCCAGATCCCCGAGTACGGTTCCCAGCCCCCGAGTACGGAGCGCTGACACGTTCTCCACGACCACGAATCGCGGCCTGGGGTCAATCTCGCGAATGACGCGGGCAAACTCGAACCACAACCCGGACCTTTCTCCATCGAGACCGGCTTGCTTCCCGGCGTGGCTGATGTCCTGACATGGGAACCCTCCGCAAATGATGTCGACTGATTCGAGATTGTGGGCTCCGACTTCTTTGACATTTTCATATCTCCATGCGCGCGGCCAATGCCGAGCAAGAACTTGACGTGCATACGGGTCTTTTTCTACTTGCCACACGGTATGGGCACCCGGGATTGCCTGCTCTAAGCCCAACTCAAGACCGCCGATTCCGCTGAACAGACTTCCGATTCTCATGGCTGCC
>Ga0255048_10001536_pt1 | contig 15809 bp, 16 predicted proteins | sample JV7_2_2_MG_FD_183619 | JGI IMG/M metagenome (GOLD analysis project Ga0255048, IMG submission 183619) | Seawater microbial communities from Jervis Inlet, British Columbia, Canada - JV7_2_2 | ecosystem: Environmental > Aquatic > Marine > Inlet | place: Canada: British Columbia | collected 2016-10-06
GAACACTGTCATCAGAATCCAGAATCTGGTGCTACGAATCAAAAAAATCACCTATTTCTACATACCAATGGATTCTGGATGTCTGCTTACCGTCCGCTTCGGGTCGTTTCGAGACTATAAGACTGATTCTAACCCGATATTAAAAAATGTCCGGTTTAGGGGGTTAACGGGCCGTTAAGAATGGCTACGTTAAGGAGATTCTTAACGGAGACTTTCGGCCAACTCCGGACGCTCGGCTCGATCCCAACACGTATGTTTTGAAAGGCTGCATTCTCGGAAGCGGTCATCCGCCCTTATTCCCTAAACCCCGACCACTGAATAGCGGTCTTTATGCGACTGTAGAGATTTCGGGTTGCCCGCATCATGCGACTGTAGAGATTTAGGGTTGCCCGCATCACGGTACCGTCCGCAGTATGGAAGCAAAAGGGGTCCTGATCTAGGGTTTTCTCTGGCGCGGGCACGACACCCGACACTGAGTACCATCTCTCGTTTAGCCGCATCTCGAGCCGATCGAAAGCCCAGACCCGCCGCATCAACTCCTCGCCGGAGAAATCCCCGGGCCTGGCAATCCGTGTAATGGCCTTGCCGTCTTCCCAGGAATGATAACTACCCTCTCCAATCTGATCGCGACCCGGATAACCTTCCACGGCAAGGTTCAGAACATCCGGTAAGCTCGCCACCGCTAAATTGGCCTTCTCAAGTTCCAGAGTTGAGGCGCTACAACCGAGGGTGACGAGAAGCGACTCCTGGTACAACACGGGACCGCCATCCAGTCGATTGGTCATTCGGTGGAAAGTAAATCCCGTTTCCCGTTCCCCACAATAAATCGACCACGATGTGGATCTACGACCCTTGTATTTCGGTAATAGACCATTGTGATAGTTGATGGCGTGGGAAAAGACTCCTAGCAGATCGTTGCTGAATTTCTTGAGACAATAGAATGACAAGGCAATAGTTGGCTTTATCTCAGAGCGCAGCCTTGCTATGAACTCAGTTGAACTGAGATCGCCGCCACGCGGAACAATGACATCAAAACCGTGACGCTGTCCCAGCCGGACCAGATCAACAGGCAACGGCTGGCTAACCTGGGCGTCAATGAAGAAGAGTGATTCGGCCGCCCGAAAAGCCCTTTTGAAATAGTAACGCCGCCGAACAGCCGGGTAGTTCAGCGCACCGGTCAGGCAGATTGCAACCAACTGCATGTTGTCCATTGAATTCAGGGCCGCCAGGGCACCCCGGATCAGGATCGCGGGGACGCCCTCCACGCTACTAACGAAGATGACGATACGCTGCACAGACGGACCTCATTCAGGAGATACTCTCAAATCACCGGTGACTCTACCGAGATCAGGCCTGGTCGGAGAACCGAACGTCCTTTTTCCCAGTTCCAGTCGTATGCATAGCCTTGCATACTAACTATCTGCAGTCGAATGCACGCGGCTCATGGCGAACGTCTCAAACGGGTCGATTCGAGACCTTTCTCCCAACGCCAAAATTAACATTTTTAACGGTAACTTTGGCCCCCAAAGCGGACATTCTATTCAGCACCGTTAAAGCCTTCCTTAACGGAGGCAAACGGGCAACTGCGGACATTCACTCTTCCAACTCGCGCTCGACAGCCGCTACGAACTCTGCGTCCAGTATTTCCCGTCTCATTCGATCCCAGGCTCCCGCGATACCCCAGAAATCATTCTCGATCTGTCGAACAATCCCCTGAATATCTCCATCTTGTACTCGTCCCCTCTGATACTGTTTCCATGAATATTCTGCCATGATCACTATCGACGCGACGTATGCATCGAGTATTACTCTCTCTTCACGAGTCAATTCCTCACCAGCGCCCCTCTTAACGATTGCTCCGGCCAGCGAGGGGGTGGTCACGATCAGTCGGCGTGTCGCATTTTCTTCGGCGAAACGATTAAAGCTGATCTCAGCGTCCATCTGATCCTGAACCTGCCGGAGTTCAAGACCGAGGAAGATGATTCCCGCGATCACGCCAAGATTAGCGAGAATCGTTATAGTTTGACCGAGGTCGATCTTCTTCAATTCTTAATCCCCCAGGTATGCAATAACGTGTTTCTGCTTACGGCCGGAATGGGTCGTTTCGAGACCTTTTCCCCAACGCCAAAATTAACATTTTTAACGGCGACTTTCCGCTCCAAACCGGACATTACGATCGGGCACGTTAAGGTTTACTTTAACGGAGACAATCGGCCAGTTCCGGACGTTAGAGCGTAAGTAGATCAACAACTGTACGTAGTGAGAAGAGAATCTATCTCCTCTGCAAATTCAGGAGAGTATCGATTCCTTGTGCGGCACCAATACTCCACCATGCTCCGCGCGACAGCGAGGGTCGAGCCGATCGCCTCTATCTGCGTCGAGAATTCGACTTCGTCATACAATCCAGTCCTGTACTGATAGTGCATACCCTCCCAGTACCGAAACCGCGCATTCCTGAATAGATCCAGCTTCAATCGTTCAACTGCAGAAATCTCCAAAGACTGATCAGACCTCACGATTAGATCCAGAAGAGCGTCATCGGAAGCCTCTGCAATCAATAGATCCGTAATGCCGCTTGCAAGGTCGTGCCGGGTCTGCGCTCTGATCATGTCTCGATTTTGACCCAACTCGAAGGCGAGAAAAGCGATAGACAGCAGTACTCCAATATTGGCCCCAATCTGTAGAAATTGGTTGAGACGATCAACGTTCATTCTTCTCCCCCGGATATCCGGCATACAGCATATCACTTGCCCCCGTCCGCCAGCGGCCCGGTGGCCGTTCAATTCAGTCAGGGGATAGTGGGGTCTGTAAGGATCCTATCCACCTCAGCAGTAAAACTCTGCCGAGGTTCAGCAATTCCCAGCTGTCGCCAATACGGCGCCGCAGCCTTTATTTCTGGTTCCGTCGTGGTTTGATAAAAGTCAGCGTCGAGATAACCGTGTTCGAACTGATAGTGCTCATTATCCAAGTCAGTTCGTCTAATAAAAAACCAGGTAAAGAGCACATCTCTGTCCGAAGGGTTTATCGATTGCAGAGCGGTTGCTTCAATTTGACTAAGCAGAGCCTGAAGTTCTCGATCGCGGTCGCCAAGCATCATCCGGTTAGTTTCAATTGCGTCAAACGCTCGTGCTTGATATGCCTGCGCACTCAGAGCCGCTTGAGTCTGCCGTAGCTCCATAACAATGGCGATCAAACTGCCAACCACTGCCAGTAACGTCAACAATTCGGCAGTCTCTCTCCAGCTGGACAACCTCATAATGAAATCCCACGCATGTCTGGAATGGGTCGTTTCGAGACTATTAGACCAATTCTAACCCTATCTCAAAAAATGTCCGCTTTCGGGTGGTTAACGGGACGTTAAGAATAGCTATGTTAAGAAAATTCTTAACGGAGACTTTCGGCCAATTGCGGTCATTCGCGAGGCGGATTCTGGCGGTCCGGCGAAATGCGAAGGTTGCTGAAGTACCCCTCGGTTCCCGGGCCGATCCGAAGAGCAATGGCCCCACCAATCTCACCTAGCTTAAGGTCGTTAACGATTAGGCTCGGTTGTTCATCACCATGCACGAAGAGCCGGGCCGTGGTTCCCGAGACCTCTATCCTCACGTGCGTCCACTCGCCGGGGACGAGATCCACGTACGACTCATATTTCCCGGGCTCGGATTCGCGCAGGCGTTGCCATGGAAAGTCAGGATAGGAGACGTATTGAGTCGAGTGATTGCGCCGAAGTTGAACTGCTGCCCGCCCATTCGTGGGCCGCAGGTAGATGCACTCGTAGTGTGATGCAGCAGGAGAAACGTGAAACGCGACTCCGATGAACCCGCGCGCCGCTTGCTGTGCTCCCGCGACAGGCTGACCCGCAACATCAACTTCGATAACGCCGTTCTGAAAGTCCAGACCACGGATGATTACCAACTTGTCGGGGCTACTATCCCTAAACTCATCCGCTTCGGTGACTCGGAGGGCGCTTCTGTCCCCATAGGTGACTACTTCCGATACGACTTTGTGTAACTCAAGAATCTCGGAATCGTCCAGCGAGATAGTTTGGGCTAGCGTGGCGCCGGGCAGAAAGAGGAGCCACGGTATGGCCGCTGTCAATCTCATAATCTTCTAACTGACCTCATTTCGCGGCTACTGTGCACACTGAACGACTGCTAACGACCACCTCGGATCGGTTCGTGACCCTAGCTCCCGGGCGTCACCGATAGCAACCCGCTGTCCAGCGCCGGATCGTAGTCGGGATTGTGGCTGGGAAGCTTCGTCCCGACGCTCTCCAGGTAAACCTTCAGGTCATCGAACATGGACTCTGCGATCTGCGGCCGGTATCGCGTCAGATCCGTGGTCTCTCTGAGATCCGCGTCGAGATTGAACAGATACTTCCGATCGGAATCGAGTTCCCAGATGAGCTTATAGGCGTCCCGCCTGATCGCCGCTTGAGGCGCGACATGTTTCATATTGCGATAGGCGCCGTAGTACCAGATCAGTGACTCTGTTCCCCGCTCAACCGTGCCAATGCCGCCGTTCTGCAGAACCGCATTCAGGCTGCCGCCGTCCTGATTTTCAGGTAACGGCTGAGTGGCGCCGACCCACTCAGCAATTGTTGGGAAGAAATCATAGCCGATCACGGGCACGTTGCTCTGCACTCCCGCCTCGATTCCGGGGCCGCGAATAAAGAGCGGGACGCGAATACCCCCCTCCCACACGTGAGTTTTTCCCAGAGCCAGTGGAATATTGCTGGTGAACGGTGTGTCAGATTCGCCGCCATTGTCCGAGATGAAAATGACATAGGTATTTTCAGCTATCCCGAGATCATCCAGTGCGTCCAGGATTCGACCCACACCCTGATCCATCTCGGCGGTCATAGCCGCGTACGTGGTATTGGTATGCGTTTGGCTTTCGTATTGCTTGAATTTCGCAATATTGTCGGGCAGCGCGAGCACCGGGATGTGAACGGCATAGTAAGAGACCTGCGCGAAAAAGGACCGCCCTGCCTGCGCCTGCTCACCGATGAATGCGATCGCCTCTTCCGTAACCTCGCTGCTGCGCTTCGGGTCCGGTGGTCCGACTCGGCCCTCAGTATTCGTGGTCAGGCCGCTGTGGGCGTCATAGCCGTGCCGGTCCGGTGATACTCCACCCATGTGCCACTTACCGAAGTGACCGGTCGCATAATTCGGATCGTGCTGCTTCAAGAACTCCGCGACGGTGATTTCCTCATCGGCGATATCGCTGACCGGGAGTGGTACGATCATGGGCTTGTTGACATACATGTCGTCGTAGAACGCCTGTAGTCCCGCCCGGCCGTTCTCATCGGGCACGACATCGATAATGTCCGTGGCGCCTAAGCGGGCTGCCGTCTTACCTGTTTGGATGCTCATTCGCGTAGGCGAGCAATTCGGTGCCGGTGAATAGGCGTTGGAAAACTTCATCCCTTCCGCTGCAAGGCGTTCGAGGTTCGGCGTTCGGTATAGATCGCTCACCGAGCCCTCCACACGCCCGTCCATCTGCACAGACGTTCCGGTCCAGCCCTGATCATCCGAGAGGATGAGTACGATGTTTTGGGCGGCAGCGTGATTGGTAGCCAGAAGGATTGCGCAGATCGTTAGTAATGATCTGTGGGTTCTCATCGGCATCTCCTTGAATTTAGGTTCTTGCGCCTGTTCAGGCGGGGGCACAACTGAGTATAAGGTATCCGGTCATCGCCCTCGCGGCCAGAACTGGACGCTTCAAGGACCCCACAAGGCTGGCTTGAGCCACGGCGGGGGCACGGATAGCTTTCCCGCACGCGGTCTCGTAGTTTCACCCAAATCTTGTGACTGCCATGCGCCATCCCACTCTGGCGGCAAGTCAGGCAGAAAGGGAAATGGCGGCTCAACCAAAGACTCTGGGTGAAACCCGAGGCGCCCGTAATAAGCGGGGTCACCCAGTACATATACTCGGCACACGCCCGCGTCTTCCAATCGTCGCAAGCCGGTACGCACGATCGCACTCCCGATACCCTGTCTTTGCCGCGCAGGCAAGACCGCGAGTGGCCCGAGTAGCGCAGCGTTGATGCTATCTCCAACCACGCCACACTTCGTGAAGATCGCATGTCCGACAGTCCGCGTTTCAATCGTCCCGACGAGTGATAAGGCTACGACGGGATCGCTCAAGAGGTCTCGCACTAGTGGAAGCAGATTCTCCTCCGGGAACGCTGCGGGATAGAGTGACTCAATCGCGGCCGAATCGGCTTGTCTGCTCTCGCGGATTTCGAGCTCTTCCGACATTGCGGTGTCCGTATACAGTCGATTGCTAAAGTGGGCGGCGACAGCCTTGGGGCCGCAATGGGTCGTTTCGAGGCCTTAGCTCCCGACCCCAAATTAACATTTTTAACGGCGACTTTGACCCCCAAAGCGGACATTCCATTTCGTCATGTTAAGAACTTCCTTAACGGAGACAAACGGCCAACTGCGGGCGTAATAAAGCGTGATTCTCTGGCAATATAAACACACGCCACATTCGAACGGCCGTCACTCTAATCGAGCATACGTGGTTGTTTCTAGTCCTCGTGGAGATGCCTCTGTCAAGATCAGCTTATCTCCTTCGAAATGATAATCGTTCTCGTATGTCCAGCCCACAGCCCCGGTCCTAGGACTCCGGACAACCAGAGTATGAAAAACGATCGTAGACTCAGTCCTCTCATAGGTACCACCGTTCGATCGGTAGGTATCGTATGCCGAAACTTTCTCCTCATCCGTCAGTGGCGTTCCAGGCTTCGTAACCGTAGGCCGATTCGCGAGACTCTCAAGCTTGGAAAAGTAGTCCCGCGTGAATATCAGTAGATTCGGGCCGTACGCAATAGGTGTTTCACCAGCTTCATCAACGACCTTCTGGGCTTCCCAAACGCCTTCCAAGGAATCCTGTGCGTATACAACAGTAGCGGCTAGTAAGCTAACCAAAAAAAGCGAAGCATGAGTGAAGGTTTTTGCCATCGGTGATAATTTCTTGAGCTTATCTTTCTGAATCATGATGTCCGCTTCGGGTCGGTTCGAGACCTTTTCCCCAACGCCACAATTAACATTTTTAGCGGTAACTTTGGGCTCTAACCCGGACATTCCCAGCCAATAGCTCCGCCGAGCGCGAGGTTTTGTTTCTTCCCGTTTAGTGAACCGACATCTCACTTTCAGACTTCAGAATGTGACGCGGTTCACAATTTCGTGACCCACTTCACATAACGCGCTAGCCGTCGTCGGTAACATCTCAGTCTCCCAGATAAGGATGACAGCAATAAGGATTCCGTCTGATGACTCCCGCATTGATCTGCCTGGCTCTCGCCGTCTACTACGAAGCACGATCTGAACCGCTACTAGGCCAAGTAGCAGTGGCCGAAGTGATACTGAACCGAGTACACGATCCGGCATATCCGAACAACATCTGCGAGGTAGTACATGAGGGTGGGACCGCACGTTACCGTTGCCAGTTCTCCTATTGGTGTGACGGCAAGTCGGAGACCCCGGCAGAGGGTCGAGCGTGGCGTAGAGCCAAGGTGATTACCAAGCTCACATACAGTGGCGTACTCTCTGCTGGCATAGGCGATGCGACAAACTACCATGCAGACTACGCATCTCCCTACTGGCGAGATCAGATGGAGCTAGTAGCCACCATTGGGCGGCATAATTTTTACTTCGAGAGCAGCTCGTCAGCCACTCCCTAAACCCCCGGCCCAGAGAGAGGTTTCTCTCTGGGCGTGCATTCGGCTTCCTAGCAGGATGCGGGCAGATACTAGGGAGGCACCGCCGGTGCCACATAGACAGCCGAATTGCCCCTCCTGATGTTCCCATCAGCCTCGCCTTCTATGGCTGTCGGCTATTTCGTGATCGTGGAAGTAGTGGCGCGAGCCGTTTAGTATTGGTAGTTATGTCGCCATATGCGTATCTGTCAAAGACATCTACGACGGCTACAATAGTGTCGGGGGTCTTTGTGGGGATTTTTGTTGGGTGGGTGTTCATCTTCGCAGCTCCTGTGCCCATGGATGCGAGGGTTCCTCTTGCTGAACATCTGTTTCCGTCGGGCACCCTCTTGGTCGGGCTCGTGTCTGTCGGCGGCACTTCCCTTATGGTCTTCTGGTACATCAGTTTCCTCTTTTTCTGTGTTCGTGGTGCTGGTTATGAGTTGAAACCGAAACATTTGCAGGATCCTGAAGTTGTCTTTTCTTACTTAGCTGCTCTCTCCTTTCTCTTCGGGTCTTTTGTTGGTGGGCTTGCTTCCCTAACAAGCTACGGAGAAATCATGGTTTTGGTTATGGATGGCGCCTATGAAGTTCATCTTTTTCCTGTGGTTGCATTCGTTGGGGGTTTTCCGCTTTTGTTAGCTGTAACTAGGCCCAGGTTGAGCTCGCTTATGCGCAAGGGGCGCAGGGCGACGTTTGCGCCGACGCAAGCTCGCAAGGAAAGGGAGCTTTTAGCGGAGGCATTGAGAGCGGAAGAAATGGAGGCCGACGCACACCATATGTAATCCAGTCACTCACTAGCACTTCGTAGCCCCGCTTCGGCGGTTTTTTTGTGGCAGACCTAACGTCCGCTTTCGGGCTAACGGGACGTTAAGAACGGCTACGTTAAGGCGATTCTTAACGGAGACTTTCGGCCAACTGCGGACGCTCCGCTTGGCCCCGGAAATATACTTATCGGGGTATGTCGCGCCTGTTTTCTGCGGGCTGCGACCAGTGGGCGGGGATCAGCCAGGCTGACAGGACAGCGACGCCTCCCAGCGCCCAGACGATCACGGCCCCGGTGGGCAGATCGAATTGAGCGGATAGAATCAGGCCGAGCAGATAGCCTACCAGGCCGACCCCGTAACCAACCCGTACAGCATACCGTTTCAGGTTTCGAGTCGCGAGAGCGGGTGCGATCAGACTTGCAAAGACCAAGAAGATCCCCACAAGCTGCACCGACACCGTGACACTCAATGCGAACAGCACATAAAAGCCGATCCGACCGAAGCGTTCATGTCCCCTGATCCAGATCGCGGCGACCGCAGTCGAGACCACAGCTGCCGGTCCGAGCGTGTGCCAATCGACCCAGAGGATCTGCCCGACCAGCAGTTCCCTGAGTTCCTCGCCGCCCCGCGGATTCGTGGCAAGCAATAAGATGCCGCCGGTCGCGGCCAGCACGAACAGCATGCCTATGAGTGCTTCCTGAACCTCACCGAACCGGGCTTCGGTCCAGGTAAGTATCAGGGCCGCACCTAGTGCCGCAGTAAATGCCGCAAGCTGTGCAGCCAGACTGTGGACGTCCCAGCCGAGCCCACTCGCGGCGATGACGCCTAAGCCAGCCGTTTGGGCGATAGCCAGATCGATGAAGATAATGCCGCGATTCAGGACTTCTTGTCCGAGCGGTACGTGCGTGACCAGGACAATCGCACCGGCGAGCAAAGCGGGCCCGAGTATCGTGATATCGAGCGCCGCCCAGTTCACTCCCCGGGCTCCAGTAACACGTCGAGCATGACATCGAACATGCCGAAGAGATCGTCAGCGCCGTCGACACTACCGACGGTATGCGGGAGTACAACCGCCGGAATCCCCATGCGGTCCGACAACCAATGTGAGCCGCGACCATTCTGATAGGCCGAACGCACGATCAGGCGTACATTTTCGTTCTGTAGTTGCTCGAGCATTCTCGCCAGGTGACTCGTGCTCGGCGGTACACCGGGCTTCGGCTCCAATGTCGCGATTTCATCGAGACCCAGCCAGTCGATCATATACGCCCAGCTCTTGTGGTGAGTGACAATGGCTTGGCCACGTAAGGACTCGGCACGTGTCGACCAGCGTCGCACGGCTTCTTCCCAACGCGCAGAGAAATCCGCGTAGCGCGCTGCGTAGTAGTCAGTCTGAGCCGCATCCAGTGTTTGCAATCGCTCGAGCAATGCGGCGGCGACGCGTGGGATGTTCCGCGGGTCGGTCTGGACGTGAGGGTTACCGAAAGGATGAATGTCGCCGAGTGCGCGATCGACAACCTGCGACTGCTCAAGCAAGTCAACGAAATCGGTCGCAGCCATGAAGCCTAGCTCGCCCGGTTGTATTGTTGGGTTATTAGCCTGTCTCAGTAGCAACGGCAGCCAGCCTATCTCGAGATCGGCGCCGGTACAGATCATGAGGTCGGCTCTACGCACCTTGGCGATCAGGCTTGGGCGGGCTTGGATATAGTGCACGTCCTGTAAGCCGGTGACGGCGGACTCCGCCTCGACCCGGTCACCCCCTAATTCCGTGGCCAGCGCCGCCCATTCGGGCTCGCAGGTAAAGATCCGTAATTGTGCCCATGCCGGCGCCGCGCCGAGCATGAGTAGCAGGAAACAGATGTTATAGCTTGTGATGCGATTCATGCGTAGTGGACCAGTCAAAATGTGTGTGCGCCGTGCGAGCCGAGACTCATGACATACTGCAATACAAATCCGGTCGACGATTGACCACTGAAGTCATATGAGTCTACCTGGAAGCGCAACCGGCTGAACTCGCTATTGGACCAGTCGAGCATGAAGCTCCAGCGCTCCGGATCGTTGCCGCCAGCAGTCACGCCGGGCAGACCGCTCAACCCATCGCCTGGCGAGAGCTGATCGAAGCGTGCTCCGGCGCGCCATTGCGGGCGAAACTGGTAGGTCCCATAAAGATAGAAACCGCTCTGACCGCCATCGTAAGGGACTGTCAGCGGTGGCTGTGATAGTAATGTTAGCGAGCCCTTCTCATCGCGGCGGAGATATTCACCGACAAACGTGAAGTTGCGGTCGCGCGGGTTGCCGTTGCGCGCCCATTTCCAAACGAAGTCGAACATCGCGACATCGGTATCGCCGTCGAATCCGACCAGCGTCGGCTCTAGCATGGATTCACGGCCTATAGACTGCGCGGCTAAGAAAGACACGCCGACGCGCCAGCTATTCGACACGCCGGCATCACCGCCGAGGCGAGCGAACAACGTGTGCGCGCCGGTGCCGCTATCGGCGCGGCCGCCGGCAGGAAAACTATCGCCGCTCATGATCTCCCCGCCGATCTCCAAGAACACGTCCAGCGGCGCAATCCAGCGCAACTGCACGCCGGTATCAGCGTAGCTCGTTGCGAGGAACGCCTCATACGCGAGCGGCGCATTAGCAAAATCCCAAGCATGGGCGTGACGGATGTTGTGGTAGCCGATGTCTGAAAAGAATTGACCGGCTTTGACGCTGAACCCGCCGGGTAAAGTCAGTGTTTGAATCCACGCTTCCTCGAGTCCGACTTCCGTCTCGTTGTCGTCGAGCTCGAAGCCGATATTGACGAAGCCGTAGAACTTGTCGTCGATGTTCGCGCTCGCGACGATTTCAGTGTCACTCAGCGAAAAGCCTTCGGGAGCGGCCTCGCTTTCATCACCCTGCAGTACACTCGACAGCGCCGGTAGCGCACCAGAGTAACTAATGAACTTGCCGTCCAGTATCAGGCTGAGCGCCGGGTTGAACGCTGTGCTGCTAATGCTGCCCTGTGCAACCGACTGTTCTGTCTGGACGAGACATACGGCTAGTGCGGCAGGAAGTAAAATCAGTCGCATAGAGGGCTCTGTGACGATGAGAGAAATGGGTTTTCACTAAGAACTCTGCTGTGCCCGGAGCACAAACGCAATACGGAATTATTCTGACCTGAGATCAGCCCAAGTCTGGCCGTTTAATTACCCAAAACTCAATGAAATCCGCTGATAAATATGGGCGGGATCGTTATCATCCTCCAGGCGTGGTGCCCTCGAACGTCTACCTTTTCTTGCCATTTCAACCGATCGGCGCAACACACGTGGCAAAACGTTCAGCCGGTGTTCGAAAGTCTAACGTTTTCCGTGGGCGCTCCTACAAGGGCGGTCGGCTGTTGTTGAGGCACCGCGCGACGAGGTCGGCGATCTCCGCTGTGCCGACACACATAACGCTGTCCGCGCCGCCCCAGTAAATCTTAACCGTCCCATCGTCCTCGGCGACGGCGCCGCAGGTAAATACGACATTGTGGACATAGCCCGTCAACTCCCACGGGTCCTCCGGCGAGAGAATCCATTCGTCGGCGACACCCAGGACAGTCGTGGGGTTGGTCAGGTCGTGAAGCGCGACACCGAGGCGATACACAGCGCCGTCCATCGTTGGGAAGACCCCATGGTAAATATTTAGCCATCCATCCGCTGTCTTGATCGGGGTCGCGCCTGGACCGATTTTCATTTCGTCCCAGTGATAGGCGACCGGTCCGATCACGGGTTCCGCGTCTCCCCAGTGAACGAGGTCCGGGGACCACGACAGCCAGATCGCCCAGGGTTTGATTTCCGAGTGCGGCCGGTCGAGTCGCGCGTAACGGCCGTTGAATGTGTCGGGAAAGATCACAATATTGCGCATGTCCGGTTCGCTGATCAGCGAGATGCGTTCAATCGTCGTGAAGTCTGAAGTCTTTGCCAGGCCGATTCGTACGCCGAATCTCGAGTAGGCGCTATAGGTGATGTAGTACTCGTCGCCGATGGCGCAGATTCGCGGGTCCTCGATCCCGTATTCCTCGTGCCGGGCGAACGCGCCCTCCGTGGTCGGCATCATGAACGGACTGGGCGCCACTTCAAACGCGTAGCCGTCATCGCTCCAGGCGCTGCCGATGATGGAGCGGCCGTTGCGCAGATGGGAGCGGAACAGCATGAGGTAGCGGCCGTTGTAAGTTGTAACCGCGGCATTGTGCACGGTCTCCACGGGATAGGGGACGTCGTGCTTAGTCAGAATCGGGTTACCCTGATAACGCTTTATCGGGCCATTCTCGCTCATCGTCCGGCTCCTCCATCTAAGATCTGGTCGTACACGCGGGCATAGTCGGCCGCCATTCGCGTATGCGAGAAGCGCCGCTCTACGTCCGCGCGGCAAGCGTTTCTGTCAATCGAGTGTGCACTGTCTACCGCAGCCACAGCGCCGTCGATATCCGTAACGAGGAAACCTGTCTCGCCCGGGCGAATAATCTCCGCCATCGAGCCGCGCCGATAAGCGATAACCGGTGTTCCGCAGGCCATAGATTCCAATAAGCTGAGACCGAATGGTTCGTCGAAGCTGATCAAATGCAGCAGCGCCAGTGCGTTACCGAGCACCTCCGGTCGTCGTTCGATGCCGACTGCGCCAAGATACTCTACGTTCACCCCGTCGATGTAGGGTTGGACCTGAGTATCGAAGTATCCCTGATCCTGCACGATGCCGGCGATAACGAGTTTTTTGCCGGCCTGCTGCGCGACGCGAATCGCCTCATGTGTGCCTTTCTCAGGGTGAATACGGCCGAAGAATAATAGATAGTCCCCCGTCGCGTCTGAGAACGGAAACTGGCTGAGTTCGATTCCGTGATGAATGGTAGCGATGTAATCGAGTTCCGCCGACTTGTCCGCCTCGCTGATCGCGACGTAATGGGTGCGGCCGTTGTATTTTTTATAGACCGGGAGGATCGACGGCGAAGAGAAACCGTGAATTGTGGTCAATACCGGCGTCTCGACCAATGCCGAGTAGGTCAAGGGCAGGAAGTCGAAGTGATTGTGAATCAAGTCGAAGTCGGCAGCGCGCTCAAAGACTTCTGAAATATGCAGGCACTCCATTACTTTCGGCTCGGCCGCCGGATCCTCGGAATAGGGGCGCGGGCAGACCGCGATGAGTTTGCCGGCGGTATGCGAATCCCCGCTCGCGAATAGCGTGACGTCCAGGCCCAATCGTACGAGTTCCTCGGCGAGCAGGCTGACCACGAGCTCCCACGGCCCATAAGCGCGTGGCGGGGTGCGCCAGGAAATGGGACTAAGGAGCGCGATACGAGTGGCCATGCCGGATCCAGATGATATTGAATAAACTGAGTCGTCAGGCAACCTGATTTTGCAGGTTACGGCTATAATCCCTGCGGTCCTGAATCAGGGTCGGGCCCGGGAACATTGTTAGGCAGATTCCATCGATGCGCAATGAATGATGAGAATTAGGGACAATCGCAGGCAACTGATCAGACGGCGTCCGACTCTGTTGAATGCCGCGAGCTCCCGTGTGATTACGCGGCCGCATATTCCCGGTGACAAAACACGCTGCAGCGCATTAGTCGACAGGGTCTCGGCGCTCGCCGAGGATGACGTCGAGCACTTGCTGGAGGCCATATTTCAGGACTTCTCCGCCCGGCACAGGAATTTCCGAGAGACTCTCGGCAGTAACTTCGAACGGTTAGCAGCGATCGTTCCCACAGCCGGCGCTTTATCGGAGTCACGACGCCTTCTGCTTGGTGCTTACGTGACGGCCGAGTACTCCGTCGAAGCAGCGGCGCTGTTCAACCCGTCGATCGTGCCACATCCTGATCAGAAAGGAGTGGCCACGGGGTCGCTGCGCTTTATCATGAGTTTCCGGGCGACGGGCGAGGGGCATATTTCCTCGATCGAGTTCCGCAGCGGCATCGTTGACGAGAACCTCGACCTGTATATCGATCCGGTGAGCCAGTATGTGGCTACACCGGAAATTCACGCGGATCCCACTTATGATCGGCGTCATTTTCGACGCAAGCTCGAGGATATCGGCGCGAGCCAGCGGGTGGCGGACCGTCTCTTGCAGGGCTTGTACGAGAACTTCACCTTCGATGAGTTGGAGGCCGAGATTGAGAAGTTTCGCTCCACTCGTTTTCGAGTCAAGGACAAGAACGAAGCGATTGATTTAGTCTTGTGGCTCGCGCGATCCAACTACGAGGTCGTGTTTGATTCCAATCAACAGATCTCCGAGCGCGTCATCTTTCCGGTCTCGGAGAATGAGAGTTCAGGCATCGAGGACGCGCGTTTTGTGCGTTTCGTCGATGACGATGGATCGGTTAACTACTATGCCACCTATACGGCGTTCAATGGCTTCGCGATCTTGCCGCAGCTCCTCGAGACGACCGACTTTCTGACCTTCAAGATGCATACGCTCAGTGGTGACGCTGCCAGAAACAAGGGCATGGCGTTGTTTCCTAGGAAAATTAATGGTCGCTATGTGATGTTGTCGCGCCAGGACGGCGTGAATAATTATATCGCGTTCTCGGACCGGCTCCGCAATTGGAACGACGCTGAACTTCTGCAGGAGCCCATTCACCCGTTGGAATTCGTTCAGGTCGGCAACTGTGGCTCGCCGGTTGAGACCCCGGAGGGGTGGCTGGCGCTGTTCCATGGCGTGGGCCCGATGCGCCGCTACAGTGTCTGGGCCGAACTGCTGGACCTCGAAGATCCGTCCAAGGTCGTCGGCCGGTTGCACGAGCCGATACTGTCTCCCGACGAGCATGAGCGGGACGGTTATGTACCCAACGTGGTTTATACCTGCGGCAGCATGCTGCATGGCGACACGCTGGTCCTGCCGTACGGTATTGCCGACCAACGTTGCCGAATCGCTACCGTATCGATCCCGGAGCTGGTGACGCGCCTCAAGGCTCACCCAGTGACTTAAGCCGCTACCCCGGCGTCCGCCGCACGGGCGGCGGCAGGTTCCGGCGTTGAGCGCTTCTCTTCCGTCATCGTCAAGCCGCGGAGATTGTAGACGGCGAGCAGGGACAGAACGTAGGAGAGCGTGGATTCGGCGCCCTGGTTCTCGTTCGCGCCGCTTTGCTGGAGCCCGTCGCGACAGCCGCCGGTAGCATGGTCGTAAAGCTTTATCTGTTGATCGTTCTTGCCGAGGTACCAGTCGAAACAAGTGGATGCCAGTTCGATCCATTTGTCTCCCTGGGCGCATTCATAGGCCTCGACACAGGCGCCAATCATGGCGGCCGCCTCCAGGGGCTGTTGATCGTATTGGGCTTTGGTCCCCGATTTACTGAACCAGCCATGGTTGCCGACGGGGGCGAA
>Ga0255048_10001538_pt1 | contig 15800 bp, 13 predicted proteins | sample JV7_2_2_MG_FD_183619 | JGI IMG/M metagenome (GOLD analysis project Ga0255048, IMG submission 183619) | Seawater microbial communities from Jervis Inlet, British Columbia, Canada - JV7_2_2 | ecosystem: Environmental > Aquatic > Marine > Inlet | place: Canada: British Columbia | collected 2016-10-06
CAAGCCGTGGCGCCTCCACTGCCGCACCCCCAGCTTCGCGGTCATCCAGGCACTGCCCGTGATGATGGCCGACCAGCTCATCGCCGACTCCGTCGCCATCATCGCCAGCGTTGACCCGGTTCTGGGAGACGTAGATCGATGAGCGAGTGGACCACCAATCCCCGGGTCGAGCAGCTTCTTGATCGCTACCCGGACCGCAAGTCCGCGGTAATGCCTTTGCTCTACATGGCGATGGCTGAGTACGGCTACCTGACCGACGAGGCGGTGCGGGAGGTGGCCGGGCTGGTGGGCATGACCTCGGTGCAAGTGTCCTCGGTTGCCACCTTCTACACCATGTACAAGCGGGAAGAGGTCGGGCAATACCTGCTTTCGGTCTGCACCTCGGTTTCGTGCGCTCTGCTCGACTCCCGGGCAACCCTGCACGCCATCGAAGACGCGACGGGAGTTCCGGCCGGCGAGACCGACGCCGACAAGCGCTTCTCGGTCGAGCACGTCGAGTGCCTCGGTGCTTGCGGCGGCGCGCCCGCCGCTCAGGTCAACTATGAGCTAGTCGAGGGCCTCGGTGAAGAGAAAGCGCGCCAGTTGGTGCGCTGGCTGGAGGAGGCGTCTCCCGACTCTGTCAACGGGGACGAGATGCAGACTCTGTTCGGTGGACGGCGCAGCTTCGACTGGGGCCCGGCCGAAGCCGGGGGAGCGGCTCAGCCGGTGCCGGCACTGGGGAGTCTGGGGACCGAGACGACATGAAGATCCTGACCTCCCGCATGGAAGCTCATCCTGCCGACAGCCACACACTGGAGCGGTATCAGGCCACCAGCGGGTACCAATCGGCCCGCACCGCGTTGATCACCATGACCCCCGGGGCGGTCCACGAGGAGGTCAAGGCCTCCAACCTGCGTGGGCGTGGCGGGGCCGGCTTTCCAGCCGGCGTCAAGTGGGGATTCCTGCCGCCCGACATCCGCCCCCGCTATCTGGTGGTCAATGGCGACGAGTCCGAGCCGGGCACTTTCAAAGACCGGCAGCTGCTCGAGCGGGACCCGCACCAGCTGATCGAGGGCATCATCATCGCTGCTTACGCCATCGACTGTCACGACGCCTTCATATACATCCGGGGGGAGTATCCGCGGCCGGCTCGCCGGGTGGAACGGGCGCTGGCCGAGGCCTACGAGGCCGGCTACCTGGGTTCCAACATCTTCGGCAGCGGTTTTGACCTCAACGTCACGCTGCACCTCGGGGCCGGCGCCTACATCTGCGGCGAAGAGACCGCGCTGTTGAACAGCCTGGAAGGCAAGCGAGGGGAGCCCCGAATCAAGCCGCCGTTCCCGGCCGTCGAGGGGCTGTACGGCAAGCCCACCATCGTCAACAACGTCGAGACCCTCTCCAACATGGCGTGGATCGTCGCCAACGGGGGCGCGGCCTACGCGGCCATCGGGCCCGAGGGTTCGTCCGGTACCCGGCTCTTCAGCCTCTCGGGCCACGTTCGGCGGCCCGGCAACTACGAGATCGTCATGGGGATGACGTTCGGCGAGTTCATTGATGAGTACGGGGGAGGCGTCCGGGATGACCGGGCAGTGAAGTGTTTCATTCCCGGAGGGGCTTCTGCTCCCTGGTTCACGGCCGAGCAACTCGACCTACCGATCACGATCGACGACGTGGGGCGGGCCGGTTCCATGCTGGGTTCGGGAGCCATCGTCGTCATGGACGAAACCACCAACGTGGTCGAGGCCGCTCATAGCCTGGTCAGCTTCTTCGCCCATGAGTCGTGCGGCCAATGCACCCCGTGCCGGGAAGGGACCTCGTGGCTGGAGATGGTGCTGGCACGGATTCTTCGTGGAGAAGGCCGGGCGATCGACCTGGACCTGCTCCTGGATGTGTCCGACAACATTGCCCCCGGCCTCGGATGGCCCCCCAAGATGACCACCATTTGCCCGCTGGGCCCTTCGGCCGTTTCCCCGGTGACTTCCATCCTGCGCCACTTCCGCGACGAGGTGGAGGCGATGATTCCCGCGGAGGTGCCGATTGGCTGATCCGGTGACGATCACAATCGACGGCACCGACCACGAAGTCCGGGGCGGGTCGCTGCTGATTCAGGCTGCCCAGGAAGCCGGGACCTACATTCCCCGGTTCTGCTGGCACCCCCGCATGAAGCCGGTCGGGATGTGCCGCATGTGCCTGGTGGAGGTCGACACCGGTCGTGGACCGGTGCTCACCACCTCCTGCACCATGCCGTGCAGCGAAGGAATGCAAGTTCACACCAAGTCCGACACTGTCAAGAAGGCACAGGAGGGTGTGCTCGAGTTCCTACTTATCAACCATCCTCTGGATTGCCCCGTCTGTGACCAGGGCGGCGAATGCCCGCTGCAGGATCAGACCATGGCGTACGGCCCGGGGGAGAGCCGTTTCGTAGAAGAGAAACGGCATTACGAGAAGCCGATCGAGATTTCCGAACTGGTACTGCTCGATCGCGAGCGCTGCATCCTGTGTGCCCGCTGCACCCGTTTCTCCGACGAGATCTCTGGTGACCCGTTGATCGAGTTCCAGGACCGGGGGAACTACACCCAGGTCCTGACCTTCCCCGACGAGCCTTTCCGCTCATACTTCTCGGGAAACACCGTACAGATCTGCCCGGTGGGAGCGCTCACCGCCCGCCCTTACCGGTTCCGGGCCCGGCCGTGGGACCTGGAGGCAGTGGAGTCGACGTGCCCCCATTGCCCGGTTGGATGCCGAATCAGCGTGCAATCCTCTCAGAACCAGGTTCTCAGGTTCCTGGGGGTCGACAACGAGCCCACCAACCAGGGATGGTTGTGCGACAAGGGCCGCTTCGGGTTCGAGTTCATCGGTTCTCCCGAGCGGGTGACGACCCCGCTGGTTCGTAACGAGGATGGGGAGCTGGAGGAGGCAAGCTGGGGTGCGGCCCTGCAGGTCGTTTCCCAGTGGTTGCAAGACATCATCGCCGAGCATGGCGGAGACAGCGTGGCCGGGCTGGGCGGGGCCCGCGGCACCAATGAAGACGCCTATGCGTTCGGAAAACTGCTGCGGGGCGTCGTCGGTACCAACCACATCGATGCCCAATTGGGCGATGGCCTCAACCCGCAGTTCCTGGCCGCCACCACGCCCCGGGCCACCATTCCCGACCTCGACTCGGCCGGGACCATCCTGTTGTGGGGCCCCGATCTCAAGGAGGAGCTGCCCGTCCTCTACTTGCGGGTTCGCCAGGCGGTGCAGGCCGGCACCGGCCTGATCGTCGTTCATCCGCGCCGGACCGGGCTCGACGACGTCGCCTCCCACACCATCACCTACACGCCGGGCCGGGGACCCGAGATCCTGGACTCCCTGCGGAGCGGGGCCGGAGACCTGGCGGCCGTTCGGGAGATGCTGCTGGCCGGCGGTCCGGTGGTCGGCCTGGTGGGCAGGGCCGGCTACGCCGAGGACCCGATGCTGGCCGAAGCGGTGGCTGCCTTCGTCCGCGACCTTCCCGAAGCCAGGATCATGCCTCTAGCCCGCCGCTCCAATCTCTTTGGCGCCCTCGACATGGGCCTGGCCCCCTCACTGCTGCCGGGTCGGACCGCCCTGGCCAGTCCGGAGGCCCGCCAGGCGCTGGCCGAGGAGTGGGAGACCCTGATCCCGGAGGCGATCGGCCGTGATGCTGCCGGCATCATCGCCGCACTTAACGATGGGCAGATTCAAGGCCTGCTCCTGTTCGGCGCCGATCCCGTCCGCGACTATCCGGACCAGGCTGCCGCCCGGGCTGCTCTCGGCGCCGCCAACCTGGTGGTGGCAGTCGATCAGTTCATCACGGACTCATCGAAGATGGCACACGTGGTACTTCCCGCCGAGGGATTCACCGAGGTTGAAGGCACGGTCACCAACCTGGAAGGGCGAGTCCAGAAGGTGGCCCGCCTGGTTTCCGGACCCGGCCAGACTCGAACGCCCTGGTCGATTTTCGAGGACATCGCCCAGTCTCTTGGTTCATCGATCGGCGCGGTTTCGGCCGAGGCGATCAATAAGGAGATGGCGGCTGTGGTTCCGGCCTACCGGGGATTGACCTGGGAGCAGCTCGGGTGGGGTTCCGGCCGCGAGGGTGTCGTGGTGCCGGCCGGGACCGCCGAGCAGCCGCTGCGGTACGTGCCGGTCGACATTGGAGTAAGCCCCCGGTCGGCCCGGTTGGTTCTTCACTCGGCCCGCACCCTGTACGACGACGGCGTCCACTCACGCTTCGGGCTGTCGCTGCCGCAACTGGCACCGGGCGCCTACGCCTACATCAGCCCTGAAGACGGGGCCCGGCTCGGCATCGCCGTTGGCGCCCTGGTAAGGGTGACCGGCAGCGGTGGAACCGCCGATCTGGAAGCCCGCTACGACCCGGGCCTGGCGACGGGCACGGTATACGTTCCTTTCAACCAGGAAGACGGGTGGGGGATCGGTGACGGCCTGGAAGTCAAGGTCGAGGTGGTTTCGCAATGACCGACTGGATCGACGTCCTGATCGTTGTCATCAAAGTGGTGGCTGCCTTCGTCGTGATGCTGGTGGCAACCTTGCTGTTGATCTGGGGGGAGCGCAAGCTCCTGGCCGACATGCAGAATCGGATCGGTCCTCAGCGGGCCGGGCCATGGGGCCTGTTGCAAGCACTGGCCGACGGAATCAAGTTGTTCTTCAAGGAGCCGATTACGCCCAGCCGGGTGGAGAAGAGGGTCTACCTGCTGGCTCCCATCCTGGCTCTGATCCCTGCTCTTCTCATGTTCCTGGTGGTTCCCATCGGCCGGCCGTTCACGATTGGCGATCGAGAGATCACACTGCAGGCGATGGACCTCAACGTAGGGATCCTCTTCGTGCTGGCAGTGTCGTCAATGGCCGTCTATGCCGTTGTGCTCGCCGGATGGTCCTCGGGCTCCAAATACCCGTTGCTGGGCGCCGTGCGGGCCACTGCCCAGGCCATCAGCTACGAGGCAGCTCTCGGCCTGGCACTGGTGCCGGTGGTCATCTACGAGGGCACTTTGTCCGTGTCCGGTCTGGTGGAAGGTCAATCCGGCCAGTTCTTCGGGGTGTTCCCGGCCTGGAACATCATTCTGCTTCCCTCATTCGCCTTCTTCCTCGTGGCCGCCATCGCTGAGACCAACCGTGCTCCCTTCGACCTGGTTGAGGCCGAGAACGAACTGGTCGGCGGCTTCCACACGGAGTACTCCGGCCTGCGTTTCGCCTTCTTCTTTCTGGCCGAGTACATCAACATCTTCACAATGTCTGCCCTGACCGCCACCATCTTCCTCGGGGGTTGGAACGGCCCAACCTGGGACGGGTCGCTGCCCGCTTCGATCACGTGGGTCTTCCCGATCCTCTGGTTCTCCCTCAAGACCTTTGCGATCGTGTTCATCTTCTTCTGGGTGCGTGCCACGCTGCCCCGTCTCCGCTACGACAGGTGGTGGAGTTGGGCTGGAAGCGGCTGATCCCCGGGACCCTCATCTGGACGATCTTCGTTGCGGTTGCCCTTGCGTTCGACGAGTTCGGAGCACCATGGGCCTCCTAGCTGTTTTCGCCAAGGGCCTCTCTGTGACTTTCCGTCAGATGTTCCGACCGCGGGTCACCACCCCGTATCCGCACGAGAAACGGGTCAAGCCGCAGCGTTTTCATGGCCGTCATGTTCTGAACCGGCATGAAGACGGGATGGAGAAGTGCATCGGATGCGAGCTTTGCGCCGGAGTGTGCCCGGCCCGGTGCATCTACGTGCGTGGCGCCGACAATCCGACCCAGGATCCGGTCAGCCCTGGCGAGCGCTTCGGGTTCATCTACGAGATCAACATGCTGCGCTGCATATTCTGCGGGCTGTGCGTTGAGGCTTGTCCGACCGAGGCCATCACGATGACGCAGCTGTTTGAAATGTCCGTCACAGATCGCACTTCGGGCATCTACGCCAAGGATGAGCTGCTGGTCGGTGAGGACGGAACTCCCAACCATGCCCAGCCCGACGGCCCGCTCATCGACCTGAACGAGCTCACCATCGCCGACGGCTGGATGCGGGCTACCGCGCCGTCCGGCCGCCAGGCCTACGAGGGGATACCCGGCTGGACCCCATCGGCCGGCGTTGGGCTGCGACCGCCCGAGCAGGGGCAGTCCACACGGGACGAACAGGACGGAGAAGACGCCTGATGGTCGAGCTAGTTCTGTTCATCGTCTTCGGGGTCATCGCCATCGCCGGTGCTCTGGCGATGCTGCTGCACCCCAACCCGGTCCACGGGGCACTCGGTCTGATGGCCACGATGCTGTCGTTGGCCGTCTTCTACGTCGTCAACTCTGGACACTTCATCGCCGCGGTGCAGGTGGTCGTTTATGCCGGAGCGGTGATGACGTTGTTCCTTTTCGTCATCATGTTGATCGGAGTTGACCAGGCCGAGAACCTGGAGGAGAGGCTCCCGTTCCAGCGGCAGCTGGCCCTTGGCCTGGGGGCTCTGTTCCTGGTGTTGATGGGCCTGATCGGCGGCACAGCCTGGATAGCGGCTCCGCCCGGCTCATCGCAGCCGAACGGGACTGTGGAAGCGATCGCCGATCTGATCTTCACCGACTGGTTGCTCCCGTTTGAAGTCACAACGCTGTTGCTGATCATCGCCTCGGTCGGGGCGGTAGTCCTGGCCCAGTTCGAACCGCGCCGGAAAGATGGTGGGGACTCGTGAGAGGCAAGACGTGGAAGTGACCGCCGGCTGGTACCTATCCCTGGGTGCGGTTCTGTTCGTCATTGGGGCAGGCGGCATGATGCTGCGCCGCAACGCCCTGGTGATGTTCATGTCGATCGAGTTGATGCTCAACGCCGTCAACCTCTCGTTTGTGGCGGTGGGCCGTCATACCGGGGACCTCAACGGCCAGGTGGCCGTGTTCTTTGTGATGGTGGTGGCGGCGGCCGAGGTGGTGGTAGGCCTGGCGATCATCATTGCCGTCTTCCGGCGCCGGGCCAGTGCTTCGGTTGACGATCTGGCAGTGCTGAAGGGGTGACCGGATGATCGATTACATCTGGATCGTCATCGCTCTTCCGCTGGCGGGTGCGCTCTTTCTCCACTTCTTCGGCCAGCGACTGGCGGAGCCGTGGGCCGGAGTCATCGCCACCAGCACCATTGGCGGTGCCTTCATGTATGCGGCCATAGCCGCCGCCGATTTTCTCACCGGTTCAGGAGAGCCTGAAGTCGTCCACCTGTTTGACTGGATCTCGGCGCTGGGGGCGGATGCCGAACTCCTGTGGGACCCGCTGTCGGCGGTCATGACCGTCACCGTGACGGGCGTAGGTTCCCTCATTCATCTCTACAGCATCGGATACATGCATGGTGATCCCCGTTACGGCCGGTTCTTCACCAATCTCAATTTCTTCGCCGCTTCCATGCTCATCCTGGTGCTTGCCGACAACTTCGGGCTCTTGTTTGTCGGCTGGGAATTGGTCGGGCTTAGCTCCTACTTGCTCATCTCCTTCTGGTTCACCAAACCGTCGGCTGCCGCCGCCGGCAAGAAGGCCTTCGTTGTCAACCGCATTGGCGATGTCGGATTCCTGATCGGCCTCATGCTGATCCTGGCCAACTTCAACACCCTCACTTATGGCACCGTGTTGGAGGAACCGGCCCGGTTCGTGACGGCCGGCACCGCCACCACGATCACCCTCCTCCTGTTGCTGGGGGCGGCTGGGAAGTCGGCACAGATTCCCCTCCACTTCTGGCTGCCGGACGCCATGGAAGGCCCGACCCCGGTCTCTGCTCTGATCCACGCCGCCACCATGGTGACCGCCGGTGTCTACATGGTGGCCCGTACCGCATCGCTGTTCGAGTTGGCCAGCTTCTCGGCTACCACCGTTGCCACGGTGGGAGCGTTCACTGCGTTCTTCGCCGCCACGATCGCCCTGATGCAACGCGACATAAAGCGCGTGCTGGCCTTCTCGACCATCAGTCAGCTCGGTTACATGTTCCTGGCGGTCGGCACCGGGGCATACGTGGCCGCCATCTTCCACCTGTTCACGCACGCCTTCTTCAAGGCCCTTCTCTTCCTGGGCTCCGGCTCTGTCATACACGCGCTGGATGGCGAGCAGGACATGGCGAAGATGGGAGGGCTGCGCAAGGTTATGCCGTTCACCCATGCCACCATGGCGGTGGGATGGCTGGCGATTATCGGAATTCCCCCTCTGGCCGGCTTCTGGTCTAAGGACGAGATCCTGGCATTGGCTTTCGGGGCGGGAGGATGGTTCCGGTTCTTGTGGGTACTGGGATTGATCACCGCCTTGCTCACCGCGGTCTACATGACCAGGTGGATGTACCTGACCTTCTGGGGACAGGCGCGGTGGGACGATGGGGTGCATCCCCATGAGTCGCCGGCGGTAATGACACTTCCTCTGCTGGCGCTGGCAGGCGGCAGCATCTTCTTCGGGCTTCTCAACACGCCCTTCCACGGCCCCTTCAAGCCTGCTTTCGAGCATTTCCTGGAGCCCTCCTTTGAAGCAATCGACATGGCCCACTTGCCCGAGGGCAGCACGCCGTGGATCCTGGCGGCGATCTCGGTAGCGACGGCTGTGCTTGGAGCCTTCTTTGCCTTCAGGCGGTACCGGGGGGCAGAGGCCTTCGACCGGGTCCCGGTCGCGCAAGGCCGGACCGGTGTGTGGCGGTGGGTGAGGAACGGCTACTACGTGGATGACATCATCGGCAATCTCCTGGTGCTGCCGGGCAAGCTGGTAGCAGCCTGGACCGCCTTCGTCATGGACAGTGAGATCATCGACGGGTCGGTGCGGGCGGTCGGAGGCGGTGTGCGCCGCGTTGGAGGCTGGCTACGCCCGCTGCAGACCGGATTCGTGCGCAACTACGCGGCCGTCACCTTCAGCGGAGTGGTAGCGCTGCTGGTTTGGTTCGTATCGCGGGGAGTCGTGTAATGGACTTCAACGTGCTGTCCATTCTGGTTTGGCTGCCGGTTGCGGGGGCGGCAGTTGTGGTCGGTCTGCCACGCCGCCGTCCCGAGCTAGTGGTACCGGTCGCGTTTGCTCTTAGCGCCCTCACCCTCGGGCTGGCCGGCTTCCTCGTCTTCCAGTTCGATACCGCCGACGCCGGATTCCAGTTCGTCGAGAAGACGGCCATCTGGTCCGACCTCGGTATCGACTATCACCTCGGAGTCGACGGCATCAGCCTGTTCCTGGTGGCCTTGACCGCCTTCCTGTTTCCGATCGGAATCGTGGCCTCGGTAAACGTGGCCGACCGTCGCAAGGAGTTCATGGCGACCCTGCTGCTACTGGAGGGCGCCTTGATCGGTGTGTTTCTGGCCCTCGACCTCATCGTGTTCTTCGTCTTCTTCGAGGTCCTGCTGGTGCCGATGTATTTCCTCATAGGGCTGTGGGGCGGAGAGCGGCGCCTGGAGGCTGCTCTCAAGTTCTTCCTGTACACCGCCCTTGGTTCGGCCTTCCTGCTGGTGGGGATCATCTTCCTCTCTGCCCAGGCCAATGATCAGTTCGGAAGCCCATCCTTCAACTATCTGGAGTTGCTCGACCTGGATATCTCCCGATCTGCCCAGTACTGGTTGTTTGGCGCCTTCGGGATCGCCTTCGCTATCAAAGTGCCGTTGTTCCCATTCCACACCTGGCTCCCCGACGCCCATACCGAGGCGCCCACTGCCGGCTCCGTGGTGCTGGCCGGCGTCCTCCTAAAGATGGGCACGTACGGCTTCCTTCGCTTCAATCTCAACCTGTTCCCCGAGGCGACCGTCCAACTGGCCGGTTTCCTGGCGGCTTTGGCCGTGATCGGAATCATCTACGGGGCGGCGGTAGCGATTGTCCAGCCCGACCTCAAGCGACTGGTCGCCTATTCGTCCGTCAGCCACCTTGGCTTCGTGGTGCTGGGGATTTTCGCTCTCACCTCACAAGGGATCTCGGGCGGTGTGATTCAGATGGTGAATCACGGCCTGACCACCGGAGCGCTCTTCCTGCTGGTCGGCATGATCTACGAACGCCGCCACACCCGCGATATTGCCGACTACGGGGGCATCCAGAAGGTGATGCCCTGGTTCGCCGGCTTCTTTCTCTTCACGGCCTTCGCCTCGATCGGCCTGCCCGGCTTGAACGGCTTTGTCGGCGAGTTCCTCATCCTGCTCGGCAGCTACAGCCGGCACCCGGCTCTGGCGGTGATCGCCGCTTTCGGAGTGCTGCTGGCCGCCGTGTATCTGCTGTGGGCCTATGAGCGGATCTTCACCGGCGAACCGGACAAAGAGGAGAACAAGGCACTCTCCGATATCGGTTTGCGCGAAGTGGGGATCCTGGTTCCGATTGTGGCCCTGATTGTCCTACTCGGTGTGTATCCGAAGCCGGTGCTCGACCGGATCGAGCCGGCGGTTGAGCGAGTGCTTGATCGAATCGAGGATCAGACCGGCTTCGATTCGCCCCTGCGGATCGGGGACATCGCCGTCGAACACGGGGAGGAGGCGAGCCCGTGACTGAGATCTCATATCTGGCGATCGGGCCCGTGGCGGCGCTGACCCTCGGCGTCGTCGTGATCCTGCTGGTGGAAGTCTCCCTCAAACCTCGCACCGGACTGTTGGGTCTGATCGCCGGTGCCAGTCTGCTGGCCGGCTTTGCGATCTCGGTGGCTCAGTGGGTGGAGGCGTCCGACGACCCGGTGATTCGTTTCCGGGGGATGCTGGCCCTCGACCCGTTTGCCGCCTTCGGAGCGGTTGTTCTGACCGTGCTGGGGGCGGTCGCCTTGCTGGTGGCCTGGCCTCTCATTGTTGAGCAAGGCAGGCGGGCGGCTGAGTTCATCGCGCTGGTGCTGCTTGCGCTCAGCGGCATGATCCTGATGGCTGCTTCCGCCCACTTCATCATGCTGTTCCTGGCCCTGGAGGTCGCCTCCATCAGCTTGTATGTTCTGGCCGGGTTCAATCGAGGCAGTGCCGCGTCGAATGAAGCCTCTGTCAAATACTTCCTGCTGGGCTCGTTTGCCTCTGCGGTGTTTCTCTACGGGGTGGCACTCAGCTACGCCGCCACCGGCACTCTGTCGATCAACGGGACCGCAGAATTCCTATCCGACAACCTGGTTCTCGAACCGGCGGCATTGCTGGCCGGGATTGGACTGCTCATCGTCGGCCTCGGTTTCAAGGTGAGTGCCGCCCCCTTCCACATGTGGGCGCCCGACGTCTACCAGGGGGCCGCCAGCGGGGTGAGCGGGTTTATGACCGCCGGGGCGAAGGTGGCCGGCTTTGCCGCTCTGGCCCGCATTGCGGTCACCAGCTACGCCCCCTACATCAGTGATTGGGCTCCCGCCGTCGCCGTCATCGCCGCTCTGTCGGTGCTGGTGGGGACGCTTCTGGCTATCGCTCAGTCGGACATCAAGCGGATGCTCGCCTACTCGTCTGTCGCCCACGCCGGATTCATCCTGACCGGTTTGGTGGCCGGCATCGACGGCGTCCCTTACATCTGGTTCTACGTGGTGACCTACGCCTTCCAGGTGCTCGGTGCCTTCGCCGTGGTAGCGGTGGTGTCCGGGCCGGCCGGGACCAGGTCTCCCCTCACCGACTACGCCGGCCTGGCCCGGCGGGCACCGGTGCTGGCCGGGTCACTGGCTCTGCTCATGTTCTCAATGGCCGGTATTCCCCTCACCGCCGGGTTCCTGTCCAAGCTGTACGTCTTCCGCGAAGCGGTGGACGCCGGCTACCTGTGGCTGGTGGTGCTTGGAGCGGTGACGTCCGTAGCCGGGCTCTTCTTCTATCTTCGGGTGATCGTGCTCATGTATATGAAGCCCCAGAGCGAAGCCACCGCGTCCGGCGGCGGCGAAACCCTCGTGACCGATCCCATCCGGGTGGCTCTCACCGGGGTGGCAGTGGTCACGCTTGCGTTCGGGATCGTCCCCGGGCCGCTCCTCGATGTTGTCACCAACGCCCTCCCGTTGTAGCCGGAGGCGTCGCGGCCGACTGGCCGTTCCCTTCCTGAGCATCGGCTTCTTACTTGCGTTCGTCGTTCCCCTGCCGGTGGGCGCGGTGTCGGCCTCGGGGACCGTCATCGTTCAGGAAGGCCGGGTTATCGAGGAGGATCTGTTTGCCGCCGGCCGGCGGGTGATAGTCAACGGACGAATCGAAGGCGATCTAATCGTCACCACGAATCGCCTCACGATCAACGGGGTGGTCGAAGGCGACGTCGGCGGCCTGGCCTGGAGCATTGATGTGCCCGGCGAGGTCCACGGAAGCGTGCGGGCCGCGGCCTGGGACGTCACCATCGGGGGCACGGTCGGCGACGATGTTGTGGTCTTCTCTCGCAGCCTCGACGTGAACGGCGCCGTCGGCCGCGACGTGTTGGTGGCCGGCGTCTCAGCCCGGCACACCGGCACGGTCGGAGGAGAGATTCGAGGCGAGCTTCTGTGGGGGTTGCGGGTGGACGGAGCGGTGGCAGAGGATATCGATGTCGGAATCCATCGGCTCACGATCACCGACTCCGCCTCAGTGGGGTCGGCAGTCAGCTGGCGCCAGGGTCTCATCAGCCAGAACATCCGGGGCTGGTCGGCCCGCACCGAAATCAGTGAGGCAGCCGATCTCGGTCTGGTGACCGAGGTGCAGCCGATCCCGCTGGACATCACGGTGCGTGCTTTGCGGCTGCTATTCCAGATGCTCCGTTTCGTGGCCCTGCTCTTCACCGGCTTGTTACTGATCAGCATCTTTCCCCGGCTGACTCGCCGATCGGTGGAGGAGGCCTGGAACCGTCCCGGTACCACCTTCCTGGTCGGGTTGGGCGTGTTCGTGCTGGTCCCGGTCGCGGCTGTGGTCTCGGTCTTCACGATTGTGCTGGCGCCGGTGGCACTGATCCTGCTCGCCCTCTGGTTGTTCGGGCTGTTCGCAGGGGCCATCCCCGCCCTTATCGCCCTCGGCCGGCGAGTCGGGCGCTCTGGCTACGGGCTGGTGGGCTCCTTCGTGGTCGCCGCCATTGGGTGGCGCATCTTGCGCCTTCTCCCCCTGGTCGGATTCTTCATCTACTTCGCCGTCGTTATTTGGGGAATGGGAGCCTGGACCCTCGCCATGTGGACGATATGGAGAGAGGGAAGAGATCGACAGCCAGCAGCAGACTTCCAGGAAGGCGTCGAGCCCGTGCCGTTCGATGATCCCGGACCCCGCATGGAGCTGCTGGGGCTGGAAGTACCGCCTGAGTAAGCCTGCGTCCCAACTCCCAGGTCCGTCGCCGTACATCTGACCGGCAGTAGGCAGCAACCTGTTGGGCACCGCGTTCTGGCTTATTGCTTATTGCTTGCCACGAGTAAGGGGACCAATCGCTCTTTGTCGGTCAGCCCTCCGTGATGTCCGATCAGCCGCTTGTCGCTATGGCTGTGCAAGAGGATGGCGTCGTCGTCGGCAAGGAGGATACCGTCGGGTGCGCGAGCCTCGAATTGTTCATGCCGGGGGCCGGGGCCCCACCAGTCGACCATGTCTTCCACGGGTATCCAACTGGCAGGCAGGGGTGCGAACCCGGGTGATTCATCTCCCTTGACGAACATGGCGCGGCTGTCTCCGTAGAAGAACCGGTCGTTTTCGAGATCCTTTGGGATGCGAGCTTGCTGCCCTTCAGGGAAGTCGACGTGGCCATGGTCGGCAGTCCCCACCATTACCGCACCGGCCGGTAGGCGCCGGGCGATCCCCTCCCAGATGGCGGAGGCCGTCTTGAGAGATTCGGCGTAGGCGGGCGAGTTCTGACCGTAAACGTGGGCGGCGAAATCCACGTGCGGCACATAGGTGAAGATCAGCCGTCCCGGTTCCGCGGCCAGGTCTCCAGAGGCTGCAACGATTTCGTCGATGGTAAAGACAGGTTCATATCGACAGCCCCGGTAGAGAGCTCGGGACAGAGGGGACCCTGCGAAGTTGCCCGGCTGGACCGTGATCGGCTCCACCCCCACTTCCTTCAACCGCTCCCACAGGTTGGGGCCCGGCAGCAGGTCGGTTGTGTCGATGTCCAGCTTCTCACCCCACAGCGTGGTCCACTTGATGGTGTTGGCGACGTGACCTGTCTCCGGCATCCATAGCTGATACCCCAGCAGGCCGTGTTGGGAGGGGGGGAGGCCGGTGGCGACGGAGGCCAGGCTGACCGTGGTGGTGGTGGGGAACGGAGCGTCGATGGTGCCGGCGCTGTCGTCGGAGAGGGTGGCGGCCGGGTGTGTCAGCTGAGCCGCGCCCAATCCATCGAACAAGACCAGAACGTAGGTGTCGGCGTCGGGGATGGCTGCGTCCAACGGATCTCGCAGACCAGTCAGCAGCGGCCGGCCGCCCAGCCGCTGCTCCAACTCGGCCATCAGATTGACGAGACTGGCGCCCGTGTAATCCGGTGGTCGCAACACCCTCCTGTTCAGTCCAGGCTGAAAGGCGGGTAATCGTCTGTGATCAGGAGCACCGCGTAGGCCTCGACCCGCAGCCCCCATCGCATCACGCCGCTCACGAACTCAAAGATGCCCCGGGGATAGCGGCCGGTGAAAAGGATCGCGAACCAGGCCACGATCAGGGCAAAGAGGGCGGCCAGCGCCAGTACAGCCAGAATGATGTAGTGGGGGATGGCGAGCAACCACTTCCAAAGCGGTGCCCAGCGGTTGAGCCGGGTGGCGTCCGGGTAGTCGAGGTCGAGGTGGACGTACTGCTCATCTGTCGTCGACGGGTACTCGTCTGACATCATCGTGGCGTAGGCGGTGACTCGCATCGCAAAGCGAGTCAACTGCAAGTTGAAGTCGAACCACCACCGTGGGTATTTCTGGCGGAACAGGATCATCAGGAGCGTGGGGGCGAACAGAAGCCCCCCGGCAGTAGCGCTGCTGAGAAGCCCGATCACGATTGCGATCGGAAGGACGTACAAGAGCCGCAGCCCGGTTGAGACTCGATCCAGGTCCCGGTCCGGGTAATCGATCTCAAGTCGGGCGGCGTATGGGGCCACGTTCTCAGTGGTCATACTTCCCCTTTGGTTGGGCGTTCACTTCCAAGCTAGTGCGGCCGTCTTCCGGTCATCAGGGCCGAACCTCGGTTGCCGCCTCCAGCCGACCCAGACCGGTGTTCCACAGCTTGTCGGCCACGAAGGCGTCGGCGCCGGCCGGGAGCCACCGTGGGGTCGCTGGTACCCAAAAAGGCAAGGTTGTCACCCGGGACACCGGGCATCTCCCCGGTTCCCGGACTGCCCGCGATGAAAAAGGGTTCGGGAGCCCCCAGGTGCCGCAACCACTCGACCGTCCGGGTGGCAGCCACTGCCATATCCGCGGTGATGATCTATTTGCGGCCCCCGAACACTTTTCGTATCAGGGCGCCGTAGTGCTCCTAGACCATTGTTGGAGCGCATCGGCGCGGGGTCGCGATCGCCTGCCGCGACGACAGATTCTGTCCATAGATCCAGGGTTCGTTGGCAGTTCTTTCCCACCGCCGAGAGCGGTCAAACCTGTGGGCGGGAGGCCCTCCCATGAGCTTCTGAGCCTGTAGCCCGCTGCCTATACTCCTCGAAGTTCGCCCGCCCGGCATGCCGAGGAGCGTTGTTGTCGGAGTACTTTGACCAATACCTGACCGTTCTCGCCTTCGGCGCTTTCGGGGCCGTCCTCGTAGGGCTACTAATCGGCCTCGCTTCGCTGATCCGGCCGAGCAATCCCACCGCGGCCAAACTCGAGACTTATGAGTCTGGCATCGACCCGATCGGGGGCGGCTACAGCCAGACCCATATCCGCTACTACGTGTTTGCGTTGCTCTTCTTGATCTTCGACGTGGAAGCGGTCTTCATCTTTCCCTGGGCCCTCAAACTGGAGGCGCTGGGCGGCTTCGCGCTGTGGGAGATGTTCATCTTCATTGGCATCCTCCTGATGGGCCTGCTGTAC
>Ga0255048_10001539_pt1 | contig 15792 bp, 2 predicted proteins | sample JV7_2_2_MG_FD_183619 | JGI IMG/M metagenome (GOLD analysis project Ga0255048, IMG submission 183619) | Seawater microbial communities from Jervis Inlet, British Columbia, Canada - JV7_2_2 | ecosystem: Environmental > Aquatic > Marine > Inlet | place: Canada: British Columbia | collected 2016-10-06
CAGCCGCGTGTAAAGCAGGCTGCTCTAATTCCAGCCACATCCGCACGACAACGCCTGTCCTCGACTCAGGGCGCCGCCGGTTGGCAAGAGAAGGTGCGCCGGTTCGACCTTGATGGCCCCGGAGTGTTGGGCTACTACCTTGATACTGTTGCGCTTCTAGCTTCTTTGTGTCCCCTTGTTCCCGAGGTTCGCACCGACGATGGCGACTGGGTGAAGTCTGATGACGCCGTCCTTCACACGCTGCTATCTGGCTACCGTTCTTCCCTTAACGAGCAGCCCGAACTGATCGCTCAACAGGTCCGCCATCGTGAAGCTATTGGTGAGGCTTGGATTATCCACTCTGAAGACATCGGGTGGAACATTGTGACCGCCCCGAACGTGAAGATCGCCCGCAGCGGCGACTACGTCGAGTGGATGGACATGCTGGGTACCCAGCGGCAAACCCCCCGCTCCCGTGTGTGGAAGTCGTGGGTGCCGGACCCTTACAGCCCTTGGGAATCGTATTCCCCGATCCGCCGCGCTCTCCCCGACCTCCGTCGTCTCGCTGCCGCTACCCGCTCCCAAACTCGTGGCGCTGAGTCCCGACTGTTGATGAACGGACTGTTGGCTTTCCCTGATGACGGCAACGGGTCCCGCCCGCTCGCTGCTGGCGCCGACGCCGAAACAGCCGAACAGGGTATAGATCAGGTAATCGACGATTACATCGAACTCGCGAAGCTCGCTTTCCGCGACGACGACGCTCCTTCTGCTGCTGTGCCTTTCCCGTACATCGGGCAGCCTGCTGTTCCTGTGGAACTGGGCCGCGGTATCGACGGCGAATCTATACAGGTCGAAGAGAAAGCTCTCGAAGCGTTCGCTAGGGCCGTGAACTTCCCTGCGCAGCTGCTAACGGTCGGTCCGGGCGCTGCGAACCATTGGAACGAATGGGTGCTGCAAGAAGTTCAGCACCAGATGGGGCTCGCCCCGAAACTACAGCCTGTCTGCAATGATCTGACTACGTTCTACCTGCGGCCGATGGTGGCCGGGGTTAAGGATCGTGTCGGGCAGTGGGACACCGACCCGTCTCGTATCCGTGTCGGGTACGACATGACATATCTAACTAGCAAGCCTGATAAGACGGCGAACGTGTTGTCTGCTTGGACTTCTGGGCTCATTGACCGCGACGAAGCGGCCGACATTCTTGGTATCGAGCGTCCGTTGCCGGTCCCTGAAGGTATGGACCCTTACGAGCATTGGGAGTTGGCTACCGGTAAACCGGGCGCACCTTACGCTGAAGTTGATAACGGGAAACTCACTGAAGCGGCCGACGTGTTCGCTGACGGCGGGGACACCTCGAACCTTCCAGTTGTTGAGGATCCTGAGATGGAAGGCGATCTGGATATGTCGCCCAGTGAGGAAGAGGAAGAGTCGGGCCCGTTGCCTGACGCCTTGTTGACCGGTATGGCCGCTAACGAAATGCCGCCCACTGCCCCACCACAGCTCGCCGCCGCTACGGATGTGACGGCACGAACACCGAACGGACAGGATTACGGCAATCTGGACAGCCTCACCGAGTCGCTGTTCTCTACTGACGCCGGTTTGGAAGCGGGCCTTACAGGCGCTTCGCAGGTAATCATCGCAGCCGTCATCACCTACGTCGCCAAAGAGATCATCAAAGCTCACCCTTCCCGGGGCCCGAAACGCGCTGAGCTGCGCGGGCTCCCTCTCGAACAGGTGTGGATCCGAGCCGACGACGACGTCCGAAGCAAGTTCGATCTCGAACAGGCTGTCGCTGAAGCCGTCGCAGAGTACGAGGATCAGTTGAGCGACCAGTTCGACGAAGCTGAGACTGCTGTTCTCGCTGCGCTGGTCACTGCTCTCATCTTGGGTGACGAAGAAGGCCACGACCTGTTCCGTAAAGCGGCCGCTACCGCTGTTATCACTGCGATGCTCGCCGGGTTCGTTGTCGCCTACTTCAATAAGGGCAAGCCGTCTCAACATGTGAGCCCAGCTGTCGCCCGTGTCGCCATGTCTGTTGCTGGCGGGGCTGTAACTGGCGCCGATGGCCTACCACAACGCTCTCCGTCTGGGGTCCCTGTCCCCGGTGACGGCGGTCAATGGCAGGGGAACACGGGGATGGCAACAGGCAACAATGTTGTCACCCGAGTTGTTACTCGTACTGGCCGTCCTGTTTCTTACCGCTGGGTGCACGGGTTCCTCCGTAAGCCCGCTGAACCGTTCATTCCTCACCTCGAATTAGACGGTCACACTTTCGCAAACGCCGCCGAGATCCCGGGTGGTGTGTATCCCGGGGATCACCCGAACTGCACCTGCGTATTGTGGTTGCAGTGGCACATGAATGGAGCCCAGTGAACTTCGCCCCTGAAACCAAGATACCTGCGCCGCTGACACCGCCGCGCTCATGGTTCGAGGCAGCCCCCGATTGGTTTGACGCCGAGGGCCCACTCATCCAAATTGATTTCGAGACTGGCCGTGTGGCCGCTCTGGTAGCCCCGTACACCGAGTGCATCCTTGATGGCACCGGCAACTGTTGGACTCCACCGCCGAGTAACACCGGATACGAGTACGCCCACGTCGGCAACATTATGACCGACGAAGGCGATCAGGTTCGTGTTGCCACAGTTGGCGGTAGCGTCAACCACGCCGACTTGCACGCGAACGTGTCGGTAGCGGCAGATCATTACGCCAACACGGCGACTCGCAAGATGGTCGGACGTTACCTTGATTCTCCGGGTATCGGAATCGTGTTCCTTGGGTCTATGTGGACTGGAACAACTTACGGTGACGCTATCGAAGTGATGACTTCGGCGTTGTCTGGTGATTGGCGTTTCGTTCAGTCGCTGAACGGTTACGAGATGTGTGGCAGCCAGTTGGTCAACAATCCGGGTTTCCGCCCGGTTCCGGCCCGCCGCGCTAGCTTGCAGATCACCCGGTTCGCTTGCATGTCCCCAGAGGGCACTGAGACGCCGGTTATGCACTCAAACTGGGATACACACGAGTCGGGCCCTTCGCTTGGCATAGTGGAACGTCTGAAGCGGTTAGAGGAAGCTCTAGCTACCGTTCTGATGGGGTCTGTGAAGGACGCCAAGTTTGTTGACCCTGTGGAGTTCACTGATGAGGGTTGGGCTGAAGCTGTGCCAACTCTCCCGTATCGGGCTGGCACGATCCGCAAGTCCCGCAAAGTCGTTCGCCGAGTCACACCCGGCGGCGGTATCGGCCGTCACGACTACCACGATCCGTCTACCGGCAAGTTCGCTCCGTTGGGATACATTTCTCCGTCGGTGTTGCGCGGGCTCATCTCGAAGGACCCGGCGAAGCGTCGTCAAGCGAAACTGACGTTGCGTGCGAAGTTTGATTCTCCTAAAGCTGTGCCGATGCTCGACCGGTACATGGAAGTCCGTCACCGCCCGGATGGTAGAGGTAACGGCAAAGACGACCACAATCCGTCTACGATCGCTCGCGCTGTCCGTAAAGACATTATTGGGGACCGGCCTACTGGTACGACCCCTGATGACCGCAAAGATCAGCAGGCTTGGGATTTGGCGTCTAGCGAGTTGGCTGACGCTTTGGATATTGCTGCGAAGGGCAAACGTCACCCTGATGACCCGAAGGGCAAGAAACGCGGTCAAGGCGACGACGACGTAAAGTCTGTCGGCAAAGCCGAGGGTCTGTTCGCTATGAAGCGGCTCGATAACCCTTCGGCGAAGGAAGTCGTTGACACTTGGGGTGACACCCGGTATCTGCCTGAAGGTATGAAGGTTGACCGTTCAGCGTTGGATGAAGCTGTTCGCCATCAGTTGCGTGTCGACGGCAAGAACGCTATGGCTGCCGAGATTTGGGATGATACCGAACTGGAGAACGACCGGAACGACATGATTTCGTTCATCGTTCAGAACTTCGACGATGCGGGCACTCAGGCGATTTCGGATCGGATCTCTAACAAGAACCGTGACGTCGTAGAGGTTCCCGACACCGACGGCGATTTCTCGTTGGAGAAGACCCTTGGCATCAAGGAAACTGGGCCCGACAAGAAGATGCAAACCTCCTACGGTGGCGGCGGTGAGCCACTGGACGAAGCGAACCTTGCTAGGGAAGCTCAGATCCACGACGCCGTGCAGGAAACGATCGACGCCCTTGGCTCCGACGCCACCCTCAATGTCAACCGGGTTATCTATTACCCTGATGGCGGGATGCCCAACCGGGCCCTGAAGATGAGCCCCGGTGGTTCCCTCATAACCATCACGGCGGACGTTCCTGACGTCGACAAACCGGGTGTCACGAACCGGGCGGATTCCTCGTTCACCCTAGAGGCGGACGGCACGATCGCTAAGTGGACGGACAAGGTGAGAGGCGTTGGGTCTGAGTCCCGAGCCGCCTTGTCCAAAGCGAAGAAAACGCTGCGACAAGGCGGACGGATCGACATTCCAGAGCCAAACGCTGAGCCAGATGCACCCGAGTCTAAGGTCCGCGCTTCTGACGGGATTCCTGATACGCCCGGGAAGGACAGTCCGCTGATTGACCTTGACGACATGCCCGAGAAGGGCAGCCGATGGGTGATGATTGAGTCAACTGTCGTCGACAAGAACGGCAACCATTGGCAACAGGTTTGGGAAGTTACCTCGAAGCGAGGCGACTACGCCTACATGAAACCGTCGGGCGGGTCGTCGAAGCCGTCCCCGGTGGCGTTGAACAACCCGGATAACCCGGGGATGAACCCCGGCAAGACATTCTCGTTCCACCACCAGTTCCGGCCGTTGCCTGACGGTACCGGCGACGCTACAAAGTTGCACGCCCCCGGCATGAATGGGAGCAGCGGCCCACTCGACGTCCCAGAGCCAGACGCACCCGAGTCTTTGGATGTCCGTGCTGACGGCAAAAAGCGTGGGCTTCGGAGTGAAGAAGCGTTGGAGTCTTGGGAGGTCTTCCACCTCGTTTATTCAGAGGGCTCCTTCGGTGGTATCGACACACGCGAAGCCGCAGAGGACCTGTTCGACGGTGACCTGAAACGTGCTTACCGGGTACTGAACCGGGTTGGCGGCATAATCGGCGACGACCCCAACGGTGACTGGAAGCAAGGGGTTCATAACGACGGCAAGAAAGCCACTCTGATCTGGGTGCCGTATGATGGGTTGGACGACAATCAGAATCTTTCGGACGACGAATACTTCGAGAAGTTTATGAAGGAACACCCGAAGTACGCATCCGAACTCGACAAACCGAAACCAGATCCGACACCCGATCCGAAACCAGACGACAAACTGAAGCCGATTGTTTGGGATGACCAGACAGAACGCGAACGCTCCGCTATGGGGAGTGCCAACTGGTTCACCGCTAAAGGGAACAACGGTGACGAAGGGAACGCCGCCGAAGAACAGTTGGTTTACGAAGAGAGCCAGCATGAGGCGACGTGGACTCCGACGCAGGTTTGGATGGATCACTACACGAAGGTCCTCGACGGCAGCCACCCGGATCTGGACAAGCGGCAGAAGATGCTGCATTCCACGAGCGACGACGATTTCCAGAACGCCGCTGCCGACGTTACAGCTGAAGTGGCCGACGAACAGGATGTCAACCTTCAGCTTCGCGAGAAGCTGATAACGGACGTCGAGAAGGTGACCGCTGACTTCCAGAGCAAACAAATCTGGTTGCGTGGGTTGGAGGAAGAATACGTTGATCGCATCAAAGCGAAGCTCGACGGCGACACATCCGATCCGACACCTGAACCTGACGTAGATACACCTGAGCCGGATGCGCCGGGACCTGTGGGAATGCTGGACGCTACCCCTGAAGAGGTTGCTGCTGCTGCGTTAGCTGGTCCGACGACGGCCCGCATCTCTGACAACCGGATGAAGAGTGTCGGTCTAGTCAAGGGCGACTCGATTGCGGTCGAGTGGAAAAACGCCGACACGGCTGTCATCCGCACTGAGAACAAGAAAGGCGAGCTGAAAACCTACAAGGTACAGTGGGCCCGTTTCGATGGGTTCGAGGGCGACGCATCAGATGTTGATGAGCCAGACGTTACTCCTGAACCTGATGTGACACCGGATCCTGAACCTGATGTGACACCGGACGTTGATTTCCCTGCGGGCACTCTCGAAGAGTGGCGCGAGCTGAAAGCGCCGATCATTGGGCGTATCAATAACGATCAGGAGGAGGCCGCTTACATCGAGTTGGCTGACTTGATGGATGTCGAAGCCGACTTCTGGGACTCGAAGGGCGATTCCGAGTTGGCTGAGAGGCGTCGGGCTGCGTCGAAGCAGATGCGGGAGATCGGCGATGGTATGGACATTGACCCGCAACCGGAGCCGACACCAGATCCGACCCCCGAACCGGACGTCCCAACACCCGATCCAGAGCCACCAACACCCGATCCAGAGCCACCAACACCTGAGCCCGAGGTTCCAACACCCGAACCGGACGTCCCAACACCCGATCCCGAACCGTCGACTGGCGGGGGGACTAGAGCCGATCTTGGTGACGCAGCGGACTTCGACGCCTACCGGCCGAGCGTTCTAGCCGAAGACGGCCAGTACAGTACGGCGCAATCTCACGGGATCTTCACTTACGACAAGGAAACCGGTAAGGTCACCGTCCTGCTCCCCGACGGCGGCACCCAAGACGTCACCTACAAGCGTGGCGCGACCCTGTTCATCGGTCGCGACCGCAAGACGGGCTTGTGGCAGGCAAAGATCGCCAAGTCCACTCGGACACTCTCGAATGTGTCACGGCTCCGGGTTGGCGCAATGAACTTCGAGTTCGAGGGGAAGATGTTTGATGCTGACGCTACGAAGTACCGTCGCACCCTTGAAGCGAACGCTCTACTGAAAGCCAGTTACAACGGCGGGGTATTCGCCGATCAGAAAGCTCTGAAGAGGCAACTGAAACAGTTGGGTTTCTCGCGGCCACCGCGGGAAGGTTCCTTCTTTGATCTGCCTGAAGAACCTGAAGGTATCCACGGCCCAACCGAAGGCGACTACGCCGGTTTGGCGTTCGACCCTGAACGACTGTTCACTTTGGCTACCCGTATGGAGGGCTGGGACTCTTACGAGAGCATCGAAACAGTGAAGGCTGACGACCGTGCAAAGAAGTCGGCTGCTGTGGCGGACGCTTTGGAAGCCCGCTACTTGTTGGGCGCTAACGATGTCACGGCATCGGATGTTTCGCGAGCCCGCCAGCATCAGCGTAGTGTTGAAGTCGCATTGAAGAAGGCCGAGAAGCGGGGAAGTGGTGGGGCCATCGAGTCCCCCCACGCAGCGGAACGTCGACGCGCTCAGGACGCCGCCAACCTAGCGATTATCGTCGACGGTGACTTGCTTCCAGAGGAACGCGAGCGGCTCACTGTCGCCCGGGACAACATGGATTCACAGTTCAGCGCGCAGAGGGGCGACGACGACCGCATCCACGCCAGTTTCCTTGCTGGAGTGGCGAAGGACCGCCAGCTACTGTCCGCTGCTCTCGGCGAGTACGAGGGTGACCCGTCCGAGTTCAACGCTGACACGTTCGACGGTCACAACATTGATCCTGACATGATGAAGCTGGTAGAAGAGGTGTTCTCCGGTTCTCGTGCCAGCGTCTTCGACGCTATCGGCGGGGACGTTGCGGACGTCAAAGCCAACAGGGCTGCTATTGCCCGTTCAGGCATAGTCAGCGAAGCAGTCAAGGGCGCCCTACGCGGGTTGGACCCGGATACTTCTAGCGGTGACCGGCAACAACTAATAGCTTCCGCCATCTGGGGCATCGTCAGCGACAGCCCGGATACTGCGTGGGCGCGCTCGTTGGACCCCGACCTGCTTAATGACCCCGACTTCCGTTCGGCTCACGGGATGATAAGGATGAAGCTGCGTCGCCACAGGTCGGATGCGGCAGGACTGGACGAGGGCGAGTTCGTGGATGGGTTCCGTGCGTTCGACGACCCGGACGACTTCGATTCCCGTACAGAAGCAATGCACGCCGCCGGACTCACCGGCTTCGTCGAACGTAAGTACGGACTGAAATCTGGGCCGCAAGCCAAAGGGGACCGTGCTCACGCCGAGCAGACATTGGCTGATGTCCGTGACAGTTCGCCCACTTTCGAGCGGTCGTGGGACACTTGGGGTGGTGCTTCGTTCGTGTTCTTCACGAAGGGAACGAAGGCGACAGCTTGGGCGATGGAAGCGTCCAGCATTATCGGCTGGTCGAAGTCACGCGCTACCAGCCACAGCAAAGATGGCGTCAACGAGCAGCTCGCGAGACTGCGCTCCAACGGTGTAGATGTTCCTGAAGGGTTCGGTGACGTCCCGTTCTCTACCGCCTACCTCAACAAGTGGGCGAGGGAGTCTTCGGATCCGTCTACTGCTGGCGCTCTGACACGCGCCGCCACTTGGACAATAGGCAGCGACGCTCCGAGTCTTATGCGCCACGAGTTCGGCCACCACGTCGACTTCCGGTTGCAGGAAACCAAAGCACGCGAAACCCAGTACGACGAGCTACAGAAGTACGTTCGCAAGCATGGTGTTGCCGCTGAAATCTCGCGGTACGCCACCTCCGAGTACGCTGAGTTTATGGCGGAGATGCACGCCACTGTCACGCACCCACGGTTCGCTGACAGGGTCGGGTTCTCGCCGGAAGCCGAAGAGGCTTTTCGTATGTATTTAGAACTGATAGCTCCGCTCGAATTAGCGGGTGAGGCGGCGGGCGCCGTCGGAGAGGTTGCTGCACCATGATTATCGACGAAGAAGACTTCGATAGAAGCCAAGATGACCCTATAAAGAAGGGTTACGCGTTGGCTAAAGAATGGTTCGCTTTGGATGAGGTGCAGGTTATCGGGCAGCTCCCCGATGGTCGGTATGTCGTCAGTGAAACCGCTGACGCTGACGATGTCAACCCTGATGTGTGGCCGATACCAGAATCTGGGCTGATAGACCATGAAGCTCTCGATGACGGCGAGTATGACTCGACACCGCTGTCTACGATCACTGACGATCTCGATTTCGCTGTCGTCGATGACCGTTACCAGACATTGCAGGATTTCCTTGACGTCCTGAAAGCCGCTCACACCGTCGACTGAGGTGGCACCGCCACCGATGAAACTGGTCACATGAGTGCCTTCATCATCCTTGATGGGGACGGTGAAATCCTCGTTCTCGACGACGACCCTGAACCGCGGACTGCCGCTATCAGGAAACGTCGCCGCGTACGCGTCCCGGGAGGCAGCGGCGGGAAACGTCGCAGGCATGACTATCACGATCCGGGTACTGGTAGGTTCGCTCCGAAGGGGTTCGTTACTCCGTCGAAATTGAAGGCCCTGCTGGGCACGAATGACGATAAGCGGATGGCTGTCAGCAAGGATGTCCGCGACAAGTTGAAGTCGGACCCGGACAAGCTGTTGGCTTACGCTCAGGCGCTGCACGACGGCGACAGTGATCGGGCCCAGTTGTTGGCGTCTGGTTTGCGTCGTCAAGCTATCGGTGATCGCCCTACGTTGGGGCCCGAGGTTGACGCTGACGATGTGAACGCTTGGGATGCGGGTTCGCGGACTGTGTCTGCGCAGATCCCTACGTTGGCGAAGAACATTGATTTGACGGATGGTGTCCCCGAGGGCTTCGGCAAGAAACGCAAGGGGCCGGATCCGGGCAAGCACGGCGTGTGGCAGCCGATGTCAGACAAGATTGATGGCGACAGTCGACAGATCCGGTACAAGAAGGACGGCTCTTACGAGGTTAAGGGCGTACTGGCTGACGGCACGAAGATCGCCTATGACGTCGACGCCGACGGGCATCGCACCGACCGCGGCGACGGCCTGTTCGAGACGACTAAGGGTCGCAAGATCGGCGACCGTATCGAAGCCGACCTTGACGATATGTTGAGCGGCCCGGACGACACCCCAGCCTCACAGGTTCACAAAGGGAAGCCGCCGCTGATCCCACCCGGTAAGCGCCGGGATGAAGCCGACGTCAAGGTTGACCCGGTTACGGGCAGGGTTGTACCCCAGAACGACCCGAAGGCTGAAGACGTCGACATGGGCGAAGCGTTCAACTTTGAGTTCGAGGTGGACGGCAAGAAGTACCGTGTCTCAGCGAGAGTCGACCTTGCTAAAGACGGCAGCGGCGACAACGGCATCACTGGCACCATCTTCGACGGCGACGACCCGGGTGAAGTCGAACTCGGTAACCCCCATCAAGGCGTCGGCCACTTTATGCGATCGTGGGACCCGTCGAACCCGGGCGCCGTATCGTTCAATTCATTCTCGATGGGCGAAGACCACCGCGGGAAGGGGATCGGTACGGCGTTTATCAACGAGTCCTTGGAGCGCCTTCACGCTCAGGGAATCAACCGTATCCACACTGATGGCATGTCGCGAGAGAACTTGGGGCTCACGGGCGCATACGCTTGGGCGCGTCAAGGGTACGACTTTGCTCCGTCGTGGGCTGGCGAAGGCGCCAATAAGTTGAAGGGCTCACTGAACCTGTCGTTGACTGAAGCCGATGCGCGCGGTATAGCCATCGACCCCGACTTGCGCTCCGAAATTGAAGCGACGATAGCTAAGCTCGACGGGTTCATAAACGGCGGCGAAATGGGGTTGGGGAAACGAACACTCCCCGAAGGGTTCCCCACTCCCAACGAGATCGCCATGCTGGGGTTCGGGAAGCCGATGCCCGACTTCGCTCACCGCAAACAGATCGACGACGACTGGTACGGTAAGGCGCTACTTCAGGGGCGTGTCGGCGACGACGACATGAAGCTCCGCTACGAACTCGACTTAGACCGACTTGACGTCCCAGATGTTGACGTCCCAGATGTTGACGTCCCAGACGCAGACTTCACCCCCGAAGAACTGGCCGCAGCGAAGAAGCGGATCAAAGAAGTGAAAGCTGACGCCAAGAAGGCCGCAGCTGGGGCAGTCAGCGAACTCGAAGGGGAACTGGACCGGCTCGATGCTGCCACGATGGCGATGCCACCTCCCCGGGTCCGTGTCGACAACCCCGGGTCCGGCCCGAAGTGGCGTCGCGGTACGGGCGGCGAATGGGACTGGTTTGATGCGCTCGACCCTTCCACACAGGGACGGCTGAAGCGGTGGCACATGGAGGACAACCCGGATCAGTCCGGGCCCGACGCGTTAGCTGAACGGATTAGGGGCGCCGTCCCGTCTCTCGAAAGCGCATCCGACGACGAAGTGATGGAACATTGGGTGAATCTGACTGGCGCCCTCACCGCTGCCCGTGCCGTTCAGAGCGGTAAAGGTGGCTCCGGGGTCGACTTCGGCGCTATCGACGAAGTGTTCGTCAGCGACGACGGACTGTCGCCGTCTGTGTGGATGCGCAACAACCCTGCTGACGCAGCGGCTGAAGCAGCTCGCCGGATCCGTGAACAATCACAGATTGACGCAGGACGGGACGAGGACGAAGCGTATTCGATGCTCGAAGCCGCCGATCGGGCTTTGCCGGATAGCGAGAAGCCGTGGCTGATGGGCAAGGAAGAGTGGCTGATTGTTGCCCGTTCCGTACAAGACCTTGCGGATTCACCGGGGGGCACCGACGAGGACCGCGAGTTCGCTTCACTGATTGTTCCTGAGTCGATCGGGCAGCTCTTACCTGAAGACGTCAGCCTTGAAGACTTCTACGACGAGATGATGGTCGTTGCCACCGCGGCAGGGTTCGATGTGCACCCCGACGGCAAACCGAAGCCCGACGTTCCGAAGCCCGACGTTCCGAAGCCCGACGTCGACGGGCCCGACGTGGATCTGTCGCAAATCGAAGGCCGCGGGAAGAAACCGATTCGCTGGAAACGGCAGAAGTACAACCACGACACCGACGAGATAGAAGACGACGGCTGGGAAACCGGAACACTGTCACCATCGACGATCAAGGCGCGCCAGCAAGCGATCCGCAAAGTAATGGAGGACGAGTTCCCTCAACTGAAGGGCCGCAAGTTCGACATCGTTATTGACACCGACTGGAAAGATTCCCACGCCCGCGGACTCGCAGGGAACGACGGCGGTGTGCCGTTGGCCGCTTGGCGCGAAGATCACCCAGATCACCCGGACGGTCTTCTGTTCCTATCGCCATCTATCGGTCACGGGATCGCCGACGACAACCCCGGCGACTGGCAGACCCTCATGCACGAGTTCGTACATGCTGCGTCGCAACAGAAGGGTTCTAACTCTGGCCTTGCTCCGATTCTCGAAGAGGCGATGGCTGAAATCCTTAGTCACGACATTGCCAAGCGTCGGTTTGCTGACTTCGGGCGGCTGACGCCAGAGCGGGGGAATAGCGACACCGAAGGACTCGACGCCCTTGGGTTGCAGATACGCAGCGGCTCATACAAGGTCCGTGTCGCAGAGGTCATCATGGAGTCAGCCAGTCGGGTCGGCTGGGACCGCGAAGCGATTATGACGGACCTGCGGGGGCAGTGGGATGCTGGGAAGTGGACCCGGGGCCCTGACTCGAAACGCTACAGCTACCACGGCGACATCGACTTGGAAGCAAGCATCGAACTCGAACGCCGGAAGATCAACGACCGCTACGACGAACTGATCGGTCGCCTGCCGGAGCACAGCGAGGAATACGAAGCGGACCGCCAACGTGAACTGGCTGACGTCACGCCGGGCGTCAGTGATGGGGTGAATGCCAGACAGAACGAAGCGTGGGAGGAAGCGAAGGCTGCCGCTGACGCCGCAGGCGTAAATCTGCTGGCCGTCGAGCACACCTACAACCCGGAGTATGACATGCCGGGCGAAACCCCCGGCGACGTGATGGCTGAGCGGGACACAACTGGCTCATCCTTGCTCTACTGGCTTCTCGGGGGCGAGAACTCCACGGGGACTCCCGGGCCGGACGCCACCCCTGACCCAGAAGTCACCCCAGAAGTCACCCCAGAAGTCACCCCAGAAGTCACCCCGGATGTTCCCGGTGAAGTCGGATGGATCGAAGGCCCCGACGAAGTGAAGAAAGCCGCTCAGGCAGCCGACGGCCCCGTAAAGGTTCGTGTCGGCGACAACCGAATGAAATCGGTTGGCATCCAGAAGGGCGACGTTCTCGAAGTCGAATACGCTAGCGACGATAAGGGCACCATCCACGTCCCGAACAAGAAAGGCAAAGTCACCGCCTACAAAGTTCAGTGGGAACGGTTCGACGCTGTGGAAGGCGCTACCGCCGTTCATGTTCCGAAACCGGGCGACGACGACGACATTTGGGGCGACGACGACTTCGTACCGCCGCCACCTACACCTGATCCGATCCCCGACCCGACCCCTGATGTCATCGAAATCCCCGAGGACGTCGTCCCAGTCATCGAAGCTCATCAGAAGCGGCTCGATGAACTCACTGGCGAAATCAACGGCTTGTCTCCCATTGAGACTCGCGGCAAGCTCGATGAAATGATCCACGCCCTCACCGAACAGTTGGGGGCGATCCCTATAGGGCATGAGACTCGGCAGGCGAAAACGGATCATAAAGAGGCGCTGGTGCGCTGGCGCGACACAGTTCAGGCCGACATCGACTCGAATCAGATCAGCCCCGTTGAACAGTCCCGTCTGGATGCACTCAACTTTGAGAAGAACAGCCTCGATTTGTTTGGCGGCTCCCCGAAACAGCAGGCGCAGAATAAACGACGCCGAGCGGAACTGTCTCGGGAACTCGCTGACGCTTACGAGAAGGCTGGCGACGACCGACGACACCTTTACGCTAACGAAGCTGATAAGGCCGAACTGGACGCCGACGCGGCCGAGGCGGCAGTCCCGAAGGTCGAAGCTGACTCGTTACCCGGGAAGGTCGCGGTTGCGTTGGACGGGGTTGCGTTGGACGACAAACTGTTCGAGCCCGAAACTGTGGCTGTTGCTCCAGCCAGTCTGTCAGGCAGGGCAACCAACGAACGGCTGTGGCAGAGAAAGCGGGACGAGCTGGACAACTTTCTTGGCGCCCCCGGGGTGTTCACCTATTACAGCGAGACATACGACATGTCGGACGCCGCCAAAGATGAGTTGCGCTCTTTCCTTAACGACCCGGAAATGTCGGGCACAGCCCACGGTATCTCTCTCCTTCAGGAAGCGGGCCGCGGTAAGGACGTGCCGGGGCTTGAAGCCCTAGCGGCAGACATTCGAGGCGGCGGCACTGACAAGCTGGCGAAGGGCATAAATAACGGCCTCATTAGGGAACTGGCGGGGTACTCCGTCACCATCGACGTCGAAGGCGTTATGAAGGGCCGACGTAAAGGTATGCGCCGAGAGAAGAAGAGAATCGCCGATCAGGGGTACCCCGAAAGGGTACTGAACCCCGAGGGTGAATACGACGAACTCGACCCGACTGAGGCCATGATGGCAAACATGGCCTCAGTGGACTCGGACAAGTGGATTCTAGCTAAGGGGTTGACACCTCGAATGTTTAACAAGATGTCGAAGGACGCTTTGGACGAGTTGCAGGGAACACCCCACGCGAACACAGTCGAGTTAGACAACCTGATCGCCGAGAAGATCGACGCGAAACTCGGCACGAATGTCGCCGGGTCCCACGGTCCCGGGTTACACAGAATCTTGGACTACGAGGACTGGGCCGAAAACGTCGAGTTCGAGATGGACAACATTACAGTCTATGACGGCCCAGAGAACCCCGAGGTCGACTTAACTGACCTTGACCGGGAGCAACTCGACAAGATTGTCTCCGCTGGACGCGTCGTGCTTGACGAGTTGGAAGGGATCAAAGGTAAACGTAAAACCACTCGGGACATTACCGAGGGTGACATCGAATCCGCTGGTCTACGCATAGGAGAACGTGACGCTGAACTCACAGCCGAGTACGAGTCCCGTAAAGCCGTGATGGAGACGGCTATCAAAGACGCTTTGGTCGGCCACGAACTCACAACCGAACTGCTTGGCACCAACGACATAATGGAACACGATGCGATAGTGCGCCCCATCGAGTTTGAGCCCGTAAACATGATCGGCGAGTTCGCTGGCTTGGCTTGGGATGAAATCGGGCTCAATTTACCGGCAGTGGACAGCGACCACGGAGTGAGAGTGACGCTCAGACGCGACAGGGCAACTAAGGAATGGCAGCTGTCCTACTACGGTACCGACAACGAGGCCCACAAGTCGCCGATCCCTGAGAATGTTGGGCGCCGGATCGACTCCCCTGATGGAGTCGCTGACAGTTTCGACGAGAGGGTGGTAGACCTACGAAAACAGGTTGTGTCGCATAAGGGGATGCAGGCCGCCATCAAGTTCGACGGAGTAGACGCCCGGGCGCGGGAACTCTTGGGTGGGACAGACTTCAAGATGGAGAACGGCGAAATCGACAATCTGGATGACTGGATACACCGCAAGCCGACGTCGGACTTCGTTAAAGCGGGTTGGGAGACGGACCATCCGTCTGTTGACGGCGGCAAGCTGATAGCGACACCGGAGAAGTTGTCGGGTGATCTGAAGTTGCATAGGGAGAACCCGGACGGCACGATCGAGCCCGAAACGACCATAGGGCTCACCCCCGGCCCCGACGACGACGGCGAGTTCGCAGACGGCTGGCGGTTCTTCAACGAGGGTCTGGGGTTCCAAGACTCCCGGGCGGTCCGCAACGCTCATAGATTCTGGCGTGAGCAAGTCTCTCAGTCTGACGACGAAATCGCCGACACTCGTGCTCGACGGTTGGCTGTAATCACTCAAATGTACGAAACGGCCGATGGTGTCGAGTTGTCAGGCATTCCGGGGCTTGGACTCGACGAAGCGTTGCAGTCCAAGTCAACAAGGCAGCTAGACGAAATATCCCGTTTGCTCCCGAAGAGGCTCGTGGATAGTGCAGGGCCGTTGGGTGGCTTCGTACACGG
>Ga0255048_10001540_pt1 | contig 15782 bp, 14 predicted proteins | sample JV7_2_2_MG_FD_183619 | JGI IMG/M metagenome (GOLD analysis project Ga0255048, IMG submission 183619) | Seawater microbial communities from Jervis Inlet, British Columbia, Canada - JV7_2_2 | ecosystem: Environmental > Aquatic > Marine > Inlet | place: Canada: British Columbia | collected 2016-10-06
CGTCTGGCATGGGCCGATACTACTTCTGGCGGTGCATGTGGAGCGCTGCAAGACTCTCTCCAAGGAGCGTGACATGACAGACAAGACGAACGTGGATGACGCCTCAAACTCCAGTGCCTTGATCTCCAACGACTGGCTGGTGCCTGCGATTCTGGTGGCCGTTGCCGTCGCGCTTGCCCTGATCATCGCGATCGTGGCGGGTGTGCGTGGTGGTGGCGACGATGACTCGGTAGCCGGACAGCTCGAGCGTTGGTCTTCATGTCTGCGCTCCGAAGGCTCGAATGTTCCGCTGGTTGAGACCCTCCGCGGCGGAGGATTTAGGATCAGTGTCGACGGTTCCTTGGTGGAGGACGGCCTCGACATGGAAGCACTTCGTCCCGCGTTGGAGAGTTGTGAGGACGAGGCTCCTGAAGGTGTCCAAAAGGTCATGACGCTGATCGACGGGTTCTCAGACCTTCCGTTCAGTTGGCTGGACTCGGGTGTGTTCGACGTCGACGATGCACGGAGCGGCCAGTCGGGTGAGCCAGACAACGCCCTTCGTCTTGGAGATCGTGGCGGTCGCAGTCGGACGACCTAATCGGCGGTAGGCGCCCGAACTCCTTACCTTCGGCTGAGAAGAAAAGGGGTTCACAAATGCTGGTGGCTGTGTGATATTGGGTTGCACGCCCCCGGATTGGTGGATCCGGACTTCCAGACAACTGACCGAGTGTCCGCCATTGAAGACGACCGTGTATCTGTTGGAGGAGACGGTATGACGACCGGTTCGAAGCCCCGCAAGTCAATCGTTAACCGCGCTGTTCGCGAGCGTGAAGAAGCCAAAGAGCGGATGGACCGCGACACGCTCAGCAGGTCTGTCAAGGATCGTGAGCGCTCGAAGCTCACCGACGACCGAGGTCGCCTCACAACGGACCTGGTCAGTCAGTACCTCACATCCATTGGCGAATTCGAGCTGCTCACTGCCGAGAACGAAGTCGACTACGCGCAGAAGATCGAGGCTGGACAGGCAGCAGAGGAAAGGCTTGAAGCCGGCGACTTCAAGACCAAGGGCGAGCAGATTCTCCTGAGGCGCCAGGTACGGCGCGGCGCCGAGGCCAAGGATGCGTTCCTCACGGCAAATCTTCGCCTCGTTGTGGCGAACGCTCGCCGGTACGCAAACACTTCAGGGATCGACTTCCTTGACCTCATCCAAGAGGGCAATCTCGGTCTTATTCGCGCCGTGGAGAAGTTCGACTGGCGCAAGGGATTCAAGTTCTCAACGTATGCCACATGGTGGATTCGTCAGGCGATTACCCGTGCCATTGCAGACAAGTCGCGAACCGTTCGTATTCCTGTGCATCTCCATGACACGCTTGCTGCGGTCCGTGCCGCACAGGCGTCACTCAAGGCCGAACTTGGTAGAGATCCGAAGCCAGAGGAGATCGCCGAAGAAGCTGGTGTCGAAGTGTCGAAAGTGGAGCTGGCCCTAGCGGTCGCTGACACTGTTTCGCTCGAGCAACCGATTGGTGAGGATGGAGCCCAGCTCGGCGACTTCATAGAGGACGAGGACGCAGCTGACCCTGTTCGGGTCACCGAGGAACTCGATGTTGCCAATTCACTGCGCAAGTCGATTGAGCGTCTTCCGATGCGTGAAGGAAGAATCCTTGCCCTGCGGTACGGCTTCTATGACGGAATACCTCGCACGCTTGAAGAGATCGGCGAGGAATTCAACCTCACTCGTGAGCGCATTCGCCAGCTCGAGAAGCTTGCCCTGTGCCGTCTTCGCCACCCGAGCTTCGGCATCAGGGAACAAGACCTGATCTGACGGTCCTGGGCGGCGGCGTAACTCGCCGTTTGATCTGGCTCTGGATTGTTGGCTCGCGTTTGGTAGCGTTACCAGCGGAGGTGGATCATGCGTATCGCAACACTGGTGGGCGGTGGAGCTGAGATCGTTGGCCCTGAGGCAACGCTCAGTGACGTCGCCAAGACGATGGCCGACCACGAGGTTGGTGCGGTGGCGGTTGTTGATCGGACGGGGCTCATCGGCATCTGCACCGATCGAGATCTCGCGATGGCCATCGGAGTCGGCAGTGGTCCAGATGAAGCTGTGTCAACATGCATGACCGAGAGTCCAGATACTGTTGACCCAGACATTCGGGTGAGTGATGCCGCTGCATGGATGCTTGAAACCGGCTATCGGCATCTCCCTGTGGTATCCGGAGGCGAGCTCCTCGGCATCATCGACGTGCGTGATGTCCTATGGGCGCTTGTGAAGGAATAGGCGTCAGCCTGTCCTGATCCAGACAACTCTCGTGTCGATGATCTCAATGTCATTGGCCTCGAGACCAATCTCGACTTGCTCGAAGTCGGAGGCGATGTCGCTCCACTTTGCCTGAATCGATGACATCTCGTCGAAGAGATCGGCCTCGAGGTCCTCGATTTCGCGTGCCTTCAGGTCTGCCTTGTCTCCGGCCCTCCGCATGCGGTCCTTCGCTGTCCGCCCAGATGTTTTCGGCACATTGACCTTGCGGCCACTCAGGAAGTCAACAACGGATCCAGCGATCTTGACGCGGTCTGACCACTTGGCGTCATCGACGGCGTCTTCGGCTGTCTCAGCTGCCCGCATGGCGTCGTCGCGTGCGCGCTCAGCCTTTCGAAGGCGGAGCTGATACGAGTCCCTCAGTTTCGAGATCTCCAGATCCGCTCGGTCCCCGGCAAGAGCGTCGAGTCTGAGCCTGAACGTATCGACCGATTCGTCAGGACGCGAGGCGGCCTTGAGGGTCTTGTTGTGCAATACCACCATGACCTCAGACTTGTCCAGGTGCTTCTTGAGATCGGATCTGAGTGAACGGAAGTATGAGCTCTGTGACAATGCAGCCTGCGGGGGGACGAAGGGGATTTCTGGTGCCGGCTCGACGAAGTCTCTTGGGTCGTGATCGACCTCAGAGAGGTTCACCGGGTCGAACCGGTCTCCGACGGGGTGGAGCACGGCTTCCCACCTCTCGTCCTGGTCGATCTTGAGCCTTGATTCATCGAAACGAAGCTGCACGGTGAACGCGACCGCTGCCTCGTAGTGCTCCCCGTCTTCCGAGAGGCCGACGGTCTCTGCCCAGGTCGCTGCCGGGTGCAGTGCGACGGATTCGATGCCCTCGGCGATCACCGGCTGGGCCTGTGGCTCGGCTATTTGAATGCCCGGACTTGGCGGGGTAGGCGTTGTAGGTTGCGGCTGCATGGCCTCGGGAGTGAACCGGCCGATCTCTTCGCGTGTCATCGGACCTCGCAGGTAGGACATGGCCCACCGGGTAGTGAATAGCTGAGGCAGGGGCTCGTGCGTGTTGTGAAGGAGGAACACGCGCTTTGCGAGCCCCGATATCTGGGAGTCGAGCTTCCTCGTATCCACATCGCCGCTTGCAGACGTCAACGCTTCCATGATCCGTGCCTTGTCGCGCTCGGTCTGGAGTCGCCCGATGCACCAAGTACCTGCATTCGACATCGCCTTGTAGTCCAGGTCGACGGGATTCTGCGTCGAGAGGAGCAACCCGACACCGAAGGCACGGGCTTGCTTGAGCATCGTGAGGATCGGCTTCTTCGAAGGCGGTTCGGCCGTTGGAGGAACGTATCCGAAGACTTCGTCCATGTAGACGAGCGCTCGCAACTCTCCACTACCCGCCTGGGAGCGCATCCACGTGATGACCTTTGAGAGCACCATTGTGACAATGAACTGACGTTCAGCGTCCGACAGATGGGCCACGTACAGGATCGACGCCTGTGGTCGACCATCGCGCCAGAGCAGCGACTCCACATCGAGCGGGTCGCCCTCCATCCATGCGGCGAACGACGGCGATGCGAGCAGTCCGTTGAGCTTCATCGCGAGCTCCATTCGATCCTTCTGTGGAAAGAACGTGTCGACTTCAAAGACGCCGAGCTTCCGCATCGGGGGAGTCGCAACCTGTTGGATCAGCGTCGCTATGTCGAGTGACGCGCCTCGTCTCCAGCTGTGTTCGACCAGGTTCGAGAGGAGGATGTGTTCCCTCGACGAGATCGGATCAGCCGCTATATCGACCAGACCGAGGAGCCCGCTCACGAAGCCTTCGATCTCATCGCGGAGGGCTTCGGATTCGGAGTCCCAGGAAAGGGCAGGAGCAGCGAGGTTGCCGATGACGTTCAGGGGAGTTCCCGCGTCAGACCCAGGGGTGTAGATCGTCATGTCGACTTCACTGCGAAGTGCACCGATGTCATTGCTCGACAACCCCCACCAGCCAAGTCCCTTCTCCCACTTCTCTGCTTCTGCCGCGGCCTCCTGATCGGGTGACCTGCCATCTTTGGCCGCGGCCGCCTCATCGATCCACGGACGGAAGTCGCTCGGGGCGAGTTCAGGGAACGTGAGCAGCAAGTTCGTCATGTCGCCCTTCGGATCGATGATGAGCGTCGGAACTCCGCTTCTCAATGCCTCTTCGAGGAAGATGACACCGAGTCCCGTCTTACCCGATCCGGTCATCCCAACAATGACACCGTGGGTCGTGAGGTCGGATGGGTCATAGTGCGTGGGCGAGTCCTCGACTCGATCGCCGTCGTCGTTGGCGGTTCCGCCGATATAGAAGGTCATGGACGAGACAGTAATCGGGTACCAACTGCCACGTTGAGTCCGTCTACTGTCACGGCGTGAGGATCTTCCAAGCCTTCGTGGCCACAGCGCTTCTTGCCGCTCTCATATACGGAGCGAACTTCGGTTGGTGGCTCGATCGCTCGGTCATGGATTCAGATAGTTTCGTCGAATCAACAGAAGAGGCTCTCGGTGAGGAGATCTCCCGGATCGCTGTGAGCGCCCTGATCGTCGATGAGATGATCGGCGAGTTTCCTCTGCTCATCATCGTGGAGTCGAACCTGGTCGCCATGTTCTCCGATCTTCTCGCGACGGACGCCTTCGCGGAGGTTGCTGCCGTCGTCGCTGCCGATGTGCACGAGCGGATCGTGACGGGAGACCAGAGTGCCATCGCGATCAACCTTGTTGCGTACCGCGATCTCGTTCTCGCACCTTTGGAGGCAATCGCACAGAGCGTCGCTGAGCTCGTTCCTGATGAGTGGTTCGTGTCCGTGGAGATTCTCGAGGCAGGCGCTCTGCCCGATCTGTCCGCGTACGTTGATTGGACCGCTGTCGTGCGTGTGCTTGCGGCTCTTGGAGCGATCGCCCTGGCCGCAGGAATGTTGTGGTACTCGAGACGTACAAGCGTCGCAGTTCTGCTCATCGGTGCGGCGTTCGCCTCGGCTGGCCTGGCGACTGCAGTTCTTGTGCCAGGAGCGCGATGGCTCACGCTGAACGGCATAGATCGGGTGTCCGTGCGCGTCGTGATCGGCAACACATACGACGCGTTCACCGATCATCTGCTGTGGTCAGCAGGCATCATGCTCGTGCTCGGCCTCGGGCTGATGGCGCTCGGAGCCGCCATGCGAACTGGCGGAGAGGCTACTGAGCCAGCTGGCTGACCATTTCGGTTACGGCGGTCTCGACATCAGCGACGACGGTGACGAGGCGTGGCGTCGTTGTGAGCTCCGATTCCAGGTGCGGGACGAGAGTGAGCCACGGTTCGCCAACTGCGATCACTGGTTTGCGGGCTTGACCCGCGAAGGGTGCGACGTAGGCAAGGTTCCAGGCAACGATGAGTTCGGCCGCAGTTCCAAGGCTTCCCCACAGGGCGATTGAGCCATCGGTGCCATCCGCGAGGATGCCGATCCGGTCGACGAGCGACGTTGCGGGCGTTTCGACTGTGACGTGATCGTTCGCCTTTGACCGATCGAGGAATACGGTCGGCGCCGTGACGCCAATGACGTTCCCGCCCGCCAGACGCGCCCCCATGCTTACCGCTTCCATGGCGCCCGCGTACCCGCCGGTCGCCACGGCGAAGCCCGCGCCCGCAAGCAGTTCACCGCACTGAACGGCCGACTCGTAGTGCCCGTCGCCCGGCTTCGAGCGTGATGCACCGAATACCGCGATTGTCTGTTCCATCATCGACGAGAGTACATCCCGACATGGAGACACCGAGCCACCGGTAGCGTTGCGAGCATGCCTGCACCATCTGCACCGAAGATGCCGCACGCCCGAACCATTCACGGCACCGTCACCGATGACCCTTGGTTCTGGCTGAGGGACAAAGAGAACGATGATGTCATCGCCCACATTGAGGCGGAGAACGCGCACACCGCAGAGATTCTGAAGCCAACAGAAGACCTTCAAGAAGTCATCTTCAACGAAATCAAGGACCGCACCCAGGAGTCCGATCTCGCCGTGCCTGCCCAGAAGGGTGATTACTGGTACTCGACCAGAACCGAGGAGGGGAAGTCGTACGCGATCAGTGTGCGAATGCTTGGAGGTGCGGACGGGCCCTCCCAGCTGGTACTCGACGAGAATGCCGAAGCAGAGGGCACGGAGTACTTCCGCCTCGGGAACTTCTCTGTGAGTGCTGACCATAGGTTCGTCGCCTATTCAACGGACACGACCGGAGCCGAGAGTTACACGACTCGCATCAGAAATATCGAGACGCAGGTCGACATCCCCGACGTGCTCACCGACTGTCGATACGGGCTGGCGTGGTCGGCGCAGGGAACTCATCTCTTCTACACCGTTGCTGATGAATCGCTCCGCCCGTTCCAGATCTGGCGTCACGAACTCGGAACCGACCAGTCAGACGATGTGGTGGTTCACCAGGAGGACGATGACCGGTACTACCTCGACCTCGGCAAGACGCGTTCGGGTGACTTCATTGTCATTACGGCAGACTCTGCGGTCACCGAGTCGGCGTGGATCATTCCTGCTGCTGATCCAACAGCCGAGCCGCGATCCGTGGTGCCCCGTGTCGAGGGGGTCGAGTACTCGATCGACCACAGGCACGATGTCTTCTGGATCGTTATCAACGACGAGGGCGCTGACGGGAGAGTCGTTACCGTCCCTGCTACCGGTGGAAGTCCAACCGAGGTTGTTGGGCACCTGGCTGGCCGAAAGCTGATCGCTCCGATGTGCTTCGAGGACCATGTGCTCGTTTGGGGCCGAGTTGAGGGACTCCCGGCGGTATTCGCGTACAGCGATGGAGCGCTCGATCCGTTCGACTTCGATGAACCGGTGTACGAGGTTGCACCGGACGCCAACCACGAGTTTGCAGCAGCCTCGGTGCGGATTTCTTATGAGTCGTTCGTGACACCGCGGACCATCTATGACCTCGCACTCGACACGGGTAAGCGAACGCTTCTCAAGCGCACGCCTGTACTCGGCGGCTTCGATGGCGGTGACTACGTGCAAGAACGCCTGTGGGCACCTGCGCGTGACGGTGCGATGATTCCCGTGAGCTACGTCCGGCACGTTGACGCACCGACAGACGGTTCGGCGGCGCTACTTCTGTACGCGTACGGCTCGTATGAGATCTCCATGCCGGTGCGGTTTTCGACCGCGAGGTTGAGCCTTCTCGACCGTGGCGTCGGCTACGCGGTTGCACATGTCAGAGGCGGCGGAGAGATGGGAAAGGCCTGGTACGAGAACGGCAAGCTCGAACACAAGATGAACACGTTCACTGACTATGTCGACGTCGCGGCGTTCCTCACCGACACCGGCGTGTGTGCGGCCGACAGGATCGCAGCGAGGGGTGCGTCCGCTGGTGGCCTGACCATTGGTGCTGCCTTGAATCTGGCCCCCACGTCGTTCGCGGCGGTTGTTGCTGAGGTTCCCTTTGTGGATGTGATCAACACGATGCTTGATGCTGACCTGCCGCTCACTGTTGTGGAATGGGAGGAATGGGGGAACCCACAGAAGACCGATGAGTTCGCGTGGATGGACGCATATGCCCCGTACGAGAACGTGGCTGAGGTCGACTACCCGCCCGTCCTCGCAACAGCTGGTCTCAACGATCCGAGGGTGTCGTACTGGGAACCGGCGAAGTGGGTACAGCTGCTTCGGGAGTGCTCGACTTCTGACGCAGAGATCCTTCTCAAGACCGAGATGTCTGCTGGTCACTTCGCTCGCTCCGGTCGGTACGACCTGTGGAGGGATGAAGCAATCGTGCTCGCTTTTGTCCTGACCCGCCTGGGCGTTGTGTAGCGGGAGTCAGCCGCTGCCTGTCTGTGTGCATTCCAGAGTTACGTCGTTCTCCGTCGCGTCGGCGGGTCTGATGCCTTGGGCAACGACGTAGCGAAGGTGTTCCTTGCCCGCACATGATGCAACCGTTTCGTCGCTGACGCTCCAGACCTTGAGCATCACTGCGTGCTCAAGGCCGTCAGCGCCTTCGATGTCAGGGAGACCAAGGGCGTTGACTTCTGATTCAACGAGCTCGAAGATGCTGAATTCGCCGACGGTCTCTCTTTCAACCTTGAGGTCCTCGACCGCTTGCTTCTTCACGCTCTTCGATTGGCGCGAAAGCACAATCGCAACGACAAAGAATGCGACTATGAACACCACGATTCCAATGATCATTCTCTCTCCTCCGTTCGCGAGTCGACGTCCTGTTGCATCGGTTTGGCGTCTTCGACGACGCTGGTCCCTTCGTTCACGAGCTCATGTCGCCGATCATCCCTGAGTTTGTCGACGATGGACTTCACGTCCTGAGCCGAGTCCCGGTGAGCGACGAGCACAGCATCGGGCGTCTCAACGATGATGAGGTCTTCGATACCGACAGTAGCGATGAGCCGACCATTGCTACGGGCATAGGTGCCTGATGTGTCAACGCTGACTACATCCCCGATCAGGACGTTGTCGTCTCCATCCTTGTCGGCTATGTCAAAGAGCGAAGCCCAAGAGCCAACATCGTTCCAGCCGGGATCGGTCGGAACGACGGCAGCCATCGACGTCTGCTCCATGACCGCATAGTCGATCGAGTCAGCGCGACATGTCGAGAACGCCTCAGGGTCGAGGACCACCCGACCGTCGACTTCGTTGGCTCTGGCGGAGGCCGTGGCGGCGCTTGCGGCGATGTCTGGCGCGTGCGCTTCCAGTTCCTCAAGGTATCTCGACGCTTTGAGCAGGAACATGCCCGAATTCCACAGGTAGTCACCTGAGTCGAGATACGAACTGGCGGTCTCCGCGTCCGGCTTCTCCTCGAATTCGACAACGCCGCTGACTGAGTCCGTGATGGGCGCCCCGACTCTGATGTAGCCGTAGCCGGTCTCGGCGCGTGAGGGGGAGATACCGAACGTGACGAGATAGCCCGCCTCAGCGGCGTCCTTTGCTGCGTCCACTGCGGTACCGAAGGCACCCTCATCGGCGATCGTGTGGTCAGCCGGAAGAATGAGCATGAGAGCGTCCCCGTGCTTCAGAACTTCCATCGCCGCAACCGCAACCGCTGGGGCAGTGTTTCGACCAACTGGTTCGAGGATCAGCGTTGCGTTGGAGTACCCCGAAGCAACCATCTCGCGGGTGATCGCATCGGCATGGTCCCTGTTGGTCACGATGATCGGATCGCGCGTGTCTCCCACGGCTGCAACACGATCGATGGTTGCACGCAGCATCGATCTGTCCTCGACGAGCGGAAGGAGTTGCTTGGGCCGCGCCAGGCGTGATGCCGGCCACAGTCGCGTGCCACTGCCCCCTGAGAGGACGACGGGCACAATCTTGGTATCGCTGTCTGTCACGGTATGTGAATGTATCGAATCTGTCGATGGAGGCAAAGTACCGCTCACTCCTCAGGCACGGGAATTGTGAGAATCTCGTCACACGCTTCAGGGGTGCCGAAGACGGTGAGCTGATCTCCGATCCTGAGCATCGTGTCTCCGTGCGGCACCAGTACCGATGTTCCCCTCTGAACCGAGACAAGTACGACATCTTCCGGCCACGGGATATGAGCAACATCCCGATTGGCGAGCCCCGAGTGTTCTCGGATCTCCATGTCGAAGAAGTCGGCACCTGGCTGGGACCGGATTCTTGATCGTTCGCGGTACAACTCCTTGCCTTTTGACATAGAGAGCGCTTGCTCGTAGGCGCGGACGACAGAGATCCGTCTGAACATCCCGATGACCTTGTTTGAGTCATGGGGATCAACGACCGGTACTCGACCGACACCCAGGGACGACATTCGGGCGAGAGCTGATGCCACCGGAACGTCTGGCGTAATTGTGATGACATCCTCTGTCATTGCGTCTGCGACGGTGGCCGTCATCGATGGACCACCGGCTCGACGGATGTCGGACAGGGTGATGATTCCTACGAGTCGATCGGCGTTGTCCATGACTGGAGCTCCATGGTGCGACGTTTCGTCGAAGAACTCGGCTGCCTCGGCCAGTGTGTTCCACCGATGGAGGCCACCGTCATGGGGAAGCATCACCGCTTCGACCAATACCGTGTCGAGCAGGTCGATGTCCTCGGATTTCGGGAGTTGTATCCCCTTTCGGACGAGCGGGATCGTGTAGGCAGACTCCGGATGAAGGCGCTCGCCCATGTAGGTAGCGAGGGCTGCGCCCAGCATCAGGGGCAGGACCAGTTCGTAGTTGCCTGTCAACTCGAACACGATGATGACCGATGTGAGCGGTGCACGCGCGATCGTTGCGAACGTCGCCGCCATACCGACGACAGCGAATGCACCCGTGTCGAGCGTCACACCGAATGTCTGTTGCACAACAATCGCGAATGCCGCTCCGACGGAGCCACCTATCACGAGGCTGGCCATGAACGTACCCGCCGACCCCCCACCTGCACGAGTGAGCGCCGACGTGGCGATCTTCGCGACGGCGACGAGTGCCAGACCCCACCAGAAGTAACTTCCGGATCCCTCGAGCCTCAGGAGGCCGGAGAGGAAGTCCTGTCCCGTACCGAGCGAGTCGGGCCAAACAACTCCGATGAGAGCCACCGACAATCCGAACAACACCGGCCGCGTCCAACGGGGGAGTCGGGGTGGCAGGCTCGATGCAGCTGTCAGATCGAGTGTGCGGAGGTAGAGAATCCCGAATACCACGGCAATTACGGCGAGACCCGCATACAGGAACAACTCGGTGGGACTCCCCAAGGAGTGCGCCGGGGATGTCAGGATCGCTTCTTCGCCTACCAGGAGATGTGCAGTTACGGCGGCAGCAACCGATGCGATCACGACCGCGTTCAGGTGACGGATCGCGAACGAGCGGAGGATCACCTCCATGGCGAACATCATTCCTGCGATCGGTGCGTTGAAGCTAGCTCCGATACCCGCCCCTGCCCCTGCGGCCACGAGACTTCGAATGCGGTCGTGGTCGAATCCGGTGTATCGGGCAAGCGATGAACCAATGGACGCACCGATGTATGCAATCGGGCCCTCTCGGCCTCCGGACCCCCCCGTTCCCAGTGTGAGCGCGGTTGCGACAATCTTCGGTAGCACCTTGCCCGTCGGGAGGTACCCACCGTGGATACCCAACCCGACCATTGTCTCTGTGATTCCGCCGCCGGCAACGCCGGGTCCCCATCGCCGATCGATGAGCCACGAGGCTGTCATGCCGATGGGGATGGTCACGACGACGACCCAGATTCCCCACTGCGACCAGTCGGAGAACGATGTGGCCCCGCTTCGAACAAACTCGATCAGCCACACCAACAGCGCTGCAGCGAAACCTGCCAGGAGTCCAAGTACGACGGCAGCGAACAGGAATGAAGCTGTCCCGCGTCTCCGGAACGTTGCCTTGATCCTGCCGACGATATCCATAGTGTCGGACGGTAACGCGCTGGTGGCCCCAGAGCCAAGAATGGGGAACGCGTGCGGCACCCGCTACGTTGCATCCGTATGTTCGGAGGAAAGAAACAGTCGATGAGTGAAACGCACTTCGTGAACGGGCGGTCGATCGTCCCACCATTCCCTGACTCCATCGAGGTCGTCTACATCGGCATGGGTTGCTTCTGGGGTGCAGAACGGATCTTCTGGGACCTCCCCGGCGTGTACACGACAGCGGCTGGCTACTCGGGTGGTACGACATCCAATCCCTCGTACGAGGCTGTGTGCTCCGGTAGAACTGGTCACGCCGAAGCCGTGATGATCGCGTTCGATCCAGAGATGGTGTCCCTCGATCGCATCCTGAAGAGTTTCTGGGAGGAGCATGATCCGACCCAGGGTGACCGGCAGGGAAATGACGTTGGCTCTCAGTACCGATCCGCGATCTTCTGGACGACTGATGCTCAACGCGATGCCGTGATTCGATCCCGAAACGCGTACGCGACTGTCCTACGAGACGGCGGATTCGGTGCGGTGACAACCGAGATTGCCGAGGCGGGAGAGTTCTTCTACGCCGAGGAGTATCACCAGCAGTACCTGGCCAAGAACCCAGGCGGCTACTGCAACCACGGTTTCTGCCAAGTGGCCTACGCACCGATCGACGCATAGACCTCCGATCTCCGAACCCAAGGGTTCGGGAACGCTTCGCGTTCCTTGGGAGTTGCTCCGCAACTCCTCACGCCGGTGTGTGCAGCGGACAGACCACAGAATGGCATGGCGCGGCCGCTCCCGGTTCAGTCGAGTAGCCTGCTCGCAGCGAAGCCCCTACGAAGGAGTTCGAAATGGAGTGGGTCGCGACATTCATGTGGACGGTCATCATCGCGCTGTTCGTGGGTTTGGTGATCGGTGGTCTCGCAAGGCTCCTTCTGCCGGGGAGACAGAAGATCTCGCTGATGGCGACGTTCGTCGTTGGCTTCAGTGCCGCTTTGGTCGGTGGTCTTGTCGCCGAGGCCTTGGGGCTTGCGGATACGGAAGGAATCGACTGGATCAAGTTGGCGATCCAGATCGGGCTTGCCGTGATTGGTGTCGGGTTCTACTCAGGTTGGTTCTTCAGGCGCGAGTGAATCGGGAACGCATCGAGTTCCCGTTTACAACTCGTAAACGGCGATGTGAGGCTCCGTGAGGCTGCCAATGAACAGCCGACCGTCGTGGTACCTGGCCGACGTTGTGATGGCGACCGTCCCTGATGCATCCTGCAGGTTGTGGATGAGCTGGCCGGTCTCGTCGTAGCCGAGGACGATGCCGTGTCGTAGCGGTTTCGGCTTGAGCGTGTCCGGCATCTTGAACGACAGCTTCCTCAGCCATGGTCGCGGCAGCATCATGTCAACGATGCCCTGTCGGGGTGATGCCATGGATACCCAGAGAACTCCTTCCGCGAACGTGAGGTTGTCTGGGAAACCTGCGAGATTGTCAAGGAAGAGCTCCGTTTCACCGGCCTGTTCGCCAGCGAGCCAATGGCGATGGACACGGTACGTTCCTGTTTCTGCGATGAACAATGAGTCCTCATTGGCGTCGAGCGCCACTCCGTTCGCGAAGTGAAGATCGCTGACGACGAGCGAGAGCGATCCGTCTGGAGTGAGTGCAAAGACTCTGCCGGTCTTCTGCCCCTCAAGAAGGTCAGCAACGTAGTTGTGGATTGTCCATCGGGTCGATGTGTCTGAGAAGTAGATGGTTCCGTCCGAAGCGACAGCCGCGTTGTTCGCAAAGGCGAAGTCGGCGCCCTCGAATCCACGAGCAAGCGACGTGACCTCGCCAGTGTCTGTGACCCGCTGAAGACCGAGATCAGCGTTGCACACGATCATCTCACCGGTATCGAGCCACTCGATCCCGAGCGGTCGACCTCCGACGTCAGCGACTGTCTCCGCGCTGCCACTTGGGCTGATCCTGACGATGCGGCCGTCTGCGAGTCCGCCGATCGCTGAACCATCCCGTTGCACGATCACATCCTCTGGGCCAGCTCCCGGTGTGGTCCAGATCTCCGACGAAGCGAGCCTGTCGTTCTTCTCGACGTCCCCGGTGAGAGGCGGTGCGGGGAGCGGTTGCCATGCCTGTGGTGTGAAGGTTGCCATCAGGTCACCCTAGATACCCGAATCGCCACGACTTCGCCTTTACCGTATGTCCAAGAGGAGGACGCAACATGAGCCGGAGCAAGTGGCGGGTGTTCGGAGACACGGGAAGACATCTGGACCGATTTGGTCTCGTCCTAGGACTCTCAGCGTTCTCGGCGTCGGTGCTGGCTCTGATCGACCTTGACGAGGTTACCGACAGCCTCAGATCAGAACTCGGCTGGTTGATCGTGATGTTCTCGGTGGGTACGACTCTGATTGTTGCGTTCAGAGCGTCCGGTGTGCGTAAGCGGTGGCGAACTGTCGCCAACATCTCGATCGGAGTTGTCCTTATCGGAGCGGTTGCCGTGACCCTCTTGGATCGGGTCGGGGAGTCCGACTTCGTAGCCGACCTTGCGCGGCCGAGCGTTCTGTGGGTGCTGATCGCGATCGCTTCACCGATCGTCGTTCTTCACCGCATTCTCCAACACAACAAGGTGACGAGAGAGACACTTTTTGGCGCCGTCGCGGCGTACGTCCTGATTGCCATCGCCTTCAGCTACACATTCTTGTACATCGACCAACTGACAACAGACGCATTCTTCGGCGTGGCGGAATCGACATCCACCTACATGTATTTCTCGCTCGTGACCATCACGACGCTCGGATACGGTGACTTGACACCGGTGACCGATGTGGGACGGTATCTGGCATCGCTGGAGGCCGTGGTTGGCCAGGTTCTTCTTGTCACGGTTGTCGCCCGCGTCGTGAGCGTGATGTCGAGGCGAGAGCCTGCCTCGGACCCTCAGGACAACGCTGCTCAGTAGAGTGGTCGGGTACGCGACCCGGAGCCAATCATGCCGACACCCCACATTTCTGCTGCCGAAGGCGACATCGCTGAGGCGATCCTCCTGCCAGGCGATCCGCTGCGAGCCAAATTCATCGCTGAGACGTTTCTCGATGACGCCGTCGAGGTAACCGGCGTACGAGGCATGCTCGGCTTCACCGGCTCATATCGAGGTATGCCGGTATCGGTGATGGGCACCGGCATGGGAATCCCCTCTGCGTCGATCTACATCACCGAACTCATCCGCTTCTACGGGGTCAAACGGCTCGTTCGTGTCGGTTCGTGTGGAGGGCTCACCGAGGACGTGCCGCTCAGGGGCATCGTCCTGGCGTCCGGCGCCTGTACCGATTCCGGCGTCAATCGTGCGAGATACGGTGGATGGGACTTCGCTGCAACGGCCGATTACGGCTTGCTGTCAAGGACTGCTGATGCGGCGCAGGCCTCAGGCCACGACGTACACGTCGGTAATATCCACTCATCGGACAGCTTCTACAATCCTGTGCCAAATGCCTTGGAGATCTGGCAGGGCATGAATGTTCTCGCTGTCGAGATGGAAGCCGCTGGCCTCTACGGCATTGCAGCGGCAGAAGGTGCGAGGGCCCTCACTGTGCTCACGGTGTCGGACCACATCGTGACCGGAGAGGAGACCACATCGGACGAACGCGAGCGCACGTTCGTCGACATGGTCACCCTTGCCCTCGAAGGCCTCCTCGCCGACGCCTCGAGCTCGTAGCTGCTGACTCTCCCTAGATCAGCATCGTCTGGGCGCCATCGATGATCTCGATGAAGTCCGTGACGTTGAGGATCCCGTTGAGATCGTCGTACATGTCATCCTCATCGAGGTCGAACATGTCGACCGACATCTTGCACGCCCACATGTGGCATCCCATGTCAGACAGGTGCTGAAGGAACGAGGGGACGTCTGGGATCTCCAATTCCTCAAGCTTGGCCTTCATCTGCTTTGTCGCCATGGCTTGCATGCCGGGCAGCGGTGCCAGAGCGGCTGGCATGTGCGTGGCTGGATTGCCAACGGGTGAGAAGTGAAGGTTGCCCATCGTCTTCTTGTTGATCATGTCCATGCCCCAGAACGTGAAGAAGATGTGAGTCTCAACTCCGTGCTCGAGTGCTCCCGATGCCATCACGAGGGCAGGGTATGCCATGTCGAGCGATCCCTTCGAACACACGAAGGCGATCTTGCGATCGTCGTCA
>Ga0255048_10001541_pt1 | contig 15778 bp, 18 predicted proteins | sample JV7_2_2_MG_FD_183619 | JGI IMG/M metagenome (GOLD analysis project Ga0255048, IMG submission 183619) | Seawater microbial communities from Jervis Inlet, British Columbia, Canada - JV7_2_2 | ecosystem: Environmental > Aquatic > Marine > Inlet | place: Canada: British Columbia | collected 2016-10-06
TACGGAAGGCAGCCGTTGAGATAGCGACCGTGAGTGTGCCGCCATCGTCATAGCTGGCGGCCGTCTCCGTAGCCAAGTCCCACCCCAGCGTTTGCTCTCCCGGCTCTGTGGTGATCCGAGACCCCAGCGAGCCTTCGAGCCCTTTGCAGCGGATCACCCAGCCCGAACCCCTGCGGCTGAGCCCTACGATCGTGCCTACCGCGACCGCTTCAAAGTCCGCAGGGTCATCAGAAAACCCCATCTTCAGAACCACACCCTGCCCGCGTTGGGCGATGGTGCGCACGTCGTAGGTGTTGTCGCCGAGGATGCCGACATCAAACATCAGAGGCGAGCAGGACCAATCCCGGATCGAGAGCACCCCGCCCGAGAAGCTAGAGGCGCTCCGATCGATGATCGGCTGATAGCCCGGCCCGATCTCAAAGCTACTGAGGCGCACGTTGCCGCCAAAGACCCGCAGCGTGCCAAAGGGGATCTGTACCCACTCGAGGAGGTACCGAGGCTCGATCCGACCCGTAAACAGCGCCTGTTTGAACCCGTTACGCCAGCTCACGGATTCCACCATGGCGCATTAGTCGGGAGTCCCGGCCCGCCTGCGAAGGGGTTGTTGTGCGCTTCAAGCGTTCCCTGACCTGTGGTGGGGCTCGTGGTGGTTACTCCCACGGTGGGCTCATGGGCGAATGACTCAATCGCGTCGATCGCCTCTTCCAGCTCTACGTCTAGCGTGTAGGAGATCCGGTGATCGTCAGTGATGACCGATGCGTTGCGGTTCTCTTTCGGTAGCCGGAGCACAGGCCAGAACCCGCGATGCCGCACCAACACCCACCGCGCCCCCTGCGCTGCGAAGTCGTAGCTCAGCACCTCGCCGGTAACTAGGATGTCACCCGCGGAGAAAGACGACACGGTGACAAGTTGGCGCAGTGCCCGGGGTTGGTTGCCTAAGAACTCCACCTCATCACCTGAGGCTAGCGTGGCGCTCCCGTTGTAAGGCCAGGGGCGCCCCACAAGCGACACGATACCCACAGAGCCCGAGAGCACAGGGACGGTAGCCACAAAGCCCGCCACAGCCTTATCAGAGTCCTCAGCGATACTGCACAGCCCCCCGGCTTGGAGGTGGTCGCGGAGGAGGTAGATCTTCCGCGCCCGCGCTGCGTCGACGAAGCGCTCATCAATGAGGCGGAGCACCGCGCGGGAGGAGTATTGCGCTGTGTCGATGGAGCCGGTGAGCCCCTCCGATACGGACTGATCAACCTTTTGGTGGACCTGGTTATCCGATAGCGCTTCGTCAATGTCGATCTCAACCACCGGGCCATTTGGATCGGGGTAGAACCAGATCTTCGCCGTGCCCATTAGGCCACCTTGGGATCGAGGGAATCGCCGGACCCGAAGTCGCCTTGCATCCGTCGGAGTTGGCGCATGAAGTCCCGCGGGTCATTCGCGCGGATGTTCACCGTGCCAATGGACAGCCCACCCAAGCCCCCGGAGGCGGCTCGAGCGGAGGATGTGGATGCGCCCGTCGCGGGTACGATCCGCTCCCCAGCGTGCACAAAGGCGGGCCCGGTGCGGTCAACGAATCCGCCGGTGGCGAACCCTCGGCGCTTGTTCTTGCGTCCACCCTTGCCTCCAAAGGCTTGATCGTCATCGTTGAAGAACCCGAGGAGGCTGAATTTCCCCTTTTTGAACGATGTCCCTAGGAATTTCTCCTTTTTGCCGGTGAGAATATTCCGGTCTTTTCCGCCCTTGAAGAACTCCCCGATCGCCTTGACCGCTCGCTTCATCGCGCGCCAAATGCCCTTGAGGAGTGCGGGGATCGCGTTGACCACACCGCGGGCGATAGCGGCCGGCATCTTCACGAGCAACCCGCCAAGAAACTCGGGGAGGCGGGAGAGGAAGCGCGGCAGGACCTTGGTTAGTGTGGTCTCCACTCCGGTCCCGATCTTCTCTGGCGCAGCCTCCGCGCCTCTGAGTAGGTCCCGCACCTTGCTATCCATGTTCGTCATCACCTCGCCGAGCCCGCGGATCAAACCACCAACGACAGGCAGGACCGAGGACTTCATGCCCGCAAGGCTTGCGGTTGCCTGTTCTTGAAGCTCCACAAGCATCGCCTGCTTTGCGATCTGCTCTTGGTTGAGCCGGTTGGATACATCCATGTTCTGCATCCACGCGTCCCATTGCGATACCTTGTCGTCGACGATGGCGACCGGCGCGGCCTTGGCTTTGGATGTGCTGACGCCTCCGCCTCCGCCGTTACCTCCAGCGCCTCCGCCGCCAACCGCGTCAGCGATCGGGCCCTGCATAAACTGGTTGGCATCCTCCGCAGCCTTACCGATGGCGCGGGCTAGCGCGGTGGGGTCTGGGATCAGCGCGCGACTCAGGGAGATCCCAGCCCCTGCGAAGTCGCCACCCAGCGCAGAGCTAATCGCGGAAAAGAACGCTTTCCACCGCTTCGAGGCGTCATCCAGGATCTCTTTCATCAACCGACCGAAGAACACCACAAGCCCCGCGGCGTTGTTGACCGCAGTGGTTAGCCCGGTCCCGAATGCGTCCAACGTCGATTGCTTCAGTTCGTCAAAGGCGAGGGAAAGTTGGCCGGTAGCCTTTTGCCAATCGCTGGTAGCCTTGAGGGCTGCGGGCCCTACTCGGATCCCGAACTTCTCCGCTTGCGCTACGAACCCGTCAAGCCCTTCGGAGTTCTCGAATGCGCTCAACATCTGGCGCCCGTTGTTGCCCATCGTTGTCGCAGCCAACGCCGCGGCTTGGGTCTTGTTCTCCATCGCGCCGAGTGAGTTGATCAGGTCTCGGTAAACATCGTCCGCGTCTCGCAGTTCGCCGGTGCTGGTGATAACCTCAACGCCCGCCTGCCTAAACGCCTCTTTCATGTCCGTAGCGCCACGTTGGACGCTAAACATGTTCTTCGCGAGTTTGCGGGGTACCAAGTCCTCAAGGCTTTTGCCGGTGCTCCTCGCGGCGTTGCGTAGCCCTGCAACCGTTTCGATGCTGAGCCCGCTCGCCTTGGACAGCGTGTTCATTTGATCGACGGTGTTGGCGATGTCGTTGGTGAGCGAGACTAGCGCCGTACCCATCGCAATCGCAGCAGCGCCCGCAGCAGCAAAGCCCGCGGCAACCGCGGCACCCTTGTCCACGAGCCCACCCATTGCCCGCTCTGTGCTCTTGGCCTTGCGCTCCGCGTCGCCCTTGAGGTTAAGGATGAAGTCAACGGTTCGACTAGCCAAGGGCGCACCTCTTCAGTGGCACTATAACGCAGCCATCACCACAACGGGGAACCCTGCGCCTTCCTCCATGGATGCAAGGGTCGCCATCGCCTGATCGGCGCACATCGCTGCAAGCGCTAGGCGCTCCGGATCCCATTGCAGGACCGAGTGCGGATCGGTATTGTAGCGCCTTGCGATCTGGTCAAGGCGGAGGAGGATGTCAGGTCTCCCCACGAAACGGACGCACCCGAGGCGCTGCGCTCAACTCAGACACCCTCCCGCAAAGCACCTGCCGCGTCTCTTCGTCCAGCATTCCGACCCAGATCAGATCGGCGTCAGGGTCTGCGTCTGCCTCATTGAGTACGAGTCGAAACGGGATCACGTCGCACTGATCCTCCGGGACTTCCGCGCCAACCTCGAAGCTCTCCGGAACCACGAACGAGCCGCCCACAACGCCCGCGCAGCAATACGCATCAGCGCGCTCTAGAAGCGCTTGGAGGCGTTGGGGGCTCTTGGTGATGTTGCGCATAGCGACCGCAGCTGCAGCCGCCTTGTTGTGCTCCTCGCGCTCTTTCTGTTTCGCTTCCCACTTCTTCCGCGCGGCTTTGGTCATGTTCTCTTTCTTGAACGCGTCCGCCTCGGCCTTTTGCTCGCGCTGGAAGGAGATCAGCGCCTCAACCGCATCCTGCTGTCCAAGCAACTCCGCGACCTTTTGATCGGCGAGGTTCGCTGCGCGGATGCGCTTGATCTTGTACACTCGCCCATCCGGAGCGAGCACACACATCGTCGCTTCCTTCCTGAGTTCAACCGCAAACGCATTGGCCATAGTGCCCTCCGCGGTCCTTATAGCCTGTTCGTTGTGGGCGGGCTATAGGGGTGGTCGGAGGCGAGCGTATGGGCTGGGGAAGCGGTGCAGAATTGGCCTGTGATGTCTGGGAAGCGGTGGAGCCACATCTGAGCGATGAGGCGAAGGAGAGCGTGGCGCGCAAGATCGTGAGCGCGTTTGAGGATGCGGATTGCGATACGCTGGAGGAGATCTCGGGCATGCTTGGTGCTGTGGCGAACCGCTCAACGCACGAGGGCTACGGGGCCCCGAAGGATCCCGAGGATGGGCAGACCTACACGACCGAGCATAAGGAGATCTACCGCTTCTCGGAGGTCACGGGGCGTTGGGAATGGGCCTGCTAGTTCGCCGTACTCGCCGCGTTGTCGTTGGTGAACACCAACTTGAGCCCCTCATCCGTACCATCCGATTCGCACCGAAATTCCACCGTTTCGCGGATCACACCCGGTGAGGACACAGCGCGATCGATGTTGGAGATGTAGAGGTTTTGCAGGGTCATCGCTAGCACGTTGTTTCCCGAGCCCGTAAACGTGATCGTTGCATCGCCCTGAGTGCCTGCGAGCCACTTGGTGTTGGTGGTGTCGACGATGTACTCCACGGTGAGGCGCCCCGTCACTTCGAGGTAGTCCGAGAGCTGCGGGCGCTTCGTGAGCGTAGAGCCGAGCAGTTGGCGCTTCGCCAGTTTGTGATCGACGATGATCGAGAGGTCAACCAAATCGTGGGTCACAGAGTCAAAGGAGAACTGTCCAGCGTGCGAGTGCAGCACTTCCTCGCCATTGCTGGAGAACGTCGGAGTACCCGCGGACGCAAGCCCTTGCGACGTCTCACCGATGACATCGTGGCGGATCTTCATGACCTCCGCGGCGCTGATGCTGATCTCCGTCCGAGTCAGCAAACACCCCTCGAACACCTCCGCGGAGCCGTTCCCGTTCAGCCCTTCGATGCTCAGCCCGTTCCCAGCGCTCGAGGCAAGGGTGACGGTGTGGACATACGGCCCGGTTCCCGTGGTCGCCACAGCTCCCAGCGCGTGGGTGAGCAGCAGGATGCTCGAATCGTCATAGGCGCAGAGGTACTCGAACGAGCCCCCGGCATCGTCGGACGCCGTGAAGTGTTGACGCCGGTTGGTGCTCGTGGCGCTCGTGGTTCCGAGGTGCGGGCGGGGTACGATCTCCAGCGTGCGCTTGAGGCCCCAGCTTGTGATCCGCACCCAGTTGGTACGAGATACCGGGGTGCCCCATGTGCTCTCGACACCAACACCAACCGCGGAGCCAAATCCTAGTTTTGCAACTGCCATTTTATGCCTCGTCCAAGTCTTTAACGGTCAACAGAGCCCGGGGCTCTAGGATACGGTATGCGGACTGTACTAGCACGCCTGCATCAATAGAGGTCTCAGGCGCGTAGGTCTTAACAATGGGCTCGATCGTAAAGTCCGTTTCGGTTCCGGCCTTGATCACGAAGCCCACGTAGAACTTGTCGCTAGTCTCTACGAATCGCGTTTTGTCCTGCTCAACCATCGTAGTCTCAAGCCCACCGCCATCGGAGACAGCAGACACTACGCGCTGCACCTCTTCCCACAGCAGTTTTTCGCCGCTTGCGGTGGTGCGTTTCTCGAGGAGCCTACGCAACTCAAACCACACATAGATCCGCTCGCCGATCGTCTTCTGGATCCGGCGCAGAGGCTTGCTTGTGCCCGCCTTCACTTCGCCCGCGTCCACAACAAACGCCCCGGGCTTGGCTGCGTGGATGAAGCCATCGACAGCGCCCGAAGCGGTGAACGAGCCCGCTGCTGCTGCTGCGCCATCGTTGCCATAGTAGAGCCAGATCAGGCACACCCCGGCATCCGTGCCATCGCATAGCACCGCGTCCGCCTCAAGGCGCCCGGTCTTGTTCGCAACGCTCCATGAAGGCGTTGCGCTTGCGATCTGGTACGTCAGAAGCGTGATCCCGTCCGCGTTAGTCATCCGCAGCTCATCGCCGGCGGTATCGATGATCCCCCAGAAGTGATCGAGGTCGCCGGGGATCGGCACGGAGACATCGTTCGTAGCGCCTGGGGTCGTGTTGTCGATGGCGATCGGTACGCGATACAGCCATCCGTCAAGCCATGCCATTAGAGCCCCTTTGGCGTTGCATAGGTGAACACCAACGTAGCCCGAAAGTGCCCGATCTGTGCGCTACTCGATTCGGCGTTGAGAAACTCCACCTCCGAAAAGTACAGATTCCGCACCCCTAGCGCGATCAGCGCTCCGCCCGTCTCGCGGTGCATCGCCTCGGTGGTTTGCATGACTTCATTGGCGAGGGTAGAGCCTGCCGCGTAGGACCCCGTGGCGTTGTTTGCTGCGGTTGCGCTCCACCCCTCCACGAACACCTCAGCGCGGCGCTCGAACAGCCCCAGCGAAGGCCCGGCTTCATCGGATGAGACCTGCATAGGTAACAGCGAGACAAACGGCATCCGCGGAGGCTTACCGACCCGCGCAATGATTACTGATCCTGTGGCGGAGAGATCGTTATTTCCCAGATCTGCGGTCAGTTCCGACGCGATGGTGGCTGTGATCAGCCCCACATGCCCCAACCCGGTGAGCGCGGTAGGCATTAGCGCCGAGCCCCTGTGAAGCGTGGCCCAATGTGCCCGACCTTGCCCTTAATCATCAGATCCTCGAGGTCATCCAAAACCTCTTTCTCCAACCACTCCAGCGCATCGAACATCCCGCGCTCAATGAAGCGCTGCGCACGATGGCCCCGACGGCTCCCAAACTCCACCGGCGCATACTTGCTCGGAGCGCTAATGAACATCCGGGCGCCTCCCATCTTGGAGCCGGTGCCTGTGCCCTGCGTGGTGCCCTTGATCGCGGCTTTGAGTTCGCCCGTCTTAACCGGCGCGTACCCCTTCGCCCTGCGCTCGCCATACTCAGCTGCGCGCTCGAGGTCCTTTTTCGGCACTGAGGCAAACTGCCCGAGTGCGTTTCGGACCAAAGGCCCCCATGTGTCGAAGCGATCAGCCACCCAACCCCACCTCTATCATCCGCACGCCCCACATGATCTGCCGTACGTGTTCGGGGATCTTGTTGTCGAGCGGCGTTGTCGTCGAGTCGCCAAGGGTCTCCGTCTCGATCCCCGCGGTGTGCTTTTGGTACCACCAATGAGCCACGAGGGCGGTGATCCCCTGCGTGATCGCAGCGTGTGATCCGCTGTCGTAGCCAGCGACATAGATCACCTTCAGGATCCGGGGCCCCACTCCCCATGAACCGTGCGTAGAACTGTTGTGGAGCCACACAACCCCATCCTCACCGGCAACCGTGTAGTCACCGGAATCCACGAGATCATCCGCCCCGTAGACCCAATCGCGATCGGTGTCATCGTGCACGCTCGTAACCGACGTCACGGGGCGCACACAGAGCCGTATAGCGCGCGCGTCAAGCGCCGAGGGCCCGTCGTGGTACTCGGTGTATGTCGCGGCCTCTAGCGTCGGCTGAGCGCCAACTGACGCGGCAGGGAACCCGCACCACGCAGCCAAGACCGCATCAGCGCGCGCGATCATAACTGTAATGTTCGCATCCTCGCCGGTCCCCGTGCCTAGCGACGGGATCCCGTGGGTACGAACGAGCGCCGCGGTGGGTAGGGTCAAGGTTGCCTCTTTGTAGCGAGCGGGCTATACGCTAGGGACACTTGGAGGTGTTGAATGAGAGAATTGATTCGGAAGGTTGTGACGAGACATCCAGGAATGGGCGCTTCGGGTATCGCTACCTCGTGCTTTTTGCGAGATGACTCCCGCACCATCAAGCAGTACCGGACTTGCGTTTACAACATGAGCGCGGAGGGGCGGTTGGAGATCATGGAGGGCAGCAACCCAAACGCGTTCTTCATCGCGGATCACAGCCCGGAGGATCTCCCCGAACCCACCTACACCCCGCCAACCCCGGCGGAGATCGAGGCCGCAATGGCCATCATCAAGCGAGCCATCACCCACCTCGAAATTCTCACCGGGGCCATGGAGGTCATCGCAAAGGCTACCCAAGGCGCTTCCTGACAGCCTCTTGGACTTTCGCCCGGCCTTCGTCATTCTGGGACCTGTCGACGTGCCCCAAGAGGCTCAGGTAGCCGTCGTGATCGCCCGCTGCGATCTCCGCAGCCAACTGATCCGCACCCGCTGCCACGATGGGCCAGATGTTCACGGTGCCCGATTCGGTGTCGAAGGTCGGGCGAGGCGCAAGCATCGGAGCCTCAGGCGTGGTTGCCGTGAGTTTCCGAGGCTTGCGCGTCCGCTTGGGGGCCTTTGGCACCTTCGCGGTCATCAGGGGACCTTGTGGGCGGTGACAGTCACAACACCGAAGACAACTCCACCGGTTCCGGCTTCAGTCTTGGCGATGCGGATCGTGTCTCCGTAGTTCACCTGGACGGCAGCGCCGCCGAGGGTTGCAGAGCGCGCGGTACCGACCACAAAGGCCACGGTAGCATTCGTGATGGTGCCCGTGCAAGCGGCGAGGTTGGCAACCACATCCATCGTCTCGACGGTGAGGATCGCGTAGTTCGTCGCGCTGGCTGCATCCGCAGTCTCAGGCGCAAACCACACCTCATCCAGCATCCACTCGCCCTTGAAGGGCCATGGCATATCCTGATCGTCGTCCGCCCCTGCCGCAGTGGTGGGGAACTTAAACGACACGTTCGCTTCGTTGTAAGGCATTTCTGCGCTCCAGTAGCCCCCGGAGGGGCCCACCATCTATCAGGTGTAATCGAGGTTGTAGGCGTTGAAGACGTTCTTCGTGGTGCTGCTGTCGTGCGTCCGGAAGCTCTCGCGGAGGCTTGCGACGTGGTAGTCAGTGTGCCGGATCGGTGAGGCTTCCACCTCGATCCGCATTCCGCGGCGCTCAACGAACTCGAACCGGTCGCGGTTCACGAGCAGTCCGCCGCACTTGGTCTTGGTGCTGTCGTCGTAGAGGCCCGACGCGTTGAGGTCCTCGGTCATGTATTCCGAGGTGACCACGGGAACACCGCCAATCTTCATGATCTCACCGGTGAGCAGCGTGGCGAACGATCCGTACTTGTCGATCGTCAGCGCGTTACTGTCGGTGATGAGCTTCTGGATGATGTGACCCAGCGGCAGGATGTACATCAGGCCCGCCATCTGGCGGTGTGCGCCAGCCAACTCGGCCCGCCACAGCATGACGTCGGTGAGAGCCTGTGCAGCGCCCTTGTCTGCGGTAGCGCTCACATCGAAGGCTCGAGCGCGAAGCCCGATCCATGCCTTGCGGTGGTCGTTGGTGTGCCCAACGGTGCCCCATCGGCTGTTGGGTCCGGCCCAACCTGCGAGGCCCGTGTCCTGGTGAGTACCGGTGTCGCCATTGATCAGCGCATCGGTGCGCCCATCGGTGAGGCCCTGCACAATCAGAGAGCGAGCGAAGCCACCGAACTCGATGATCGAGTCCTCGGAGGCGTCCCGGTTCGCCGGAAGCACAACCGCGAAGGTCGTGGGATCGACGGTCCGCTCTGCGGTAACCGGCACGCTCTTGGGAAGCTCTGCGGGGTTGAGGTCGCCTGTGGCCGGAATGCCGACCGTGAAGGGCTGGCATCCGGTGGTCAGGAAGGGATTCTTCGTGGTGCCGCCGGTCGAGGTCTGGATCCGGCGGAAGTTGTTCGCCACGGTCTCAACCGCACGAAGCTCAGCGAGCAACTGCGGCAGGGTGATGTCCGCAATGAACTCTCCACCTTCGCCGGAGTTGTCGGCCCACACCTTGGCGATCCGATCCGGGCCGCTACCCATGTGGCGACTGAAGCGCCGCTGGAGCTTGGGGCACGGGGCGTTACGGCCGTGGATGAACTTCCACATGCCGATGTCATCGGCGCGCTTCTGCGCTTCGCGGTGCCAGTCGCTCGCGGGGTTAGGATCGTCGAGGAGGCCCGGGGACCAATCGCCGTCTTCGTTGGTCGTGCCCAGCATCTTCACAACGCCCTCATCGGAGCCAATGAAGGCCCGACGCGCGTAGTCAAGTCCGCCACTCTTGCCAGCGATCTGGTGGGCGGGGACGCTCTTGTGCTGCGACTCGGGCACCACAAAGGCGCGCTCGATGTTCACATCAGACTCGGAAACGCTCTCACGCTTCGCCATCTTCGCAGCTGCGCGCTCCGCCTGGATGCCCTTCATGGCTTCCTTGACGCCATCAACAGCCTTCTCAAGGCTAGACACCTTGCCATCGTTGTCGACGGTGGTTTGCTTGATCTCGGACACCGCACGCTGAAGGTCGCCTACGGTTTTCATCTCTTCAGACATGTTATGCCTCGGTAAAGAAAGTTGTCAGGGGAACATCCCCAGGTTTGGGAGAGGCGGGTTCGCCCCAGACCAACGCACGGATCGCACGCTGGATCGTTTCGTCATCCTTGACCGCAGCCAAGATCGCCTCTGCGGTCGCTTTCGCCACACTCTCACGCACGAAGCGCTCTACCTTGTCCTCGTCCCCTTCCGCCTCATCGGCATAGAGGGAGAGTTGGAGCGCTTGCGGGTTGGCGGGGACTGCGACCGAGGAGAATTCGAGGAGTTCGTTGTGGCTGAAGACGTTACCCGCAAGCCATCGCGGGGTATTCTTCGGAGCCTTGCGCGGATCGTCATCGCCGAGGTCTAGGCGGTTCTTCGCCTTACCCGGAATGAAGCCCACAGAGCCCGCAGACCGGAACCCGTTGAGGTGCTGCGTACCTGCGAGGGTGGCGATAGGGTTGTGATCGCCAATGTCCCATTGCACCTTGATGCTCAGCGCGTCCGCAGACCGCTTCGCCTTGCCTTTGCCGATCACAGGGGGCGCGTGTTCGTGGAGGATCACCGGATTAGCTCGCCAGTTCGCAAGCCTCCAAGTGCCTTGATCGATGACATCGCCCATCCGATCGACGATGGCGGTTGACGCTACGAAGTCGGTAGCGATCGCGCCATCCGTCTTCTTCGACTCGCCCGCCTTGACGAAGAGATCGAGCAGGTTGGAATCCGCGCGCCGGAAGATCCGATCAAGCGACATCCCATCAAGGTCCTCGGGAACCTCGGCGCCATCTTCGCTACGAATCAACCAGGAGGGGCACAACTTGATCATGCGGCTAGCCCTTGTGAGACTGTAGCGGCGAACTCCGGGCCGAACACCCGAAGCGACTTGATACCTATTACACCGTCAGCGCTTGACCTGTCAACGATCGTGGACACTGCATCGTGCACAGTCTGCGCAACGCCCGCGGCAAAACGGGCGGCCTTTGCGGGTTCGTGGCCGTTTGCAGCGAGCGACGCGGTAAGCAATCCCGCCTCCATCGCCTCAGCGCTGCGATCGAGCAACCCCTGCCCGGCCAACAGTTCGTAGCGCCCGCTTGCATCGTGGAGCCACTCGCCTATCAGATCCTCGGCGCTGCGGGTCTCTTGCGGCTCGTTGACCGTCGGCGCACTCGGACGCATAGCGCTAACCTCGCCCGCGGTGATATCTGGGTCAACAGGCGCATCATCGAAGCCCTCGTATGCGGCAGCCTCCGCAGGTTTGACGCCAAACCCTTGCACCCACTTTTCGGCCCGGTCTTGGCGCTCCGTGCGTGTCGTCTGGAGCGCTTCGATGTCCGTGAAGTCATGCTCAATACGGATCGACGGATCGCCAGTGAGCCGCGACAACTCGTCATCAAACAACTTGGCGTCATGCTTGCGCCGCTCCCAATACGTGCGGGACTGCTGACGTGCGGTCCCATAGTTGGCCCCGGGCAACCCCACCAACACGGGGGGAACGCCCATCACCGCCAAGGTCTCATCCCTCACATCGACGTGCAGCTGAGGGAACTCCATATCCCGGCTATTGATGCTCAGGGGCACCACGTCCAGCGCGCGGTTGAGCACCATCATCCCGTGCCCTGCTTGCTTTGCGGTGAGATACATGTCGGTGACGGCTTTCACCCCGTTCTTTCCGAACTGTGCAACCGGATCGGAGGGCTTAAGCATGATCTCAAGCTGGCCAGAGTTCGCGGCTTTCTTGGCAAAGTCCCGAGCGGCCTGATCAGCGGTCAACCCCGCGGCTAGCGAGTGCACCGGGCTCTCAGCGCGGCTTGCGCGGATCCCCGACTCCCAGCCAATGCCGCGGATCATCAGGATCTCAGAGGGCGCGATCTGCTGCCCACCCCAATCGTAGTGCTCAATCAGCCCCGTTCTAGGGTCGACATTCGGCGTCACATCGCCCGGGTGCAAGCGGATAGCAACGCCATCCACGCCCGGGGTGCCCAAGACGCGGATATACGCCTCCCGGGCCGCTGAGAAGTCCGCGTAAAGCTGACGACGCATCGCAACGCCGCTGCACTGCGGAGACGGACGCGACAGCATATCGAGGACAGGATGAGAGGGGAGGATCGTCCTGTTACCTGTCGCGTCCGTATGCACCGCAACTAGCGGTACTCCACTGAGGTCTGTGCTGATTACGTCAAGGCAAGCCCAGAACCACGGAAACGCAGCCATCGCACTAAGGGCGTTCTTCGCGTCGTAGAGCTTGTTCGCAGGTTGGGACCCCGTACCGCCGCTTCCTGCCACCAAGGCGGGCTCTTGGTAGAGCCAACGCGTGATCGGGGCGAGGAGGCGATCGAATAGGGCCATGCGCGAAGCGTAGCGCGCACGGGGCTAGGTGTCAACGATCGTGGACAGGTGTCAGGTGTGGCAGTCGTAGAGGCTTACCATTGTGTCTGGGCCTAGCGTTGAGAACATCTCCGCGAGTTGCACATCCCAAGCCGCGCCCTTATCGTTGCTCACCGCGGCCCACCAACCCATATCGCCCTTGGCGAACCACTTACCATCACGAACAACAGCGAAGGGGCTTAATGCTGCGTCTCGCCTCTTGGCTACGTACGCAGCCTCATCGAAGCCAAACACATCGACCGGGCACCTCATGCCGTGCTTCCGGTTCTTGATCGCGGGCTGCGCCCGGTAGAACTCACGGGCGGCCGTGTAGTCTTTATCGTGCCGATCTATTGCCTCGCTCCACGATATCGGGCGGCCGTGCTCCTCAAAGACTAGGCGCCATTTACCAAACGCCGCGCGCGCTTCTTTTTCGGCTTTGGTGCGCGCCTTGTCAACATCAACATCACCCCAAAGGCATTGGTCTGCCGTTCCGGTCGGAGCATGTTTGGTCATCAGGCCGGGCTTCCCGCGGGATCCGGATGTGTGGCTTTTCAGCGGAAAGAACCCAGTCCATCGTCCGCCCAATAAGTACCAATCCCATTTGTGGTTTGGGTTGTCGCGCCCCATGACGGCCACAACTTCGCCATCCGCGTCGATCTCCACCCACCCGTATTTGTGGCTGCCTCTGATATCTGGCTGTAGACCGGACCGGATCTCTGCGTATTCGTAAGCGTATTGGACATACTCGCGCAGAGTGTGACGCTCGCAATACGGGACAGTCTTCTCCACGCCAGCATGTAGCGAGGTGTCGTGAATTTTACCTCGATATCCCCGCCCATCTCCCCAATCCCGCGAAGACCAAGAGACGCCCCCGCCCCCGCCCGACCCAATAAGCGATCCGTGCTTTTCTTTCTCCTCTGGGGTGGCCTCCCGGTAGAACCGGTCATCGTAGGCACACACCTGCTCGCCCCCGGGAAGCTCAACTATGCGTTTGGTCTTTTCTTTGTACTCTTTCCGCACATCTGCGGTCCTGTCGATAGTCAGAACGTACTCGTCGACGGTGCCCGTGCACGCGAACTCGTGGTACGGCTGGAGTTGCTTTTCGGGCTCTGGGCCAATGACTAGAACTGTGAAATGGGACATCCTCTCACCTCCGCCAAGACTATAGCCCACCCGCTACCACATCGCCACACCCATCGCCAGATAGCGCACGCAATCGCAAGTGTGATCGTTCTTCTTCAGCACCTTGTCCGGGGTTCGCCCACCCGTGGAGTCCGCCCAGACGTAGGTATCCAACTCGCGGATCGTGTTGATGCAGGACTTGAGGATCACAAGCGCGGGCTTTCCGCTGATCTCGTTGACGCGGAAGCGCTCCGCTACGCAATCGATCCCCGCTCGTACGGACTTCATAGCCGGCTGTGCGTCCATGTCGTGATCGGTGTTGAGCTGCATCAGTTGCTGCGGGTCTTCCTGATCCGCCCACGTTAGCTCGATCGACTCCGCGCCCTCCCAATCCTCCGCGCCATCCTCCGGCTTCTCTGGAGGCTCCAACCGATCCTCCTCATCCTCGCCAGTTTCCGCCCACACCCAGCCCTCAGCGATGCGTACGCGGTTCACATGCTGCGATAGCGTCCAACCCGCTTGGTAGTGTTCGCGATACACCACGAGTTGATCGTCAGGCGTCAACGCCCCCCAGAGTACCGCGGTGGGGTTGCGTGTCCCGAAGTCCCAAGCCCGGAAGCGTGGCCATGCGACGGGGATCTCGTAGTCATCCACGACGTGAACGCTACGCTTGAACCCTGGCCACACTCGCCCCTTGAGCGTCACGAATTCACCGCGGAGCCTCGCCGCTGCAAGCGCCTCGTTTTCCTCGAGCTTCTTCGCCTCGGCTTGGGGCAAAAACGGGTTGTCTAGGGAATGGATCCAATGGACCGAGACATCCTCCGGCGTCGCCTCTACGAAGCGGTCGTAAACCCATGTCAAGCCCTTTACAGGCGTGTTGGCCATAAGGTGCCAGCCGCCCTGATCCCACAGGCGTACGCTCGCCTCATCCCAGACCTTCGCCGTATCGCCTTCCTCATCGTGGCAGATCACGCGACATGAGTCGCCCTGCATCGCCTCATCGCCCTGCACTTCGGACTTGAACCAGATCTCCGCGGGGTATTCGTAGCCTGGGACGTCAAGGTGGAGCCTCGCCTCTCCTCTCCCGTTGCGGTTCCACCACGTCACACGACCCGAGGGTAAGAGCCGGTGGATCTGATTGCGGTGGTACCTCAGTGAATCGTCCGAGGTCCGCGCTACCATGTAGCCTCGCCCCGGGCCTTTTGGGAAGGCGCCAGGATCAACCCCGTTACGCTCCCAGAATGCGATTGCGTCCGGGTGGTCCGAGCCCATCACGAGCGCCACAAGCGCAGCGCGCAACCACTCCGTTTTTCCGGATCGATTTCCCCCAAGGGCGATCACAGTCCGGCCCGTTTTGCTCTTCGCCATAGCCTGTAGCAGCGCCCTCTGAGACGTCCGGGGCTTGGGGCGGTGCCACGCGTTCCACGCTGCGAGCGGGCGCGCACGGGAGGATGAGCGCCAATCTGCGAGGGTTGGGGCTAGGCTGAGGAGGGGCTCCATCACACCTCCAACGGTAGCGCCTGGATCAACGCATCGCGGATCTGCACCCCGAGCACCGGATCGGCGCGTGCGATGTTGGGCAGTTCGCGAAGCAACACCGCTGCGATCTTCGCGGGGTCTCTCGATCTGGCGAGGTCCCTATCCGCCGCAACCAACGCCTCAGCGGCTCGAGCCTCCCCAAGCGCTTTGAGGATCTGGCGCTTCTCTGCGCTCGCCCTCACCCACCCAGCCGCCTCGTAGTCCAACTCCTTCAACGCCCTATCAATCCCCTTCAACATCCCCTCAAGCTCTTCAACTTCACCCACCCAACACCTCCGACACACCCCCTATAACCCCCACACACGCCTCCCCAAACCCCATTACGACCTCCCACGACAACACCAACCCTCCACACCCCTCCCCCAACGCCCCCAACGCTCAAAGCCCCCATATCCCCCAATTCCCCCTCCTCCCCATTTCCCCAGCCCAGACGCGTAGGATAGATCTCCCTAGGTC
>Ga0255048_10001542_pt1 | contig 15772 bp, 29 predicted proteins | sample JV7_2_2_MG_FD_183619 | JGI IMG/M metagenome (GOLD analysis project Ga0255048, IMG submission 183619) | Seawater microbial communities from Jervis Inlet, British Columbia, Canada - JV7_2_2 | ecosystem: Environmental > Aquatic > Marine > Inlet | place: Canada: British Columbia | collected 2016-10-06
GGACCCCGTCCTGATCTTTCTTATTTCGAAGGAGTTTATAAATAAAATCAATCTTGGTTGCGAGATCAACACTTACCCCCGGCGCTCCTTGTGCGGGCTCACCTCTAGGATCATCAAGCATTGCGAGGATGGCATCTACGACGGTATCTATTGCAGCGAATCCAGTTGCCCCATTTGCAAGAGCATAAGTATCCCCAGTTTGTGCTATATGCCCGGTGAGATTGGTAACAGTAGCAACGGTGTCGGTAGTGGGATCAAAGTAACTTGCCGCTACTAGAGTTCTGGCATTGAATTCGGAAACGGTGGGGATATCAAGAAGGAGGGTTCTTAAAGCTCCTAGGCCATCCGTTCCATTCGCGAGATCTAAAGCCGCAGCGGACATATCTATTGTAAAGTGTCCGACAACCTCCCCGATAACGGAGACGCTATCTACGGTTCCAGCGGAGAGAATACAAGTGTAGGATTTCCCGACTTCAAAACCATTAGCGGCAGTTGCCGCAACGGCAACCATATTAAATCCAGCAATGGTATCAAGAGAGACTGTAAGAGTTTCAGCGGCGGTGATTTGTGTTATCCCCGAATCTTCATAAATCTCAACCGCCCCACTCGCAAGAGCCGTGGGAATTCCCGTGGCAAAAGCTCTAGTGGTGAAGGGGAGATAAACCGTATCTTCAAGTTGATAATCGCCACTCATATCTTTCTAACCTTTTCCATTAACCCGCTATTCCTCCACCCCTACCAGCAAGGCCACCCATTCCCGCTAATCCTCCGGCTCCCGCTAGACTGGTTATAAGTCCCCCCGCAGGACCGGCAAAACCCTCTCTCTGCCACGGGAACGGGTAGGGGGCTATTTGAGGGCGAACCAGACCGAATGGATCACGATAGAATTGTTCAGCGTGGATAGTTTCAAGTGTGATATCTTTTAATATCGCCGCCATGTAGAAGTTGCCCACAAATTGCTGTGAACCAGCCGCCATGATGTTCAATTCGTGCGATCCGCCTAATAGATCCTGCGTTGCCCCTGATTTTGTTCCTGCGCTTACTCCGTTCACCCACATTTCGAAAGTGCCACCAGCCTTTCGAGTGAGCATCCAAGCATTATATCCGACTGCGGGGAAGGTTGACGCCCACTGTTGACTTGTAATCCCACTCGAATGTTGGAATTCGAACTTCATAGCTGTATCGGTGCCGCCGCCCTCACTCCATGCCCAATATCCTGCGCCAGTGCTGGAGTCTGTACGGTGAGAAATAAACCCCCCACCGTTCCCAGTATTGCTGACAAAATCCAAGGCAATAAGAATAGTAAACTCAACGTCGCCGTCTAAATCCCAAAGTGCATTATGCGTGTATTCAGCGATTTTATTGATATCTTGCTCGTTGTTGATTGCAATGCCGTGCGAACCTCTGCCCCAGTCTTTTAAATGCCCTGAGCCTTGATGTGCTGGCTCTAGTGTAATCAAATCTTGAAGAATTGGGCTTGATTTAGTTTGCCCAGAATTTTCCCGAACCACATAAGGCCAGGACGGCTGGAGAAACACCGCGTGTTTAAATGCGTTTCGCCAGAAGGGGTCAATCCGACTTACATCAGGAACCCAAGGTTCCGGTCTTGTGAATTTAAAGCTACGAGTAGACATAGAAAACCTTATGAGAAAGTGACGGCGACACTATCACCATCGGCACCAGAAGCCGATATAGATTGACCGGAGTTGTTAACAACAACGAACCCAATATATTCGGCTATTTCTGCAATTTGCCCGGTCCAATGAAACTCAACGTCCGTTCGTGAGCCGGTCGGACTATTGTCATAAATAGTTGACGCCGAATGTATAAGTTTTGCGTCTTTTAGATAATCAATGTAATCGGCGTCCGATGCCGGGTCGATGCCATCGGTCCACGCAGCACCATCTGTACTTTCGAGGAGATAAATGTCATAAGTTCCAGCCGTGGCCGAACTGTTGATCGGAATTATCATCCAGATATTAACAGCATGTTCGTCAGCAAGTTGCACTTCACCGAAGGCCGTAGCTACTCCGTCCGCATCGGAATGAAGCCTCGAAATGTTTGCAAGGGCTGTTGGGGTTCCACGGGTTACTGTCATATCATCTATTTCCTATGGTTCAACATAACGACCCATCGCAACATCTATTTGATGAAGAGTGGGTTCGGGGATGCCTAATTGCTGGAGTCGGGTTTGATCTATTTGAACTAAAGCTTGGAGAGCGGTGAAAGTTGTTCCTGAGGGGAAGAGTCCCATTAAAAGAGTTCTTACTTTGCTTCCAGCGGTAATGTTTATCTGACCAGAGACCGCTAGGATTTCTTGAAGGTCTACTTTTCCGTCAGCGGTAAGTGCCCTAGCTTCGGTTCTATCAATGGCGTCGTATAGTTCTCCTCCATTTATTGATTCTGCCTGTCCCCCGATGTTAAGAAGGAGATCGGCTAAGATATCGGGGGTGGTCATGGGGGGATATTTAGGAAGGGCCAATTCTTCTTTTAGGATTGCTCGGGTTCTCTTATTCAGAGGCATGAGAATATTCCTTCCTGTTTAAAAACCCTCATCATAAAATTTCATAGGTGTTTAAAACACTATGGACAATGATTTAAGACACTATTCCTATGACTTTCTTCTCAGGAAGAAGATATTAACTCAGTTCAAAAACGCCTGAAGAGTTAATTGTGACCGTCAGGGTATTGCCACTATTCAAAGTGAATTGAGCAGTGGTCAAAGCGGCCTTACAGACCATCTTATCAATACCAGCGGAAGCTCCATTCCTATAAATCACTGCATAACGAATGTTGGCAATATTGCCACCAGTTGCAGTCCAAATAGGATTAGTAACATCAAATCTCAAAACACTTTCAGCAGCACCAGCAGACCAAGTGATACCAGTAAGGGTCTTCCCACCAGTAAGATAACCACTGCCATTAGCGACTTCATTGGTAAGAGAGCCAATAACTGATAAAGTGATGGTGTCAGCGTTTGAGGTGCTTTGAAAAAGCCCCATTAAAAATTCATCGGCATCAAGGTCGATTTGCCCATCAGCCATATATCTACGGAAGGAGTCGTAAAAGGTCCAAGCACTAGCAGCCATGATTTAGTCCTCTATCAAAGGTGCTTCATCCTTCATGTGGAACTCTGCACCGGTTTTAACCATGTGTGCAATCAACCCGTCTCCATGCACATTAAGACGGAATTTATCACCATCCGTCTTAATTAAGGTTTTGAAGTGTATCGCTTGGCTTACATGCCAACTAGCACACCAAAATTCCTTATCAGCGCATACTGTGAGAACGGGTTTGTCCCTACTGTTCTCCGGTTGATCATACGAATGATCTTTCCCATCAAGGTAACACGAATCAAATCCAAATACATGGAATTTTTCGAACCCTAACATACGCATAAGCATAATGGTTCTTAAGGTGACAGTCGAGCCACCTTTAACTTGAAACCAATTACCTAAGAAATATTCATCAAGTATTTTTATTTCATCTTCCGTATTAATGCAATGAAAAATATAAGCTTCTCTTCCTTCTACTGTATCAAAAGTGGTTGGATGACATTGAGAAGCTAAAAAATATTTACAATCTGGAGCAGGCTCATTTAAAAATTTTGCATTGTGTTCTTGAGCATCCACCACTACGGCAACGGATGGACGGAAATTATTTTTAAGGCACCAAGAATATGAATTATTTACTGTTACAATTTTTACCCCTTTGAAATAAAGATCTCGTATTTCATCGATGCATTGTTCTGTTGATGGACCACCAGCTACAATAGCCACAGTCTCATTATTCACATCATATGGGCGGACTTGAGGTAGCTGACGCCTTATAGAAGATTTCATTTGCTCTTCTATAATTTCAAATGAGGTATTTAAAGGATGATTCTCAGGATCATCTTTTTCAATTATTTGAAGCATTCCGGGTTTATGCATCACTATCTAATGCCTTTATATAGAAAAGTGAAGAAGCTAAAAAATCCCTAGCATCCAAAACCTGTGATATTTCTTTAAGGTTATCCCTCCACCAAACAAAGGGCTTAACTGTCAAATGAAGTGGTTGACCAATTTGTTCACCAAATACATCATCAAAATTTGCAATGTTGAGATATACGTGATCACATGCCTTGAGCATGTTTTGGATGGCTACCATAACAAACTGCTCAGGCAGATGCTCCATGACATCGCAGCAATACCCGTATTTATACGTGCCGGGCAGTTCTCGCCAGAGACAGCCTTGAATAAAGGGTATATAACTGGCTCTTGGGTCAATACCAGCGGGAGTAATATCAAACATGGTAACCCGCAAGCCATATTCCTGTTCAAGAACAAGTGAGCCTTTAGCGGAGCCGCACCCAAGGTCTATGATTGATTCACCAGACCTACACCCCGATATTTTACCAAAGTGGTGTACTAAATTTTCACCGGGAGATTGATCGGCATATTCAGGAAGAGCCCAAATCTCTTCATACTTACTTTTTTCTTGATCAGTTATATTATTCATTTTTCCACATAAGTTATGTCTCTATCTGATCGAATTTGACGATCAACTTCAATCAGATTTCGACGTTTCCTAAGCTCCCTGAATTCCTTTGTCTTACTAGGCTTCAAAGGTTTCTTTTTCTTAGGTTTTTTAGCCATTAAAATTCCCAGCCCATTTCTCGAAGCTGACGTTTTTTATAAGGGCCACCAATTTCTTTTCCGTTTTTCATGATGTACCAATCACCACCACCACGATGTTCAACGGATTCCCCATCATCCTCTTCATCGTCATCGTCATCGTTGTCGTCATCGTCGTCATTAACTTCAGGTGTGGTTTCATCTTCAGCCACTTCTTCAGGGATTTCCTCGACTGTTTCTTCAACAGGAGCAGGTTCAGGGGCAGGGGCAACTTCTGGAAGATCTATATAATTAGCAATCCCAGCATTAACAAAACGACTAGCTATTTTTTCTGAAAAACCAGCAGATTCTCCAGAATTATAACGTCCTTGGGGGCGGCAAAATCTTATAATACGTAAATCAGTCATGTTTAATCTCCACAGCTACAGGAAGTGATTCAGGATCAGGTTTTTTAGGGTCTTCTGTTAAAGAGCCCCTCTCATGGTGCTGTAACATTTTTGATAGTTGCTCAGCTTCTTGTCTAGCACCATCAGCAGCATACCAAGCCTTCATAGCAGTATCCATTTTATCTTGGTATGAGACTAATCTTTCTGCAAGCATACCACTATTGATAAGACCAACATCGGGTTTCTGTTCATATCCATAAACATGTGAAAACTTGCACAAAGCTGATTTTTCAGGGATAAAGATTTTTACACCCAAACCCCTTGCAAGCCCTATGTAATATTCAGTGTTGGGTCTTTGGTAAGCATACTCGCCACCATCAATAAGGTCCACTCCATAGAAATGAATCTCTTCAAATTTTTCCAGGAGGGCCAAACAGATCATATATGCGACACTAGAGGCAAAATATATACCACTAGAATATAAATCCAATTTAGGACCAAAAGTCTCTATTACCTGATTTAAAGGGTATGGGATAGAACTTGGAATTTCAGGGTGGGTTTTTTGAAGGTAAATGGGGCAGTTTAAAGATGAAAGATGATTAATATAATCCGGGGGAATCTTTTTCCTTGCAAACCTTTCATCAGTGAAAGGATGTAAATCAAATAAACGTGTATATTTTTGAAGATCTTTACGCCAAGCTAAAGCCCAAAATTCAAAACTATCATCATCTAGGGGGGCTTCATTTACACTGCTTGAGGCAGTGCCGAGGATACAGACTTTTTTCTTTAATTCTACTATTGCCATCAGGTTTTTCCTTTATAGCAAATTTTAAAAGGGTGCGGAGGATTTTACACCCCCGCACTCGTTTTTTAAAGCATAACTCAGGCAAGCAAGCCTTATGCAGCCGGGTCTACGTTATACCCACCGAACACCACCACTCCGCCGTAATCAAGCGTATCAGTGGCCGTGGCAGAGAGGGTCGGGGTAACCTGTACCCGGATCCAGCGCTTCGCAGCCCCAAGGCTATAATCAGCAACCGTGACATTATTAAATGTCTGAGAAGCAGTGGTTGCAGCCTGTGTGACAGTGGCTACGGTAGTGCCGTCTCTGTCATTATAGTCCGTCCACGCACCGGTCGTACTATCGGCATGCTGAAGATTGAAGGCCAAAGTGGCGGTTTTAGCAGCCGCCAAAGAACCATAATGTTCAGCTATTACTTTGCATGACAAAGGCATGTCATGAGTGAAAGCCTGTCGATCAATGTGCGTACCATTGATCTCCTGACCATCAGCAGTCGTAGCAGCCGTCACGGTGACGGGGTTGAGTGCTGACTTTGCTACAAGCAAAGACCCAACATCTCGTTGAAAAGCCATATTAGTCATGATCGTCCATCCTTTCCGCTATATTAAGCGTTACTTATATGACTTACGCGCCCCACGTAACAGCAGTCATAACGGCGACTGACTCTTCGTGGCGGACTGCAAAGTCATGGCGGCTGATGGCACGGATAAGTGTCTCATCCCGCGTGAAGGCCGAAACAAGAGAACCGCTATCAATGTAACTCGCGGATGAGTCAACGGCAATCTCAAGGCCAGAGGATTCGCCAATAATGGCATCAGCCATATCAACGAGGTAAACTTCGGTTTCAGTTCCCGCACCAAGATTGTTCGGGATGTTGTTGGTGGTAAACACCGGGATACCAAGCAAGGTAGGTGGTGAATTCCGAATGTCAGGGAAAACCAAATTACCACCAGCAGTTTCACGAAGCATAACAACGTGGTTCCTGGCTCTCGGTGACATGAAGAATACCGGGCTGATCATGCGGACATCCGCATTTTCAAGCTGGTTCAACATGGCTTTAATATCCGTTTCCACATTGGCCGCAGTTGCGCCCGCAGTAGTTAGAATATTGGCACCCAATGCCCAGAAGCGCATACCCTTGGGTTTGTCTTCCGTACCATCATCACGAATGAAGGCCTGGTCTTCACGGGTAGCAATTGACATGACAAGGTCATCACGAACAAATGCATCCGCCGTATCACCGGGGGCAAACGTTAGAAGGTCATTTGAAATCGGAACAACAGCAGCAAGTTTCTTGCTGGTCATAACGATCTGGCCCACCGTAGGTTCGGTAGAAGCAATATTAGTGCTTTCACCAACATACGTGGTCGTTGACGTTCCCGTCTGTTTACGGATCGTCAAAGTACCATTGTTCATGGGCAACACACGGGCACCAGCAGCGCGGATAACACTACGCTCCCGAAGCAATTCGATAATCTCATTAGCGAACTCCGGGGGTACCAAAGCACCACCAGCCGTCAAATCACCAGCCATCAAGGCTTTCTGCACGTTATCACCAAGGGGGTCATCCCAAGCCTTTTGTGCAAAATGCTTTGCGCGTTCCATATCACCATGGCCAAAAGCCATCGCACGAACGAAACGAGCAGCACCAATACCCTTTTGATGGGGGGCAATTTCCAAGTTCGATTTACGCTGAGTGATGAGATCAGCCATAAAATCAGTTGATTGATCATGAAGGGGCTGTACAGCTTCCTTCACGGCATCCGCAACAACCTCTTTAGTAACATCCTTAACGAGGCTTTGCAGATCTTCTTTGGTCATCTGAAGACCCTTGTCGTTATCTTCGGGCATGATGTACCCCTTTCGATTTGTATCAGTTACAGAAAAAATTAGTCAACTTTGCCTTTCATACGATTGAGGCTTTCTTCCATGGTCCCTTTAACAATCTCAGGAAGAAGTTCTTTAAGAACATTCTTAACAAGATCTGGGGTGACTTCAATCATAGGTTCACCATCTGCCTTTTCTTCGACAAAGGTCTCTTTAGCAGAAGTTTCCTCCTGCTCCTCGATTACTTCAGCTTTTTCCTCTTCTTCAGGAGCAAGCTTTATTTCCAAAACATCTTCGTAAAGTGTTTCAGCAAATTCTGCTAATGATTCAGCAAAATTCTTAACCAAACGATTTCCATGCCGGGTTGAAGCCAATGCTTTAAGTTCTTTTACGTTATCTGAAAAATCATCTAGGGATTCAATGGTTAAACGAACAGCATCTTCAAAGGTATCTTTAACCAGGATTTCTTCATCAGAATCCTCAATAACCTCTTTCACTGAAATTTCCATGGGGGAAATCTCAATTGATTCAACACCTTCAATATCTTTAGCCGATTCTAGAACCTCTTTTACAGATTCAAGAGCGGCTTTGGAAGCAGCATCAATGATATCTTTGATGGTTTCATTTTCTATGCCACCTGTTTCATTATATTCCTCATCCTTTTCATGGATGCTATCAGCAGCAGCTTCATCATCAAAGCCAAAATCATCATCAGGCATAATGGATTCCTTAGTTGGGGTTTCCTCTTCTTCCTGAGATTTCTGGCGTTCTAAATTCTTTTCAAGAAGGGTTAACTGTTTATCACCGGTAAGGCGATAGTGTTTGGGCTTACTTTCAGATGTCACAGCTTCAAGGTCCTCTAGGGATTTCTTGCTAAACTGTTCAATTGAATCTTCACTCCAATTATCCAAAACCTCATGAGCCCACTTATTCAAAGGAGCAAGATCAATTCCAAAATCCTTTGCATCCATTAAAGCGTCTGGGTTTGCTGGCACAGGCACAGCACTAAATTCAAGCAATTCCTGTTTTTCAAAATCAATGGGCATGAAAAACTCACCTTTACGTTTCTCATCCTCAGAAAAAGCCATCTGTATAGGTCTAAAGCCAACACTAGTTGCTCGCATAAAGCCTTTTTCAAACATCTGAAAGATGGAAAAGGCAAATTCGTTCATCTCTTTATCCATGAACTCTGCACGAGCTACAAGCTTACCATCAGATTTCTTAACTGACAGCGCCTTACCTATAGGGGGTTGACGACTGTTATGTGCGAAAAGCACTACAGGGTTGTTACGAAAATTCTTAAGGTTCCAACCATCAACACTAATGGTATCACCCATACGGTCAACAGAAGTAGTGGAAATGGTAAAATCAATACGACGACGTTTTAAATCAACCGTTTTAATATTATCACAAATATATTGTTTACGGAGTGTAATGCCGGGGCTTTCTAAATTGAGGCTGCCCTCAGACAAATCATGCTTAAAAGCCTCTTCAGACATGATCCGAAGGTTTTGATCTTCAATTTGTTTTTTAAACATTTTAAAACCTTATGTTAAAAGAAAATCTGGAACGACTGTTCAAAGTCAAATCCAGAGTCGGTTTTTCCGTTAAACACTCCATTGGATGTATTCAATAGCGGAATGAACAAAAAATGTCAAATCTTAATAATTTTTGAATCTATAATTTTAGGATAATTTAAATTCATTATAGTTAAGCCAATCAAAATAAACACTTCCACACCTTAAACAATCTGGATGGGGTCCCGGCTTTCTTTTGGTTTCAAGACCACACTGTTTACAACGATGATGGGCTAATAATTCTTTGGGAGGATCTTTCTTAGCCATTTTGAATTAACTCTTGGTTAAATCTTCATTTAAAAGTACGCTTATCATCTTAATAAGCATTTGTGGTAGATTAGGGTATGTTATTAAAAGAGGTTTGTCGTAATCATTTAAGAAAAAATGAAATGATATTTCTTCGTGAATTGATTACTTGGGAAACTGTTTCAATGGAAAGGATAGTAGAAGTCCTTTATGGGGATGATCCTGAAGGGGGTCCTTTAAACGCTAAAATGGGTATACATAGGCTTATTTTTGATCTTAGAAGAAAAATTAAAAAAGATTGGAAAATTATAAACGTGAGAACAGAATTATACTCACTCAAAAAAGAAGTTAAGGGAGGCGCTTGCGCGCCTCCCCTGCTTTAATATCATTCGGGTATTTTTCCAAATGGCGAACAAGACGTTTTGCCTTATTCTTTTCCCTTTGGCCCCTTGAACGATATGCTTGGCACCATTTAGCACTGCGTCCGTGCTTCTTGTTGCCGCTTTTACCTTTCCTGTGTTCAGGCATAACACTCTCCTAACGGCTGAGTGCCATAACCTAAGTGTCATGACACTAGACTAGAATCATGACATGCCTCTTATTTTTAAAATTCATCTAAATTCACCCCAGTATGGTCGTGGATCTGGCTGTACCCGGCTAGTACTTAAACCTAACACAAAAAAAAACAAAAGTGCAAAAATCTTTAAAAGGCTTTTAATCTAGGTACAAAGTAGCATACGCTGTTTTGATAGGAGAATTATTCTAATGCAAAACATAGACCCCGGTTACCTATTTCATATATACAAAGAAAAAAAACTATCGGCACTTATTGCAAAGATAGATAGGATGTCAGATGATGATCCAACAAAAAGGTTTGTCCCCGCCTTACTTAAATATTTAGAAATAGCACAAACATTTGAAAAACGTTGGGGTGAGGATAACGAAGCATCTAGTTTATCAAGGGGGGCTATGAAAGAAATTTGGGAGGTTGCCCAAAGGGAAGCTTAACCTGAATTGGGATAATTATGACACAATGCCCTGAAGAAATTGTAGTTACTAAAGATTTCAATTCTTATTCATATTGCATACAATGTAAAAAGGATAAAGGACATAAAGGGTACCATTGGCATTCTCCTACTGATGATGGAGAAAGTTGGGAAATGTTCTGGTTAAAAAGTCATAAAATTAACAGCGTCTTTAATTAAAAGAACTGTTGCAGGGTTTAACCCTAATTTTTATAATAACCCTAATTTAATAATTGGGGTTGTCATATGGCTACAGAAAATTCAAAAATAAAAAATGTAGATCTATTTCGTTGGTTCGATAAAAACCTAACCATTGAGCGCTTAGGTAAACCCATAAAAATTGAAGACGTAGTTTCCAAAGTAGTTCATCCAGTAAGGGTGGAAATACTAGATAAAGATGTCGTAATTGTTGGGTGGAAAGGACGCATAATTGAAATGGAACTTGATTGCACAATAACAGGGGAAAGTAAAAAATGAGCACAAAAGATGTACCTGGATCCAATCCAGCTAATAATGATGAATTAGCTATGGGGTGTTGGGCTGAATCTGATGATGGGTCCCTAATCCTTGTTGAGGCAGTTGAAGGCAACCAAGTTGTTTTCTCCATTTTTGATGTATCAAAAGATCCGGTTGTTGAATACCGTGATGCAATGCCAAAAGACGGGTTCGAAACTGAATTCTCTAAAAATGACTGGACACACCACGATAAGACACCTTTTCCTTGGGATAAGGTCATGGAAAACTTTAATTCAGGTAGCCGCTTTGCCTCTGCTGAGGGTTTATTAAATGCTGCTGAAAAGGTAGCCCAACACCGAGGCCTTAAAGGTGGAGTACTTTCTGCACGTGAAGAACTTTCAAGCCTTATGAATAAAATACAAACAGCCATTAATAACCTTCCTTTGGGTAGGTAAATATGGCTAAAGAGCTCGTTACAAATAAAGGAGCTGTTCGTACAGATATGAACTGTACGAATTGCTATAAAAACTTCATTGCCAAACTTGATTTCTCACTTGATGGAAATCACATAGTTGAATGCCCTTGGTGTGCTCATGAACATTGTAGAGTCATTGAAAAAGGTACTGTAACCGGGGATAGATGGAGTTCACGTAATAACATGCCCCGTATTGAAGTTGAAAAACGTAGTGTTTGGAAGCATGATTCACAGCCTATGGAATCCAGCACTGCCAGCCATTTTATAAGAGATAGATGGTTAAACAGGTCTGATTTCTAATGGCTGACATGCCAAGACACCTGTTTCCAGATTGGTTTACTGAAACAGTTAAAAAAATGTTATGGGAACATGAAAAAAACATTTTTCAACAGTTCTTTAAACAAGGTGGTGGAGGGACTATACGTGTTCGAGATAGAAAGGAACATGCAGTAATGGCAGCATTTGGGGAGTCTTCATCAGCTAGTACCCATGTTTGGAGCAATAACTATTCGACTGACTCTACTACAGCCACAACCTCAAACAGTTATGTAAGATTATCTTCTGACCTTGGTACTTCCATACATGTAATGGATCATTCAGGAATGGTCACTACTCCTGCCAGAATGGAAAGCATATTACCTGCTGGCATATCTATAAATCAATTTGGTGATACTTTAAAAATAAGCAGCGCGTTTAGTGGAAAAGTTGAGCTTCCAGATGGGGCCTTAATGGTATTTGAAAAAGGTAATTACAAAATTGAAGACAAAGACGCAAAAATCACATACAAGGCTGACCGACACAGGGACTTTAATAAATTTGTGAAAGGCAGTGACCTGCTTGAGGACTTCATAAATGACCTTGGAAAGCTTGGGGTGACTCAATCCGAGTTTATGAACTTACCTGTGCAAGCTTTCATTACATGGTTAATTTATAAGGCAGCAGAGCATGACCAAGAGCCACATCAATTCAGATGTATGAGCTGTGGTAGGTATACCAAACCCGGCTTGGTTTTTTGTGATGGTGACCATTTAAAAAGGATTTCAAATAATGGGATTTCTTAATAAAGAGGAGAAGGATCGTTTATTAAATATTAAAAAACTTATCAAAAAGGCTGCAAGAATTCAAAGACTTTATGATGAAGATGCTCCCAAAAAACAAAAAGTAAAACAGCTAGATCAAATCATGGAAGAGCTTAACAAAGCTGGTATTACTTTTGATAAATTAATGGAATCAACTTTTGTAGTTAGGAAAAGTGTAGCAAGATCAGAAATTGATCGGAAAATGGTTATTTTATGGGACCAAAAACCAAGACTACAATTAAATGACCAAAGGTACTTCCAAGAATACTGGAATTGTTGGGAGAAAACAGGTTTCTTAGATCCAGGTCAATTAAAAATATTTCAAAACATATTCTATAAATATAATAGGCCGAGGCATTCGAAAGAAATAGATCTTTGGTTTTAGGGGGAATTCAATGGCAAAAACAATGAAATGTCCTACTTGTGGTAAGGAATTCAGAAGAAATGCCCATTTGATACAACATCAAGTGGCGACAAGGCACGTAGAAGGGGTTGAAACGGCCCCTAGCCCGCCCCCAGACCCCGATGTGGTACCTGATTGGGGTAGTGAGTGCGAGAATTGTGGGGATGCCCCTGTCGTGCCTTTAACGGGGCTTTGTGGCCCTTGTACCTTTGGCACTGCTGGAGCAAGGGATGGTAATTGGTAAAATCCAATGAAAAAAGAGTCTTTTTCAGTTATTTGGCCAAATTATTGGATGCTTTATTCAGCATACATAAGAATTGATGAAACATTTACAAGACGCTTTGGATCTGTAAATTCACGACAAATAGCTAAAATACTCCGCACACAAGTAGCTATGGAATATATGGTTACATCAAGAATGGTCCATAAAGCTATTCGATATAATTATATGGCCCAAAGACCTGATATAACTTTTGATAGAAGGACGAAACGATGGACAAAACCAACAATAATTTAACTTGGGAAAACTTAGAAGTTCTTTTAAGCCCTGATTATGTATCATACTTAGAGGAAGAAAATTTAAAAGATACTTTTATGGAAAATTTGAAAGAATTTGCCATAACAATTGATGGTACTAAGACTAAAGGTTTATCACAAGTTGACCTTATGGTCATGATGCAAGTAATAGCATCAATGAATTTTTTATCAGTGTTTGCAGGATTCATGAAGGATGATAAAAAAAGGGAAGCATCCTTAGTTAGAGAAGCTTACTCAGGGCTCCTTCAACATTATAAAAATATAGTTGATGGAATTGAGATTCCTAGTGAGTAAAAGAAAAAGACTTGAAAAGAAAAGACGTAAAGTTATAAAACAGGCTCACCTAAATAAAACAATCTACCCGATGTGTAGACTTGCTATGAAGCAAGCTAAACTAACTCATAAAAGAATTGGAAGGATACCTAAGTCTTTTTTTAACCAATATATTATGTATAATGTATTTATAGAACATGGTTTTTCAGAAAAACAAATAGGGTTATATTTAAAAACCGACTTTTTCCATAGAATGGTTCCTACACTGGAAAGATTAGTATTATCGGATGAGGAAATAACAGATGACTGAAAAGAAAAAGGATAATTGGTTTGAATGGGAAAGAATCCAAGGGGTGCTACCTGAAAATTTTTTAGAGTACCTTAGTAATGAAAATCGAGTTGAAGCTTTTTGTGAAAACATTAATAAATATATGCATGAAATAATTAAAGTAACCGATAATGATTCCACTGTTGAAGAAAGCTTAATGGTTTTATTGACTACCCATCTTTTATGCTATGAAAATAATTATGATGGTATGAAAGAAGACGAAACATCAAAAATAGAACTAGCGTCATATAAATTACGAACTTTATATTCCATCCGTAATTTTCAAGATTTTATTTTTATGGGTGACCTTATAGATGCCACTGTAGAAGATGATAATGAAATTAGCCCAGATAAAAACAAATTACTTCATTAAAATTTGGAATTCTCTACGCAGTAAGGGCAATATACTTCTCCGGAAAGAGTAAATATCCATTTTGCAAGTTTGGCATTATGTAAGGCTTCATTCCTATTACGACCAGTAAATTCGGTTTCAGCTATGTGTCCATTATATTTTACCATGGAAGTTGATTGTTTGATTGCGACCCAATGGTCATCCACATTATCACAAAAACCCCTTAAAGAATAATATTCACGAGTTATTGGCATTTTTTCTTTCCTCATCATAAACAACTATAGATTCTTGAAGATTTGCAACACTAATTGGAAATTCTATCCCCTCAGTATAATCATAAGAAATGTCAACATCCCGAGCTATAGCAACCACCTTTTCAGCGGCTAAAGCACGAGCCTTCCATATTTCTAATAATTCTAACAATTCCATTTGAATGCCCATTGTACAATAATGTACCTATTGTACATTATTAAAATTATTGGTAATATATAAAAATTAATTTTTGGAAAAAACAATGCCTGATATATCAATGTGCCTAAATAAAAAATGTCCTAGATTTGGAAGGTGTTATAGAGCCATGGCAACACCAAAATTCAAAAACCAAAGTTATATGGATTTTAAATTTGATGATGAAGGGAATTGTCCAGATTTTCTTTATATGTATGATAGGGCTGTTAAAAAATGATAGTTAAAGAAAAGCCTTCGGGAGCGGATGAATGGGCCGAATTTCTTGATTTTTGGCAAGGATCAAATAAATATATTGCTGTAAAAATTGCAGAATCTATTGAAGAAGCTGAATCAAAAGCCTGTGAACGAGCTATAGACCGTATGGGATGGGATGAAATTAATGCCTTTAATGCTGAATTCCATACCGGACAAAGTGTCTATGAAGATGCTGGTGGGTATTTTCTACGCGCCTTAGGTCGATTGTTTGGTGTAAAGCCATGTAATGAGGTTGTTTCTTATCAAAATGCAGCCCGCGCTATATTAAAAACAGCTAATGAAAAGATCCACAAAAATGAATCGTAAGTATTTTGAAGATCTTATTCTTAACCACTTTTTTCCAGGATTCTTTTGGGGTGCTGGTTTTGTAGGAGCTTTTTGGCTTTTAATTCTAATTAATACCATAGTCAGTTAGTTTTGTAGTCCCCTGATATTGAACCCCTAGAGCCTGGTCGAGGTCTGGGGTGTTTTTTAGTTCCCAAAAACAGAAGTCACCACCAACCTAGCAAATATGCGGGCACATTAATTTCGATTTCAGGGGTTTATATATTAGGCTTAGTTTTCAACACAAGTGTTGATGAAGCAACTTCGGCCTTCAGCTACATCGTCAATAGACCCGCCACCATTATCCCCACCAGAGCTGTCCCCACCCGAACCTTCGCCGTCT
>Ga0255048_10001544_pt1 | contig 15759 bp, 10 predicted proteins | sample JV7_2_2_MG_FD_183619 | JGI IMG/M metagenome (GOLD analysis project Ga0255048, IMG submission 183619) | Seawater microbial communities from Jervis Inlet, British Columbia, Canada - JV7_2_2 | ecosystem: Environmental > Aquatic > Marine > Inlet | place: Canada: British Columbia | collected 2016-10-06
CTGCCGCCTTTTTTCTCATGCCCACCCGGATCTGGGAGTTAGGAATCGGTGCGCTGGTCTTTCTGGCATCTCGACGCACGCAATCGGAACGGTTACAGGGCGTCTTGAGGCGCTTGTCCCCATTTACGCTGATGGCGTTGCTAGCATGTTTCTTCGTCCCCGAGGGTCACGTCATGCCAGCCACACTGGCAGCCGTTGGCTTGACAGGATTACTGCTGGCCACGGACGGTCGCTCTCCCGCAGCTCGGGTGCTGACGCTGCCGCCAGTTATATATGTCGGGCGAATTTCCTACTCTCTGTATTTGTGGCACTGGCCAATTATCGCTCTTGGCCCGATCGTGCTGGCATCAACCTGGCGGTCCTCGGCTGTGTATGTGCTCGCCACAGCAGTTGCTGCAATCCTTTCTTTTCACTGGGTTGAAAAACCCTTGCGATACAAGACATGGACAACACGCAGTGCACGCGACATTGCGTTGGGTCTGTCGGCCAACCTTGTTCTCTGTGTATTTCTGCTGGTCGCAATGGGCAAAACAGACGCAACTTCCGAGCACACCACGGCGGTCCTCCACCCACCTGCATATCTTCCCGTGATTCCCAGCGGAAAATCGCATGTCCTGACCTGTGCCCTGGACGGCGGCAGCAGGAAATTGACATCTGACACTATCGGGAACTGCACGGTGGCGCCAAAACCCGGCATGCCCACTATCTGGGCCATGGGCGACAGCCATTCCGGGCATTTGCAGGGCATGTTGTACGAGCTGCACGACAGAATCGGTATAGGTGTGCACCTGGTTGAAACCCCTGGTTGGAGCTTTCCATTTGAACCCGGCAAGGAGTTTGCCCCTCGGAAAGAGGTGTTCCGTCGTATCTCGGAGAAGTTCAAACCGGGCGATATCGTTCTCCTGTCCCGGCTTTACATCGACCGCGCTCTCCCCCACACCATCATTGAAGTGAGGCCCTGGTTATACCTCGTATCTCGCCTCGCCGAGGACCTCGCCGGAAAGGGGGTGAATATTGTTGTCACCGGGCCGCCACCGATATTTCCGTACAAGGACATTCGTGAGTGCAGCCTGGACGATAGAAAGAGCTGCAGACTGGAGAGGGATTCGTTTGCTCCGCTGGTGGATCAGGTGACAAAGCTGCTAACCGAACTCGAGGCAAACAACAGGAATGTGGCGATCTTCGAAATTTTCGACTCAGTCTGTCCGGCTGGCGACAATTACTGCTACCCGGACAACGGCAGCAGTTTCCTGTACCGCGACAAAGATCACCTCAACTCCCTGGGCTCCATGCTTCTGGCTGAACCTTTTGTCGACATGCTCCGCTCCTCAGACATGATCACGCACGGCGATTAGATTTTGGTTCGCGGCCTGCACTTACTCGAAATCGACAGTGAGTCCGAACGCGAGATTCAACGTCGGCTGTTGTGATTTGTATCGTGTGTTTTCGATCTGTAGCTCCGCATCATCCAGTGGCAGAATCCCCATCGCCCCGAGTTGTGTGCGAAGGCGCCATCGCTGCCCCACTCCGGCACCGGCGGAATTGAATCGCAGCCCTGCACTCACCGTCAGTACGGCACGCCCGACGTTTTGTGAAGTCTCACCCTGCAAACTGTCGACGCCGATCAGCTTTTCAGCACGCCAACCAGCGCCGGTCGCGGCGTAAACGCTGAGCCATTCTCGGTTTTCGGTCCACGGCCGCTCAAACTCCAGACTAAGATCAAGTTGGTGAGTGCGGACGAAAATATTGTTTTCATCGCCATACTGTGGCTCACCGTAATTCACGCCAACAACTACAGATTCCCGCCACCGGGAACTTTCGGAACTCAGGATTCGAGTGTGGTATGTGCCCGCAATTCTCAAAAGTACGTCCGGCAATAACACCCCGGTCTCCAGCCCCAGGCGCCGGTTCGTATTTCGTGACGCCGCGTCTCGCCTACCGGTAGACACCAAACGTAACTGGCCATAGGACGCGTCGTTGTTCAGTTGCTGAGTGGTTTCGATCACAAGAGCGCCAAAACGAGCGCCGATAACAATGCCCAGGTCGTCCTCAGCGGCAGCTGTCTCCCGCAGTACCATATCGTCATAACCGGATCGCCAGTCGCTGCGCAAACCTAACCAGACGTCAATCGAGGGCCGGCTCGCCACAGCGAGGACCGATGCCGAGTTATCCCATTGTCCGCCCGTCGTTACGAGCGAGCTTGCCCGTAGCCAGTAGCCCGTTTTCCAGTTGCCCGGTACTCCGTTTTTGTTATGGACGCGAAATTCACGATAGTGATTTGCGTCAATCCATGCGCTCAGGTCGTCGCCTTGCTCAGCAATGTAAGGCAGGTTTTCTATCTTGCTGCCGACCAGCCGATGAAATCCATTTTGCATTCGCTCCCCCGAAAATTGACCAAAGCTGCGAATACCGAATCCTGCGACGACCGTATCGATACCGTCGTCATCCATCGCTTTGACTATTTCGTAACCCAGGGAAGCAGAAAGCTGATCGACACGCCCGGGTCCCGCCTCTTCTGCCAATGTCAAAATGCTGTGGTCGACAACCGCAAGCCACTTTTGCGACAACTTTGCCGAGACGATGATTTGCTGGGTTCGAAAATCATCAACTGAGCCGCCGCGACCCAGGAAATCGTTGCTAAAAGTGAGCTCGAGGTCTCGCTCGTGAAATGGCGGCAACTGTGGCGGCAGGCCGGGGATCTCACCGGCAATGGCAAGTGGTGCGGCAAGCACGGCGAGTAACACCATACCGATGCAGGTTTTCAACGTAGTCTACTGACCGGATTTTGGCTTGTAAGTAAATTTCGCGCCGGAATACGTGAATTCGCCCATAAGACCCAGGCGAGTCAGGGTCACTACCGCTACGCCATCGTTATAGGCAGGAGTACCGGCGACGCCGAATGTACCGACCGCCAAACCAGCCTGCCCCATAAATTGGATCTTTCCTGACTGGTAATATTCCAGTGCCTGTTTATCTTTGAAGAAAATAATCATACTGAAGTTGCGCACACCGGCCTGAATGCCCGACGTGAATTGCCAGTATTTTGTCGTACCGACGGCGTGATCACCTTCGACTACGATTCCCTTGCCGTAGGCACCACCGAAGCCAACGCCGATTCGCGTAACCGACGGAAAAACAGCATATCCGTAGGCCTGCTCGAAATACGGTGCCGTGCGCGACACCTGATCGCGAAACTTTGCCAGCGCTGCTTCAGACTTGACCTGAACCTTGTCTTCAGGATCTGCGGTCCACTCGGCTGCGGCCGGGACTCCGGCGAAAACCACTACCACAAGAGTGAGAAATAAGAGTCGCTTCACCGCGTACACTCCAGATGTGCCGTGAGCCAGTCCGCCCCGCCAGCGACATCGCCAAGAAAATCGGAGGTACCGAAAATACCCGACCGGTGCACAATGGTCAGTCCTGCGTAGCAACGCTGCAACCAGCGCGCTTTGGAGACTTTGCGGAGTGGGAAATCGACCGTCATTTCCAGGTAGTTCAGGAAGTGCGACGTATTGTCACCTTTGGCCGCTTGCTTGCGCTGCTCGGCAATAGGCACAGTCTGGGCGTAAGACATGCCGAAGCCAAACCCCCAGCGGAATGCCTCTTCGCCACTCCACGGAGAAAAGCCCCTGCCCATCGCCATGATGTAGGCAGCGTAACTCGAGAAGTTGCCGTTATTTTCATCTTCCTCAAGATGGCGAAACAGGGCAACACGGCCCAGGAAGTCTATGCGCTCTCCGGATGACAGTAGTTTGCCGAGCGTCAGGCCTGCAATGTTGGTATCCGCGACCGTGCTTTTGCTGAAGTCTCCCTGGTCAATCTCACTGACGATATTGCCATCTGCCTGGTAGCCGTAATTTACGCGCCATGACCACTCGCCCTGCCGCCCTTCGTCGATAATATAGTCGGGCTTGTGAGCATTACCAAACAGGTAGGTCCCACCTACAAACACACTGGAGAATCCGTCTTCGGCGACCAGAGGACTGTCGGTAATTTCAGTTTCCGCGCCGGAGAACGCGACGTTGCCAAACAATGTGATCCTGTCGCTAGCCCGCCAGGCTGTGTTCAGACCGAATCCGATCCATTGGGCATCGCCGGGTGAATAATCTGGCCTCTCGACGGTCGCTTCGGCTTGACTGACACCAAAGTAATAATCAGTCAGATTCTTGTCCTGCCAGGTCCAGCTGATAAACGGAGAAATCGACCAGGGTCCGGCATCCATTCGATAACGATACGATGCACGCACTTCCTGGCCATTATGGCGTCCAAGCGTGTCGGCCACCCAATCGAGCGAGATTTCTCCCCAGTCTTTTTTCAGACCGAGCTCTATTCCCGCGTCCAGGGACTGCTTTCTCTCTTCGAGGCCCAGATAAAACACATTGCTATCGGGGTCGAGTTTTTGAAACCTGTACCGGGTATAGAGATTTACCTCGAAACTGTCGTTCCTGACCAGGTGGATTCCCCCGGCAGTCCCCCTCGCAAAAAGATACTTGCCGTTGTAGAGATAGAGAGGAATCAAATCGAGCTGGCGTTGGTCTTCGTTGTCGCTGGCAAGGTAAGGGCTTTGACCAAAACGCAATCCACCACCCAGCGCCGCAGAGCCTGGCGCCGCATTGATAAACGGGATTTCAGCGACTTCCTGTGCGGGCGTCTTGCCCGCAGCGGTGAGTAACAATGCCGCGATCAACAGACCTGCCCGATAATTACCCAAGCAATTCATGGACGGTGAGTATGTCGTGTGAACATCGTTGAGATCCAGGGCGAGAGTTTGTTGCTGGAAACTTCGAGTTTGACTCGCGACTAAATCAATATCAACAACTTCGGGTGAATTGGATCATTGCTCCGAACTAGCCGGTTGAACATCCGGAAAGCGATCCCCGAGCGCTTCTCTGCCTTTTTTCGCAGTATCGTTACACGGATCACGCGATCTGGATACTCGGTCCCAGGTTGCCTTCGCCAAGACCGACAACCCGCCGGTTGCGACTGCGGCACCACCCGATATCAGGACGCCAGCTTCGTCGATGGCCAACCGTGGCGATGCCAGTGTGCCAACGATCTTAATGTACGGATTGAATAGTTCCCCGCCACTGATTGTGAGGCCCTTCTGCGGCGTAGACCTGACATTCATATTAATTCTTTCGGTCTTCAGGTTAATGCTGGATTTGGAGGTCAAACGTAGTTTGTCGGTACTCAAGAAAGAATTCGGTACGGACGTGAGATTGCCATCGACAACTTCAAGTGGGAGTACGATGCAGTTGAAATTCGTTTTTGGGTCCGATTTGTAAAAAGGATTAATCGTGCTAAAAATTTCGGTCAGCATGTCTCCATAAATTGCCTGAATAGCTCGACTGTTGGTAATTCGGCCACCGCGTGTATCGGCAAATGCGACGCCATTCAGGTTGCCTGCAAGAGTCCTGGCATCAAGCCCCGATGACTCAAGCTTAATATCGAGATCACCGGTCATGGCAGCATCCAGATTAAGTTCCGACAGACCCAGGGCGAAATTCCGTGCCACCAGTTCCAGCGACGCTTTGCCAGCGCCGCCCGCTGGGTCCAGTTTCGCGCGCGCCTTAAGCCAACCCGAGAGCCCGTCGAAGCTGGCATTACGAACATTGATAACACCATCTTGTAACTCAACTACAAGATCGATATTTCGCACATGAAGGTTGCCCCTGGTGAAGGAACCGATATCGACGTCGACGGTTGCATTGAGCTTCTTTAGAGTATCGAACGGAACGGCCATATCCGGTATCAGACGCCCATCATCGAATTCGGGTTCGGCATCGTATGCAGACTCATCTTCTTCGAGCAGAGGGCCAAGCACGATCGATTCGGAGTCAACGTCGATCTCCAGTTTCGGTACATCACTTATTGTGAAACGCACAAAGCCATTGACGTCGCTCTCTCCCAGCGTAAGGTTCAGCTTCTCAATGGTGAGAACGCCACCATCACTAACGATGTTGGCGTCCCATCGAATTCCCTGATCACGAAACCGACGGCCGTCGATTCGACCGAGCTGGGCCAGGCTTGGAATTTCACCCGTAATCGAAATCTCGGTTGAAGCATTACCGTCAACGAAATCAAGATCACCGCTGGCTTGCACACGAGCATCGCCAATGCCGATTTCGTATTTGTCGAATGATATTTTCGTTTCTCGAAGCTCAACACGCGCATTAACGAAAAAAGGCACCGCCGCCGCCTCGAACCTGTTGTGGCCACGAAGTAGGCTTTGTACATTCGCACCACGCGCGCGCATATCGAAATTCACCCATTGCCGGGATACCGGCAGGCCAAGCTCCATATTGACGAGGGCCTGGCCGTTCTCACGATCAAGCGAAATATCGTCAAATCGGATCTTGTCATTCTGCAGCTCAATCGTGCCTGACAAATCGTAGGGACCGGGGCGTACTTCGAGATCGCCGATTTCATCAATGACTTCCTCGAATGCTGGTCCTTCCAGCGTGAATGTGGCGCGAGATCCTGTCAGCCCTTCGACGTTCGTTATCAACCCGTCAAAGTTCAGGTTCGAGCTACCCAGCACACCTGTGCCATCGGTAAACCGGTAGCCATTCTTGCGAACCCGCATAGCGCCATTGATATCAAAAGCTTCCGGGGGAATGCCGTCCTCAACGCCAAACGCTGCAGTCAGTGCAGCAAGGCTGGGGCCGACCAGGTTAAATGACAAGTCACTACCCACCAGGCCGTCGCGCGTCACAACGAAACCAGCAACAGAAGCTGAAACGTCATCGATGATGACCGTCATCGGTCCTGCGGTGCGAATCCCTTCGTCCTCAAGCACCACGCTTCCCTGCACACTGATCGGGCCATCTGGCAATTCGTCGATACCGTAAGCGCTTCCCAGACGCGCGAGACTGGCGCTCTTCAACTGAAAATCCAGGGTACTGCCAATGTACCTGGGCGCGTCGCCAAGCAGCCCGCTCGCAGTGACCCGACCCAGCGATGTGGTCAGGTCCAGTTCGATTATTTCGCGACCACTCGGTGTGTCACGCAGCTCAAACCCAATTGAGAACGCACCGCTTGCCGAGCCAGGCAGGCCGGTTATGTAGCGAAATCTTTCAATATCCGGGCCCTTTATCTGAATCTCGATTCTCCCGTCATCGACACTCGGAAAGTCGGGGAGGCGCATAGAGACATCAAACTCTGCGTCCGCAAAAACCATGTGTCCGCGCTCAACTATGAGCATTGGACCCTGCCGCGTTGCATCGATATCGATCATGAACGGCGCTTCCCGAACCTGATCGATTCCGGCGAGACGTAGTAATCGGCCAAGGTCAGGGCCCGCGGCGAGTAAATCGAAATCCACCTGCTCGAAATCCTGCAGATTGGAAAATGCACCTGCTGCCTCGATTTCCGTCGCGCCAATATTGCCTTTGACATTCAGTACAAGTGGTCCATCGACCTGCGGCACCAGGGACCCGGAAAGATCGATATCTCCCGCTGCCTCTTCGCCAATACCTAACATGCGTGTGAGGTCACGAATATCCGGGCTGCTCGTGGAGAACTGAAACGATGGACGGTACGGCCGGGCGATATCATCGATCAGGCCGCTGGTCTCGATCTTGAATGTGTCGAGCCGACCCTGCAGATTAAAGTGAATATCCTGACCCGCCAGCAAGGCGGCCCACGTACCTAACTCACCATTAAGGCTGACCTCACTATCGCCGAGCATCGCCTGTAGATCGAGCTCGAGAAAATTGTCATCCCGATGTCGCTGATCGAGACTTTCAACGCGAAGGTCGAGCGGCTTTTCGAGCGCCGGGGCTTCAACAACGAGGTGCAACCTGTCGATGTCGACTATATCGAACAACACGTTGAACCCCGCGGACGAATCATCTTCTGCGGTAGCCGCCGGTCTTCTCTTCAGGGGCAATTTCCAGTTCGGCTCGCCGCCTTCGGTTTGAACCAGGCGGATTTCCGCATCATCAATATCGATCAGCTCAAAGAGAAATGGCCCGTCAAATATCGACCGAAGATCAACGCGTACTTCGATACGACCGACTTCAACCATGTACGGTTCATCATCCCAGTCGGCGTTTTGAAAACGAACGTCTTCAGCGATGACCACAGCGTGGCGGGCGAGATCGACCTGGAACTCCCCGTCAATCACAAATTCGCGACCGGTTTCCTCGCTAATCCAGCGTTCAATTTGCGGCTTGAACACTCCCAGATCTGCCGTCCACAACCCGACCAGGGCAAGTGTAAGCAGCGTGACAAATACCACAGAGGACCAGAGAGCGATTCTTTTGATTGTCATAAAATGCTTGTCCTGGAAGCCAGATGGCCGCTGTTGGACTGGGCCCTGCTTGATAGTACTATGGACAGGCTCTAAATCACCGCCACGGCATTAGTTGCTAGTAATTTTAAGGGGGCTATACGATGGGAGGCTGCTCATCGGGCCCCAGCATCCTTTCAGATTACGATCACAGTGTGGAACACCTACAGAATTGGTCACGCGTTTGTTGTATATGTTGCGTCAGTGATGATGCTCTCAAACTCAACGACTTGTCGGTCAATTCTGGTCGGCTTGTTGCTTGTTGCGACCGCGGTAGCGAGCGCACAGATACCCGTTGACCGACCGCTTGTACACGCCGCGAAAATGGCATCCGATCCGGTGCTCGATGGCAGAGTACTCGGAGAATCAGCATGGACCGGCCTCGCTCCGGTCAGCGGTTTCTGGCAGGTGCAGCCTGATGATGGTGAGCCGGCGACACAGAAAACCGAAGTTTATGTCGGTTACTCCGACGACGCGTTGTACATCGGTGTCATTGCTTACGACGATGATCCCGACGCGATTCTCGTCACCGACAGTCGCCGCGACTCCGACCTTGCCGATACTGACAGCTTTCAGATGGTTCTCGACGGCTTGCGTGACGGACAAAATGGCTTCGTCTTCGGCACCAACCCGGCGGGCATTGAATACGATGGCCAGGTAACTAACGAAGGCACTGGTGGTGTGCTTGGCTCCGGTAGCGGTGGCTTCAATCTGAACTGGGACGGGATTTGGGACGTCGCGACGGAAATATCCGAGATCGGCTGGAGTGCCGAGATGCGAATCCCGTTTCGCACGCTTCGCTACGGCCGTGATGAGATACAGACCTGGGGCATAAACTTTCAGCGCAACATCCGGCGCAACAATGAAATCAGCTACTGGGCGCCGCTGTCCCGCCAGCGTAATCTGTATCGTGTCTCCGAAGCGGGCAGCTTGGTCGGGGTAGTGCCGCCGGCGCAACGCAACTTGAAGATATCACCTTACGTTCTTGGCAGTACCGCAAGTGGCGGGAACCTTGCTGCTACCGAGAACGCAAGTGAGTTCGGCTTCGACATCAAGTACTCGCTAACACCCAGCCTGACGCTGGATGCGACCTACAATACGGACTTTGCGCAGGTTGAATCTGACGAGCAGCAGGTCAACCTTGACCGGTTCAGCCTTTTCTTTCCGGAGAAACGGCCCTTCTTTCTTGAGAACGCCGGGCAATTCGCCGTTGGCGATGCCGAAGCCGTTGAGATGTTTTTCAGCCGTCGCATTGGCATCAGCGACGACGGTGACCAACTACCAATCGAAGGCGGCGTCAGGGTCTCGGGCAAAATCGGCAATAGCACCAATGTCGGGTTTCTGCATATGAGTTCTGAGGCGGTGCCTGGCATTGCGCCGGGCAACAAGTTCACCGTCGCCAGACTCAAGCAGGAATTGCCAAGCCGCTCCGCGATAGGGTTTATGTTCGTCAACCGTGACGGTGATGGATCGCACCTTGTTGCTCCCGGCATGGACGATAATCAGACTTACGCCATCGATGGGCGCTGGGGCATTGGTGAGAACCTGTCGCTGAGCGCCTGGGCGGCGAAAACTTCAACGCCGGGGTTAAACGGTCGTGACGAGGCTTACACGGCGAAGGCTATCTACGACTCGGCCATGTGGGCTAGTCGACTCGAGTACGGCCAGGTCGGAGAGGATTTCAACCCGGAAGTCGGGTTTCTTTCGCGTTCTGATTTTCGACGTGTTACCGCATTTCTAATGCGTCGCATTCGCCCGGACGACATGTGGGGGTTGCTTGAGGTTCGGCCACATGTGTCTTATAGGGGCTACTGGGACTTCGACGGTTTTCAGGAAACCGGGTGGTTGCACAACGACATTCACTGGGAGTTTCGCAACGGTTATGAAATTCACACTGGCGTAAACCTGACGCACGAAGGCGTGAAGGACGCTTTTGACATTGTCGATGGCGTGACTATTCAGCCCGGCACCTATGAGCACGCGGAAGTTACTATCGTATTTCATACGAACCAGGCGGCACCACTCAGTTTCGAGTTGCAAACAGTTATTGGTGGGCGCTTCGGTGGCGATCGTGTCTCGTTGGCACCAACGCTGCGCTACCGCATCGGAGAAACGTTTAGCTCCGAGCTTTCCTACAACTACAATGACCTCGATTTGCCAGTGCCTGGAGGACAGTTCAAAGCCAATCTTGCACGATTGCGTTTGTCGTATTCGTTCACTCCGAAGATCCTTCTGCAAGCGCTCGTCCAGTACAATGAACTCGATGACATCCTCGGCACCAATCTGCGATTTTCATGGTTGCAATCCGCGAACGCGGGTTTTTATCTTGTCTACAACGAGTTTGATGAACGAGGTATTGGTGGACTACCGGCCGGCCGTGAGGTCATTATAAAGTACAGTCATATTTTCGACGTCTTCAACTAGAACAGTATCTTCGAGGTCGCACATTATGGATGACAGTTTCCCAGGTCCAAAAACACGCGCAGCACTCGAGCGCGGTATCCCGCTTTTCAGTAACGGGCTGAGGTTCGATGCCGAAATGCACCGAGCCGGGCAACGCGGCTTTCGTCCGGTACGGCAGATCGTTATCGATAAGGCAGAGGGCGACTTCGTCTGGGACCTGGACGGCAAGCGCTACATCGATTTCCAGAATGGCTGGGCGACGAACCCGCTCGGCAACTGTCATCCCGAAATTCTCGAGGCCGTTGAGGTGGCCAATCGCCGCTTTGGCTTCCACTATGACCACCCTTTGCGCTACGAGCTGGCGGAAATGCTCGCCGATATTATGCCGGGCAAAGAGCTGCCACGAACAAATTATGAGGTGTCAGGTACTGAGGCGGCCGAAGCCGCTGTCCACCTCGCTCTCACTCACACGAAACGGCGCTACATCATTACATTCAGCTCTGCCTACCACGGCATGGGGCTCGCCACGAAACTTCTGAACGGAATCGACGGCAGCAAGAGCACTTATCTCGAAGGCTGGGGCGGTGGCGTTATCAAAGCGCCCTACCCGTACAGCGAACGAATTCCAGCTGGAATGAGCGAAGATCAGTACACCGAGTATTGCCTTTGGTATCTCGATAACCACATTCCATCCAGCATCGCAGGTCGTGACAACATCGCCGGTATCCTGGTCGAGCCGGGTCTCGCCGAAGGCGGCAACTGGATTCCGTCAACGCGTTTCCTGAGTGGTATTCGCGACATCTGTGACAAGAACGACTGGTTGATGATCTCTGACGAAGTTCTGACGGGACTCGGTCGTACGGGCCGGATGTGGGGTATAGATCACTATGACGTCGTACCCGATATCCTCGTGTACGGTAAGAACCTGTCCGGTGGTATTGCACCGCTGTGCGGAATCTCCGCGCGCGACGAAATTCTGGGCGACAACACTGAATTCGCATCGGGCTCCACATTTGCCGGAATGCCCGCGGGTTGTGCGGCGGCGATCGCGACATTGAAAATCTTCGAACGGGACCATGTCGTGGCGCACGCGAAACGGCTCGGTAATATCGCAGCCGGAATCATGCGCGAATGGGAATCGTACGGTATCGTGCGCCAGGCACGTGGCAACGGCTTACTGCTCGGTGTGAGTTTCGGCAAACCTGATTCTGCAGGCGTCAATGAAAAAGACTGGTGGACGGCACGAGCTGTTCGCGGAAAGATGCTCGAGCACGGCGTATGGGCAATTTCCGATCACGAAGACACTATCCGGATGTATCCCGCGCTCAACATGGATGAATCCGTGCTTCGCGAAGGGCTGCAGATTATGGAAGACGCTATCCAGCACGTCGAGAAACACGGACACACAGAAGGTGATGCGGCGGCTTACCCGAGCGGTGTTGCTGGCTTTTGAAAGACTCTCTGATTGCGTTAACGAAGGACGCTCTGGGCAGCCTGCGCGACCTGCTGCCAATCGCACTTGTGATCAGCGTTTTTCAGATCTTTGTGTTCCGCGAATCCGCAGCAGCACTTTCCTCCATGATCGCTGGCGCGCTACTCGTTGTTGCAGGCCTGACGTTCTTTATTTTCGGTTTGCGTCTCGCACTATTCCCGATTGGCGAGGGGCTCGCGCACGCGCTGGCTCGTAAGGGCAGTGTGTTCTGGTTAGTCGTCTTCGCTTTCGTGCTTGGTTTCGGGACAACCATTGCCGAGCCTGCGCTCATAGCAATCGCCGCCGAGGCGGCGGAGGTCGCGGCCGGAGCAGGCGCTATCGCGTCGTCCAACGAGGCGAAAGACGGCTATGCGCTCGGGTTGCGCATGATTGTAGCGCTCGCTGTCGGCGTAGCGATCGTCATTGGTGTGATTCGTATTCTGGCCAACTGGTCACTGCCCATGATGATTATTTCCGGCTACTGCCTGGTCCTGTTGCTGACATCGATTGCGCCACCAGAGATTATTGGCGTGGCCTATGATTCCGGCGGCGTGACGACTTCGACGGTGACGGTACCGCTGGTCACCGCACTCGGCGTAGGTTTGGCGAGTTCGGTCAAGGGCAGAAATTCCATGACCGATGGGTTCGGGCTAATTGCCTTCGCCTCACTCACACCGATTTTATTTGTTCTCGCTTACGGCACGATTCTGCAATGGATTTAATCATTAGTAGCGTTGGTTTTATTGTCGATAGCGCTGTCGATGTGATGCCGATCGCGGTTTTCCTGTTCGCCTTTCAACGACTCGTCATCGGTAAGCCGCTGGCAAACAGCAAGCAAATTGTGGTCGGTTTTATTTTCGTTGTTCTCGGTCTTGGTTTGTTTCTGGATGGTTTGGAACAATCGCTGTTTCCGCTGGGCAAGTTAATGGCTGAGCAACTGACAGACCCGGTATTCCTGCACGAGACGGCAGGTAAAGTAACGGCGAACCTTTCCTGGCAGGACTACTACTGGGTCTATCTGTTCGCCATTGCAATCGGCTTCAGCACGGCCCTGGCGGAACCGGCTCTAATTGCCGTTTCGATGAAGGCAAATACAGTATCAGGTGGAGCGGTCGGTTTTTGGGGACTTCGAGTGACCGTTGCTATTGGTGTTGGAATCGGAGTTGGTCTCGGTTGCTTTCGCATTATTACCGGTTACCCGCTGCATTACTTCATTGCGGCCGGGTATTTCGTGGTGATCATCCAGACGATGTTCGCCCCAAAACTTATCGTGCCGCTGGCCTATGACTCCGGCGGCGTAACTACATCGACCGTGACCGTGCCGTTAATCACTGCACTTGGTCTCGGCCTGTCTGAAGCCGTTCCTGGTCGCAGCGCGTTACTTGACGGATTTGGTCTGGTAGCGTTCGCGTGCCTGTTTCCGATTATCTCGGTACTCGCGTACGGTCAGCTAGCTGTTTTGAGAGATCGTGTTTCGGTTTTCGAGCCGGATACGCAAAACCTTGAGAAGGAAGAGTAAAATGCACTTTAAACTGATCATTGCCTTCGTTGAAGACAACAAGACGAACGACATTATGGATGCGGCGCGAGAAGCGGGTGCGACCGGCTGTACTGTCATCAATAATGCTCGTGGCGAAGGTATTAAAGAGAACAAGACCTTTTTTGGGCTTACACTCTCGTCACAGCGAGATGTACTCCTGTTGCTAGTTGAGCAACACCTGAGCCGCAAGATTCTCGAGCATATCGGGGAGGTTGGCGAATTTGACGCGAAGCCCGGCACAGGCATTGCCGTCGTTATCGACGTCGAGGATGCCGTCGGCGTACTGCATCAGGCCGAAGAGCTCCGTGACGTTGTGGAGGAAAATTTATGAGCACACAAAACTGGGGGAAAGTGCGCGACTGCATGCGCACAAAGGTAACCGAGGTCGACGGAAAACTGGACGTGCTGTCGGCGCTGAAGATCATGAAAGAAGTCGGGGCGACCAGCCTGATCGTCAAGCGCCGCAATGAGCATGACGAATACGGTTTCTTGTCGTTCGCTGATATCGCGAGGAATGTCATCGCCAAAGACCGGGCGCCGGAGCGCGTGAATGTCTATGAGGTCATGGCGAAACCCGTGATATCTGTCAGGCCAGACATGGAAATCCGCTACTGTGCTCGCCTTTTCGAGAGTTTCGGAATCAGTCATGCACCGGTTATCGAGGACGGCAAGGTCATCGGAATCGTCAGCTTTTACCTGCTCGTGCTGCACGGCATCATGCCGGATCTTGATTAGAAAAAGGAAATCGCCGTGAAGACTATCTCTGTTTTTATCCGAGCCGCGTTGGCTTCTGTTTTGCTCTCATGTACATCAATTGCCTGGTCCGCTCCGGCAGATTTTGCCGACATCGAGGCCCAGGTTGCCCAGCAACACGATGCTGGCGTCAAGCGCCTGCAGGAGTGGATACGACTACCATCGATCGCCGCTGAAGACATTGGCTTTCCAGAAGGCCCGCAACATCTGATTTCCTTATTGCAGTCGGTTGGCTTCCAGCATGCGGTCATGGTTGAAACGGACGGCAAGCCGGGCGTGTTTGCGACGCTCGATGCCGGCGCGACAAAAACAGTCGGCGTTTATATGATGTATGACGTCAAGCAGTTCGACCCTGAAGAATGGTCGTCTCCGCCTCTGGAAGCGGCGCTGTTCGATAAGCCCGGCTTCGGCAAGATCGTGATGGGACGTGGCGCGGTCAACCAGAAAGGACCGGAAATGGCATTGCTTGAAGCGCTGCGCGCGATTCAGGCGATTGGCAAAAAGTCTCCGGTGAACCTGGTGCTGGTGGCCGAAGGTGAGGAAGAGATCGGCTCGCCGCATATTCGCCAGATCGTCAACCGGCCAGACGTTCAGGCGGCTCTGGCGGATACCATTGGCGTATTCATGCCGTCGGCGGGCCAAAGTCCGGATGGCGTGGTGTCGGTCCGCCTTGGCGCCAAGGGTGTTATCGAGGTGCAGTTGACCGCTGCCGGTGAACTATGGGGTCGCGGACCTGGCAAGAACGTCCACTCCTCGCTCAAAGCCATGATCGACAGTCCTGTTTGGCGACTGGTTCGTGCACTGGATACGCTCGTCTCAAAGGACGGCAACACGATCACTATCGATGATTATCCTCAGCCGCGGCCTATCAGCGAGTCTGAACAAGCCATGATGGCCGAGGCGGCCAGGCGTATGGACGAAGCACAGTTTAAGAAGCTCTTCAGTACGCCACACTGGATCGATGATCTGGATTTTGAGCAGGCACTGGAACGCCTGATTTCGCAACCCACTGTAAATATCGAGGGCCTGGTCGGCGGTTACACGGGCCCCGGTGGCAAGACCGTGCTACCGCATTCAGCGCAAGCGAAACTGGACCTGCGCCTTGTGCCGGGTCAGACGGCTGATGGCGCACTTGCCGCGCTCGTTAAACATCTCGACAACCATGGCTTCGGCGACATAGACGTCAACATGAGCGGGGGCTACGACCCCACCAGCAGCCCGGCCGATGCGGCGGTCATCCAGGCCCAGATGGCGGTCCTGAAAGACGCCGGAATCGACCCCATCATCTGGCCGCGTAGT
>Ga0255048_10001545_pt1 | contig 15758 bp, 12 predicted proteins | sample JV7_2_2_MG_FD_183619 | JGI IMG/M metagenome (GOLD analysis project Ga0255048, IMG submission 183619) | Seawater microbial communities from Jervis Inlet, British Columbia, Canada - JV7_2_2 | ecosystem: Environmental > Aquatic > Marine > Inlet | place: Canada: British Columbia | collected 2016-10-06
ACAAGCCGCCACAGGAGCTCAAGCCCCAAGAGCTGGAAGCGGTCGCTGGCCACCTGCGCAAGCTGGCGTCCCAGTAGCAACAGCCATCTAGCCTTTGAAGAGATGCGGCGGGGCGAGTTCCCCTCCTGGCTGGGGCCCTCCACAAGGAAACTCGGAAGTACTGTTCGGCAAGGTGATGAGGGTGAGTTCTCGATTCACGAACCGGATGGGCGCAGGCGGGTACGCCGGATTCGTGATCGGCATCGCGAACGCGCGGTCTACCACTACTTGTTCGGTCATTGGCCGACGTCTCAGAATCAGAGTCCAATGAGACCCGATCCATCCGGCCCCTGTCAGCCAGCGGCCGGTCGACCAACGCGCACTCTACGCCGGGTGGAGAAAAGGGGCTAATATTTTCGATGAGTTCCCCTACCGTTGGGGATCGTCTATCTGCCAACGGGCGTCCAGAGGTAGCACGGATGAGTCACCGGCTGTCGAATGGGCCAGATCCGGCGGGCAGGGCAGCTGGAGATCGACGTTGGCCAAGCATGGGGCACTGGCTGATGCTCCTGGTGGTTTTCTTCTTCCTTGTGCCTCTGCTCGTGTCCAATCTATGGGGTTACCTGCAGAGCCGTCGTTACCTTACAGAAGCGGCCTTTCGAAACATTCGCAACGTTGCCGCTCTGGAGGCCTCCGAAACACTCGAGTTCGTGCGTGCCGCCCAGAGCCTGGTGCCCTCGATTGTGGCGGGGAATCAGCACCTGTTCGAAATCCTGCAAGTGCTGACGGAAACCGAAGATGAGGCGGCGAGGGACTCGCTCCAACGCCAGCTGAAGTTCCACCTGGTTGCGAAAGCAGTGGAAGGCTCATCGGTGGAAGAGTTCCAGGTCATCTCGCCAACGGGTATCTTACTCGCCTCATCTCAGACCGACCGCGTCGCAGGCACGGACCTTGCCGCCAGCCCGTGTTTTCAGAAAGGACGAGAGCAGCAAGGGATCGTGGGCTTCGATTACGGAGAGCATCACTCCGGCCACGAAGGCCACAGCGATTCCGGCTCACGCGATGGCGAGGAGCCTCATCTGCTGGTCGCCGCCCCCATCATCGACGGCCGTGGCACATTTCTCGGGGTATTCTGCGCTCGGTTCGGGTTCGACATTCATCGCAGTCTGCTGGTCGCCCACAAGGAACGCACCAGTTACGCGGCGCTGTACCTGCTAGACGAGGATGCAAGGGTCGTGTGCGGGTCCTTCGAGGAAATCCATGGGGCTCCGTACGGCAAGAGGTTGCCATCGTTGGGGCGATCCTCGCTACGCTCGCTTGAGGCATGGGAGGACCGGTATGAGGACGACTCCGGCACAGAAGTCATGCTGGCCTACGCTCCCGTTCCCACCTTGGGCTGGGGTATTCTTGTCGAAGTGCAAGTGTCGCGGGCGCTGGCCCATCTCGAGCGCCTCAAGTGGCAAGCCGCGGGAGCGAGCGGAGTGCTGGCGTCGCTTCTGGGCGTGGCCGTCTTCCTGGGCTGGAGGATGCTGGTACGGCCCTTGCAGGCTCTGTCTCGCACTTCGGATCGCATCGCATCCGGGGAATCCGGCAAGACCGTCTCGCCGACGGGTCCTCGAGAAATTGTCGAGCTTGCAAAGGCGTTCAACCGGATGAGCCTGGCACTCAGAGAATCGCAGGAAACATTGGAGACGCGCATCACCGAGCGCACACGGCAGCTGCGCGACAGTCAAGAGTTCTTGGAGCTCTTGCTCGATTCCATAGACCAGCGTGTGATCGTCGTAAACCCGCACTACGAGATCATCAAGGCCAACGCCACCGCGAAGCGGATGCACGGGCAGGAGCTCATCGGTGCGAAGAGCTGCGAGGTGTTCGAGGGGCAACCCGTACCCGCTGCGAGCTACCCGGCACGTCGCACCTTCGAGACCCGCCAGCCGGCTTCAGACGAGCGCTCGCAGCAAACGGTCCGGGGGCAGGAAGCGGTATACGTGGAGACGTATCCGGTGCTCGACGCCGAGGGTTGGGTCGAATCTGTCGTCGAGATCGGGCGCGTCATTACGGCGGAAAAGCGACTCCAGATGCAGGTGATCTACCAGGAAAAGATGGCGGCCTTTGGGCAACTGGCTGCCGGTGTCGCTCATGAGCTCGGGAACCCGCTTGCCTCCATCGAGTCGCAGCTGAGGCTGGCGCAGGGTGACTCCAGCCGTCAGGAACAGACACTCGAGGTTGTGCGAAAGCAAGTAGCTCGCATGGCGCGCATGCTCCGAGAGCTGGTGCAGTTTTCGCGTCGCAAGCGGGATGAGGTGATGCTCGTTTCAGCCAACCAGATCGCTGAAGACGTGGCCCGGCTCCTCGAGCACGATCCCCGCGCACGTACGGTGACCATCATCCGCCGACCGACCAGGAATCTTCCGGGAGTCCGCGTCAAGGAGGACCACCTCGTGCAGGTCCTCTTGAATCTCGGCCTCAACGCGCTGGATGCGATACCCGAGACAGGAACCATCGAGTTCGCGACGAGCATGGAAAACGGGCAGGTGACAATTCACGTGCGCGACACGGGCCATGGCATCTCCGAGGAAGCCCGTGCGCACCTGTTCGAGCCTTTCTTCACCACCAAGGGACCGAGCCGCGGAACCGGCCTGGGCCTTTTCGTCAGTAAAGAGATTGTGGAGACCATGGGCGGAACCTTGGAGCTGGAGCAAACGGGTCCGGAGGGTACGACTTTCGTGGTTCGGCTGACTGCCGATCGCGCGCCTCCGGCTGGAGGCGGCTCGTGAATGAACGGATCCTGATAGCAGACGACGAGGAGATCCTTCGAACCAACATCAAGGAGTTCCTCGAGTCGGATGGTTACGTTGTAGATGGCGTCGGCGATGGCCGCGCTGCGCTGGACCGTGTGTTGGGCGAGGACTACGCACTGGTGATTGCCGACATTCGCATGCCGAAGATGGACGGGATCACCTTGCTGAATCGCATCGCGACGGAACGCCCGGAGACCTTTGTTCTGATCATGACGGCGTATGCGTCTGTTGAGACGGCTGTTGAGTCGCTCCGACTCGGAGCGTACGACTACCTCCTGAAGCCGATCGTATTCGAGAATCTCCTGCAGAGGATTCAGAATTTGTTCACGTATCGGGCTCTGAAGGCCGAGGTTCTGCGCCTGCGCCGTGATCTGTCCGGCCGGCTAGGATTTGAGGGAATCATCGGTCACAGCCCCGCGATCCACAAGGTCTTCGATTTGGTAGAGAAGGTCGCCCCTACCGACGCAACAGTCTTGCTGACAGGGGGGAGTGGAACCGGGAAGGAGTTGCTTGCGCGCGCGATCCATATGCGGTCGAGCATTGCTGAGAAGGAGTTCATCGCCGTGAATATGGCGGCGATCCCGCCGGATATGGTGGAGGCCCAACTGTTCGGACATGAGAAGGGTGCCTTCACCGGTGCCGAGCAGCGGCGTGATGGTCTACTACGGAGCGTGCGCGGCGGTACCATTTTCCTCGATGAAGTGAGTGAGATTCCTGTGCAGGCTCAGGCGAAGTTACTTCGTGCAGTCGAGGCGCAGGAAATTCTTCCCGTGGGCGCCGATCGTCCCCTCCAGGCGCAGTTTCGTTTAATCGCTGCAACCAACCGGGATCTGGAAGCGGCCGTTGCGGAGGGGGACTTTCGCCAGGACCTCTATTTTCGTCTCAACGTGTTCCGCATCGAGGTTCCCCCACTGTCGGAGCGTCGTGATGACATCCCTGCTCTCGTCTCTCATTTCGTGAAGCTGCACGGTCGGGCCCTGGGGAGAAGTCCCGTGTCCGTGTCGAATCAAGCGATGAAGTTACTCCTGGGCTACTCCTGGCCTGGGAATGTTCGGGAGCTGTCGAATATGATCGAGCGCGCCTGCATATTGTCCGAAAGCGACCAACTTGACGTTGAGCACCTTCCTTCGGAGCTTGTGGCGGAGAGCGGGGTGCCTACCGGCCTCAAGAGCGCAGTGGAAGAATTCGAGCGCAGACATATCGCGTGGGTTCTCCGTGCTGCAGGGGGTAATCGCGAGCGTGCGGCACAGATGTTGGAGATCGACCCCGCGACGCTGTACCGTCGCCTCGGCAAATACGGTTCCTCGGAGTCCTAGCACCGACCTCGCTCGCACGCTTGAGCTGCGTTGACTCGCAGTCCTGCGAGACTGACTATGCGACTCGGCCCTGCCCCGCCGCTACGGTAGGCAGGTTCGCGTCCAGAACCGCGTAGTTAGGCGAACTCGCACTTCTGCGAGGCAATGCGGCCCATTCTCGCGGCCATGCGAGCGCATCGGACGACGCGCGGTCAGCGGTCTTGGAAGCACGCGCCGTCGGCTTGTCTGCGAGGAAGATCCGGCTCGAACTCCCGTGACAGCTCCTCGGGCGTCCGCCCCCCTCGCACCACGTCGACCATCCGCTGCGCACTTCTTGCACATAAATGATCGGCCTATCCTGGCTTCCGGCAACGCGCGGCACACAAGTTGCAGCTTAGTTACTCGTATCTCTACGATCCGCACGTCTATGGTAGGATGAGGGGATCGTAGGCGGCGGCTTGTCGCCAAACGAAAGCTAGCAATGAGTTCAGCTCGGTCCTCAACCCCCGGAGAACTGCGGCGGATCCTGGTCTTCACGACCATGGCTCTCCTGGTGGCGGCGTGCATCCAGCCCTCGGGCCCACAATCGTTGCTGCGGCTGCGCTGGCCGGAGCCCCCCGACCGGACACGCATCGAACATGTGCAGACAATCGTCAGCCCCCGCGATCTGGGCCCGGCGCCCACCAGCTGGGAGCGCGTGGTCGATTTCCTGCTGGGTAGCCGCCCGCGATACCGGTCGATCGCCCACCCGGCCGACGTCGCGGTGTCCTCGGATGGTGAGGTTCTGTATGTGTCGGACTTCGCGCAGGGCATCGTTCACGTGCTCGATCTCGCGAGGGGCGGTGCGAGGTACTTCGGGGAGCGGAATCGATTCGCGCGACCCTTCGGACTCGCACTCGACTCGGAGGGCAGGCTCTACGTGGTCGAACAGGGCGCACGCCAGATTCGGGTTGTCGACGAGGCGGGTGCGACCCTCAAAATCATCCGAAGCGATCGTCTGATCCGTCCCACCGATATCGAGATCGATGACGCTCGAAATCGCTTATACGTGGCGGATCCGTCCCATCAGCGAAGTCGCGAGCACTTCATCCGCGTCTTCGACCTCGATGGCAACTACCTCGGGGAGGTGGGAGAGGGACGTGGGACGCGGCCCGGGCAGCTGCTCTTTCCAACGTACGTCACGCTCGACCCGGAAGGGAATCTCTACGTCTCCGATACGATGAACTCTCGTATCTCTGTCTTCGACCCGGAAGGCCGCTTCTTGCGCATGCTCGGCAGCCGCGGAGATGGCTTCGGGCAGTTCGACAAGCCCAAGGGGATCGCGTTTGACTCCTTAGGAAACCTGTATGTGGTCGACTCGAGCTGGAGCAACGTGCAGATCTTCGGTCCCCAGGATGATGTCCTGCTGTTTTTCGGCGGCCGCGGCGGCTTTCCGGGGCTGCTCAGGAATCCTACCGGCATCGCGATCGCGCAACACAGTAACACGATCTACGTCGGGGATTACCTCAATCGCCGCGTCTCGGTATTCCAGCTGGTCAACACCGAGGCCGACGACGGACTGCTCGAACAGAGCCAGAATGGAGGAACACCACGATGAGGACGCTCACAGCCGCTACAGCTCTAGTAGTTATTGCGCTCGGTCTGCCCGTCTTTTCAAGAGCAGCTGATTCTCCGGGCAGCGGCATTGCGGACACCGCCCACGACTTCACGGACGATGCGTCCGACACGGTGGGCTTGTGTACGTTCTGTCACACACCCCATCGAGCTCAGCAGACACGCTTGCTGTGGAACCACACCCTGTCTTCGCTCACCTACGGATGGAGTGACGCCACGACCACGGTCGGTGGAACCGACCTCCCCACCTTCGACTCGAGCTGGCAGGGAATCAGCAAAAACTGCCTCTCCTGCCACGACGGCAGTGTGGCGATCGGAGATGTGAGCTGGTTCCGGGGTTCGGGTCCCCAGAACCTGCTGGCGGAGAGGCATGATGATGCGGACGATCCTGCGCTGATCGCGCCGGGGGGCGACCTGAAGGGCAATCATCCTGTCGCACTCCCGATCCCATTCCAGGGCGTGGCGAGCACGTACAACGGGATCACCAGCGGGGAGGAGGCAGTCAAGAGTGGCTGGCAGCCCGACCCGCAGACACTGGGCATCCGCCTGTTCAATGATGACGGGGCGGGAAACGTCGCTGGCGGCTCAGTTGTTGGTCAGACTGGGATCGAGTGCTCGTCCTGCCACGATCCGCACAACGGGACTGAGGTGATCGACGAGTTCTTGCTCCGCGGCCTGCTGACGGGCAACGACTCGAGCTATATCTGCCTCAAGTGTCACCAGAAGTAGGGCCACGGCCTTGCGCCGTTCCCCGTTGCAGAGGCTGCTACTCTGCGGCGCCCTGCTCGCCGCCTTCTGGATCGGCGGGCTGAGCCTCGGCTGCGCGCCGGAAACCCGATACAGGGTTCTCTCGACCGTCTTCGACGGTGTGCCGCAACCGGGGGAGGAGCGCGCAGAGCGCCGCCGCCCCGGGCAACCCGCCTCTGCGAGGCTCGTTCCCGAGCCTCCCGCCCCTGGGCCCGCCACCGCACCGGTGCCGCCGCCCGAGCCGCTCTTGACCTTCGAGACCTTTCAGAGTCTCGCGGCGGCCTTCCCGAAGGACGCGGCCATGAACGTGGACTGGGTCGCAGCGATCGAAACGGGCCTCATTCATCCACGGCCCGGGATCGGCCGCCAGGTCCAGGACATCCCTCCCTTGCCGCTCGATGTCCACCTCGATCCGGGGATCCCGATCTTCGCGGTGGTCTTCCCGCATGAGGCGCACACACGCTGGCTGCGCTGTGATAACTGCCACCCCGCGATCTTCCAGATGCGCGCCGGGGCGGATACGATCACGATGAGCGCCATCTTTCAGGGCGAGTTCTGTGGCCGATGCCATGGAAAAGTCGCCTTCGCGCCCGAGACCGGCTGTCCCCGCTGCCATGTCCGGCTGCAGAGTGCCGGGCAATGATCGACCTCGTATGGCGCTTTCTCTGGCGGGGTGCGCCGATGCTGCTCCTGGTTGGGCTGCTCGGCTTCGGGTCGAGTGGAGTCCGGGGCGTGGTCGGCGACATCGTGATGGATCGCCGTTCTACGCTAAACCACGTCAACCCCGTCCTGTTTTCGCACTGGCGACATCGCACCCAGTTCAAGTGCTATGCCTGCCATCCGGATCCGTTCGAAATGCGGGCCCAAGCGAACGACATCTCGATGAACGACCTCAGCGCCGGAGAATACTGCGCCCGCTGCCACAACGGACAGATCGCGTTCTCCGTCGGCTTTGACAGCTGCCGGACCTGTCACGCTCAACCGACGCCATGAGACGCTTGCCTTTCCCCGCTGCTCTCCTGCTGCTCGCGGGTGTCTCGCTGACGACACCCAATCGGCTCTGGGCTCAGGAGCATCTGGGAGAAGTGAGCCTGAGCGGCCAGCTCGAGGTCTCAGCCGACATCTCACGCCAGCGCTTCGACACCTCGGGTTCGCCAGAGCGCGAGCTGGATCAGAATCGCTTCCAGGAGCGACTAGACCTCAACGCGGACGGCTACCTGTTCCGGCCCGATCTCCTCCACTTCCGACTCGGTGGGGACTTCGGCTATCGGCAGGACCGCTTCAACGCGAGCGATGCGGATCTGGAGAGCGATCGGGGGCGGATCCTGGGATATGACGTCCTCTTCGACTTCTTCTCGTCCAATCCCGTGTCTCTGAGCCTTTTCGGCAATCGCTTTGAGGACCGCGCGCGCCGTGATTTCGGTAGCGATACGGACGTGACCAGCGACTCCCTGGGCGCCACGATCCGCTTTCAGAATTCCCTCTTTCCCATGAGCCTGACGCGCAGGCAGCTCAGCTCCAAGACCGAGACGCTGGGACTGGACATCGTGAGCCGTCGGGACGAAACGCGGGACATTCTCGAGTTCAACGGCCTGCATGAATCCGAAGCAACGAGGCTGCGCCTTCAGTACCGTGACGAGGACGTCGACGACCGCAGTGTCCCTCCGGTGGGAGACTACCGCATACGCGAACTCAGTGGCGGGGGGAAAAGAAGCTGGGGGTCGTACCTGGAACACACTTTCGGAACGAGCCTCCGCCACTTCCGCCGCACGGGTAGCTTCAAACTCGATACCTCCTCCGCGATCTCGACCTACCGCTGGGCTGCGACCGAAGACCTCAACACGGAGCTGCGATATCAATACGACCGGTTCGATTCCTCGGGCCGGGTGACGACCACGCAGTCCAGCGCTTTCTTGCTTAGACATCAGCTGTACGAGAGCCTTCAAACCCGCTTTCGGCTCTTCGCGAACCGCTCCGACCTCGAGAACGGGGAGCGGACTCAAGCGGGCGGAAGCCTGGCTCTGAGGTATCGCAAGCGCCTCCCGTGGTCCAGCCGCCTCAACGCCACGCTCCATCTACGCCAAGAAGTCAAAGACGACGATCTCAGCTCTTCTGAGCTCCCTATCATCGGAGAGGAGCTGACCATCGACAGCTTCACGGACAATCGTCTGGAGAACCGCCGGGTGGACCCGGGTAGCATCGTGGTGACGGATACGGCAGGAAGCCCACTGGTCGAGGACGTGGATTATGAGGTGGTGCAGATCGGAGACCGCGTTTCCATCGAGGTGCTTCCGGACGGCGCGATCACGGTTCCGCAGACTGTAATTGTGGACTACGTGTTCGAGACTTCACCCAAGATCAAGTTCTCAACTACCCAGGTCGGCTTTGGCGTCGGCTGGGACCTGGATTGGCTCCTGCTCCGCTATCGGCACGAGAGGTCGAAGGATAACTTGATCGACGGAGACGATGGGCGCTTTCTCGAGGACTCCCACCGAAACCTGTATCGGATCGAGCTTCGTCGTCGGTTCGGGCGGGTGCGGGGTTCTGCAGCTGCCTCATTCTTACGTGAGCGAGCCGAAACCACCTCGCGGGACGAATGGGAGCTGACGCAGAGGCTTTCCTGGGACATCACTCGCCGGCTGTTCCTAAGCGTAGACCTGAGGGAGGGAGTGATCGATTTCAAGAAGCCCGACCGACGCACGGACGTCTTCGCGGGACATGCCTCGCTGGTCTGGCGAGCTCGAGGAGGTCACACCTTTCGCCTCTTCTCTGATCTCCGCCAGATCGACGACTCGAGCGCGGAAGACCAACTCTACATGGAGTATGGTGGGCGGGCTCGGTTGCACTTTGGGCGGCTCGATGTCATACCTTCTCTGCGCTGGAGCGTCCGGAAGCGCGACTCCTCCCAGGCCGACGAGCTCCGCGCCCTCCTCCGGCTCGTGTGGGCACTATGAAGCGGGTTCGAATCTCACTCCTCCTCTCACTCATGGCGATACTGCTCTCCACGTGCCAGCAAGCGCCACTTCGCCCCTTCTTCGAAGAGAAGATCCCGCAGGGCCATACTCGCTTGAGCTGGCCCCGGCCACCCGCAGCCGCCCGCATTACCTATCTCACGGAGATCTCGAACGAGAAGGCGTTCGCAACACCGCGCTCATGGCTTCGTCGGCTCGTTCGATCCCTGTGGGGACGACCCGACGAGCGCTTCGTCCGCCCCGCGGCGCTCTGTGTCCGAGAGCCACTCCTGGCCGTGGCCGATCCCGGTCGTGCCGCCGTTCATCTGCTCGACCTGGTCGAACGACGCTGGACTACCGTGACTCGCACACCTGACGGGATGCTGGCATCCCCCGTCGGAGTGGCCTGCCTACCAGATGGCCATGTCATCGTATCCGACTCCGTACGCCAGGCGCTGTGGATCTACGATGACAACGGAACTCCGAAGGGGCGATTCACCGAGTCGGAGCTCCAGCGCCCCACCGGCCTTGCGCTCGACCTCACGAAGCGTCGGCTCTGGGTCACCGAGACTCTGGCTCACCGCGTGCTCGCCTTCGACCTCACGGGCCGCGCGCTCGACCACGTGGGCTCCCGGGGTAGCGCACCGGGGCAGTTCAACTACCCGACCATGATCGCCAGCGATCGGAACGGCGGCCTCTGGGTCACCGATTCTCTCAACGCTCGCCTTCAGCACGTCGACGCACCGGGGCGGGTCGACCGGCTCTTCGGCACAGCGGGGGACCGAGCAGGTGCCTTTGCGCGACCGCGGGGGCTCGCCGTCGATACCGCAGGCCGGATCTTCGCAGTCGATGCGCTCTTCGACGCGGTCCAGATCTTCGATGACAAGGGGAATCTGCTGCTCGTTTTCGGCGAACGCGGCGTGGGCCCTGGACAGTTCTGGCTACCTTCGGACGTGGCCATGGACGAACGGAACCGGATCTACGTCGCCGACTCGTACAATCAACGCATTCAGATCTTCGCCTACCATGCGCCCAATCCTGACTGATCTCGCGCTGGGCGCTGCCGGGCTCGCGCTCAGTTGGGGGATGCCCATCGGCGCACCCCCTGCACGCGCGGACATCGTGAACACGGTTCACAATCTCACTCCGGGCGGCCCCGGGGACGTGAAGAACCCCGACCCCGTGGGCCTGTGCCGCTTCTGCCACGCACCCCACGGCGCGGGACAGACCGTCGCTCTGTGGAACCGGGTGCTCCCGACTGAGGTCTACGACCTCTACGAGAGTTCGACCCTCGAGGCCTCGCTGGGGCAGCCCACCGGCGCTTCGCGCCTCTGTCTCTCGTGCCACGACGGGACCGTGGCTCTGGGAGATGTGATCAACCCCGGTCCCGATCCCGTTGCTCCCCTCGACCCGCTCGAGGGCAGCGTCGTTCTCGAGACGGACCTCTCCGACGATCACCCCATATCTTTCATCTTCGACGAATCGCTCGCAGCCCGCAACGGCGAGCTGGTCTCGCCCTCCGGACTCACCGGCCCGGTCAAGCTGGACGGGAGCGGCCAGGTTCAGTGCACCTCGTGCCACGACCCGCACGAAGACCGCTTCCCCAAGTTCCTGGTGATGAGCAATGAAAACTCCGCGATCTGCATTAGCTGCCACGAGAAACGCGACTGGGGGGATTCATCTCACGCGACCTCCGACGCCGACTGGAGCGGCTTCGGCGAAGACCCCTGGCCCAAGACCGACTTTTCAACGGTCGCAGCCAACGCGTGTCTCTCCTGCCATGATCCCCACTCCGCCGCCCACCCAGAGCGCCTTCTCCTGCGCGACCCGGAGGAGCAGGTATGTCTGGTCTGCCATTCCGGGGAGGTCGCCCGAACCGACCTGGTGACGCAGCTACTCAAGCCGTCTGCCCACCCGATCGAGGAAACCAGCGGTTTGCACGATCCGCGAGAGAACCAGCTGACTATGGATCGCCATGTCAGCTGCACCGACTGCCACAACCCGCACTCGGTGAGCGACACGGAGTCGGATCCGCCCTCCGTGTCAGGGCAACAGAGGAACGTGAGCGGACTGGACCTCAGCGGCGCGCCGGTCGATACGGCTCAGTTCGCGTACGAGGTTTGCTACAAGTGCCACGGCCTGGCTGAAGCTCTGTCCCCACGGGTCGTGCGTCTGGACCACGTTACGAACGTGCGTCTCGAGACCCATTCCGGGAACCCATCCTTCCATCCCGTTACAGCGGTTGGGACCAACCCTGCGGTCGAAACGCTGATTCCCCCGCTAACGCCGTCGAGCCGGATCTTCTGCCATGACTGCCACAACACCGACGACGCTGAGTTCCCCGGTCCCTCAACCGCGCTTGGCCCACACGGATCCGCACACGCACCCATTCTCGAGCGGCGCTATCCGCTGGTGGACAGGGTCTCGGAGTCCCCGGCCACCTACGCGCTCTGCTACAAGTGCCATGATCGCGAGCGCCTGCTCGATGACGCTCCCTTCCCGCATGAAAAGCATGTGGAGAAGGAGCGGGCGCCCTGTGCCGCTTGTCACGATCCGCACGGCTCCAGGACATCCACCCACCTCATCAACTTCATGCGGTTCGACTCGACCGGAGCCGAGGTCGTACGCCCCTCGGAGGAGACCGGGCGGCTGGAGTTCATCGATCTGGGGGAAGGGCGCGGGGAGTGCTTTCTCAACTGTCACGGCGAGGAACACAAGCCCGAGCGGTACTGAAGGGATTCAGTCGGCCTTGCGAAAACGTTCGTGACAGGAGATACAGCCCTCCTCCCACATTTTGCGTATGCCCTCGGTGACCTTTATCACATCCTCTGCGACCGCGGCCCTCTCGATCCGACTCGCCTGAGCGTTCAGCCGACCGAGGTATCCCCGGAATGCTTTGCGCTCGGCCGCATCCTCCAGACCGAAGGTGCTCTGGATAACCTGGTCCCACGCGAGAACCCGTCCCATCGCCTCGATCTCTCGCGCACGCCGACTCACCAGGGAGAAATCGTTCAACGACAGGCCTCGGTTCATCTCCCTCCATGCACTCAGATAGGTCGTCATAAAAAGCACCGAAGGTCTCAGCAGATTGCCTCGCTCACGAAAGTCCACGTGGCAGGGGATGCAGGAATTCTGGAAGAGCTGTTGCAATCCCAGCACGGCGCCACGCCCATCTCGGTTCTTCGCGGCCACCGCGATCGCATCCGCGGCCTGCTCCTGCGCCGCCAGGAATGCATCGAACTGGGGATCGCGGGAGGGGTCGATGCCGAGCGTCGCAATGTCGAACCCCTTGAGCCCCCCCGCACGGGCTTTCAGATCGAGAGCCGCACGGCGGACCTGGGCGTAATCATCGACCGCAACGCCCTCCCCGATCTGATCCACGGCTCCCAGGTTCTCCAGCATCTCCCGCGCGAGCGGGCGTAGCTGTGGGAAGGCGGACCGAGACGGCACGAGCACTGCCAGCGCGATCACCAGGACCACGCGTGCGAAGTGGGCGACGAAGTCGCTTTCGGTAAGGATGCCGATCAGATTGTCCTTCTCGACGACCGGAAGACAGCCGATCTTGCGCTCGGCCATGAGTCGGGCAGCCTCGGACAGAGGGGTATCGGGCGTCGTGGTGAGAAGGTTGGCCGCCATGACCTCTTTCACGGGAAGAGTATAGGCATCATCGGCGTATGGCGTCGAGGGAGCCCTGGATGATGCGTTGCGCATGTGGAAGGACGAGGATGCCTACCGCACCGAACGAGTCAGCGGACCCGGGACAAGAGCGCTCGGCTCGTAAGCCCAGGGATCGGACGGGAGCCAACCGATTCCTCACTACCTGATGCGCAGACACAAAAACGGTTCGGAGGTGAGCATCCATATTTGACCTGGTCCATGTCGTCACTCGGTGAGGCCCCACGTATAGGCTATGCCCGTCCAAAGTACCGAAGCAAGCAATGGCCCCACGAGGCCCTGATGGGAGGATGGTACCTGCACTTTGCAGAGTACTTCGACGCGGACCCATCGCATTGCGCAGACAATGAATCGAACGGCTCCGCAGTCCCGAAACGCGACACCTCACGAATACCAAGTCGACGCCCGGATCCAAGAGTCCGCGGCGACACGGGAGAGATTTGTCTTGCCTCCCCTCCCCAGGCAACGCCCGTGAGAGGAGAGGCTACTAGATTATTGACTTGCTAATCAGTCAATATTTTCCTACACTAAATCAACAAGTTAGACCTCGGGGATGATCATTTCTTGGAATCCCCCAGATGGGCGAGATACCTGAGCAACCCATCATGAGAAGACAGGCTCAAGCCGAGCAGACCCGGACCCGGATTCTCGATGCCGCCGAGCAGTGCTTCGCTAACGAAGGCTTCGAGCAAACCCGCCTCGAGGACGTGGCACACAAAGTGGGTGTACAGCGCGGGGCAATCTTTCATTACTTCGCGGGTAAGCGGGAGCTATACGAAGCGGTGCTCACCCGCTTAGGCGAGCGTCTGATGCAGCGTCTGCGGGATCCCAGGGTGGCGCAGGGTTCCCTCTCGGACCGCATCGAAGCGGCGCTGCTGACCTGGATCGATTTCGCCGGCGAATGTCCGGCCTTTTCGCGGATCATCCTGCGGCTGGCGGCCGATGGGTCGCACGCAGATCGCCCGACAATCGAGCGTTTCGTGAGACCGTTCCTAACGCTGCTGGAGCAGACCCTGCAGGAGGGTGAACGCCGGGGCATCCTCAAGCCGCTCACACCTGATCCGCTGCAGTTGGCCAGCACACTCGTGGGTGCCACCGTCTTCTACCTATCGGCGATGCCCGCCTTTGCACCGACCCAAGGACTCGATCCCCTGAGCCCGGAGCGCTTTGGCGCCTACCGTCGCGGCGCGTTGGCCGTTGCGCGACGTCTGGTCGGGATTCCCGTCCTGTTTGCAGACCGCGGGGGGATCATCCAGATGTGGAACGCGGGCGCCGAGGCAACATTCGGGTACACAGCCGATGAGGCGATTGGACAGTCGCTCGACTTGATCATCCCCGAGCGCTTTCGCGATCAGCACTGGGACGGGTACCGCCGGGTGATAACGACCGGCGAGACGGTGTATGCCACGCGGCTGCTCTCCGTGCCCGCCAAACGTAAGGACGGCCGCCGCATGTCGCTTGAGCTCTCGGTCGCCGTGATCGGCGGGCGTGACGGCGAAGTTCACGGGGTGGCGGCGATCGTCGGCGACGTCACGGAGCCGTGGGAGCGGGAGCAGAAAGCCGCTGCACCCGCGCACCCCTAGTCGCGCGAGCTACCCGGCCGCAGCGATCCAGTGCGGTTCAGACCGCTTAGCGGAAGTAACTCGAAGTGTGCGCAGCCCGGCTGCGCTTCGCGCACTGCTACGCAGCCCGCCGATAACCCACTAACTAAGGCACGCACGAAGTCGCGTGCCGTGTGCGCAGGCCGGCTCCGCCCGCCGATAACCCACTAACTAAGGCACGCACGAAGTCGCGTGCCGTGCGGGCAGGCGGGCTGCGCCCGCCGATACCCCGCTAAGACTGGTCGGGGCGGCCGGACTTGAACCGGCGACTTTCAGCTCCCAAAGCTGACGCGCTACCAACTGCGCTACGCCCCGAGCAGAGGAGAGTCTAACGTACCGCCAGCTGGCTAGCCGGATTCCTGCTGTGGGCAGAGGTGCACGCGCAGCAGCGGAATGAAGGTCCGGATCGCGCTCCCACGATGGCTGATGGCGTCCTTGGCGGCCGGTTCGAGCTCGGCCATGGTGCACTCCATCTGTTCGGGCACGACGCAGGGGTCGTAGCCAAAGCCACCGCTGCCGCGCGGCTCCTTCGCGATCCAGCCTTCGCAGGTGCCGCGTGCACTAGCCACGATCTCGCCTTCGGGATTTGCGAGCGCGAGCACACAGACGTAACGCGCGCTGCGGTCCTTGCTTCCAGCGAGCTCGCGCAGGAGCCTTGCGTTGTTGGCCGCATCATCCCCGTGAACGCCTGCGTAGCGTGCGGAGCGCACACCGGGCTCGCCGTTTAGCGTATCCACTTCGAGGCCCGAGTCTTCGCCAAGCGACCAGAGTCCCGTGCTGAGTGCGGCCTGCCTGGCTTTGAGCCGTGCGTTCTCGTCGAAGGTCTTGCCGGTTTCCTCGACCTGGCCCGCCTCGGGATGGGTCGCCAGAGTCTCGGTCTGGATCGGCTCGGACTCGAGCAGCGCGCGCAGCTCGCGCACCTTTCCCTCGTTGCGCGTGGCGAGCAGGAGCCGGGTCACTGTCCCAATGCGCGCTTCTGTAGCGCAGAGAGCTCAGCGATTCCCTTCTCGGCCATGTCGAGCATGCACCCGAGCTCTTCACGATCGAAGGTTCCGGCCTCGCCGGTGCCTTGAACCTCCACCAGCCTTCCGCGCC
>Ga0255048_10001546_pt1 | contig 15748 bp, 11 predicted proteins | sample JV7_2_2_MG_FD_183619 | JGI IMG/M metagenome (GOLD analysis project Ga0255048, IMG submission 183619) | Seawater microbial communities from Jervis Inlet, British Columbia, Canada - JV7_2_2 | ecosystem: Environmental > Aquatic > Marine > Inlet | place: Canada: British Columbia | collected 2016-10-06
TCGGCTCGCGCGGCGCCAGTCAGGCGCGCGACATCATCGCGCTCGAACGCTATGTCTTCGAGACGATGGGGGACGAGACCCGCGATCCGGACTGGTATTTCCTCACCCTGTTCAACATGCCCGGAAGGCAGGGCGGCTGGGGCTGGCGTTTCGAGGGCCATCACATATCGGTCAATCTCACTCTTCTCAACGGGGAGGTAGTCGGCACGACTCCTCTGTTCCTGGGAACCGAACCGATGCGGCGCGAGGGCGCTTCAGGCCAGATCGAAGCCCAGCCCCTCGCCCGCGAGGCGGCGGCCGCGCGGACGCTGCTGGAATCCCTGGACGCTGGCCAGCAGCGACGGGCCGTGTTTGCCGCCGAACCACCCGATGACATCATCACGCGGACCGACCGGCGCGCGATGCGGCCCAGCCTGCTGGGCATCCGCTACGCTGACCTGACCGCGACACAGCAGGCGTTGCTGCGAGCGCTGATCGAGAGCTACGCCGCTCGCCTGAAGCCCTCGCTGGCCGCGGCCGAGGTCGCTGCCGTCGAGCAGGCCGGCCTCGACGAGGTCCGTTTCGGCTGGGCCGGATCCGTGGCTCCGGGCGCGGCGCATTACTACCGCGTGCACGGGCGCGACTTTCTCATCGAGTACGGCCACGTGGACGGCGACCCGCAGCACGTCCATTCGGTATGGCGGAAGTTCGACGACGATTTCGGGCGCCGGACCTTGCGTGACCTCGCCGCGACCACCACGACGGTCGCCGACGCGACCCTGTCTCCGACGTCGCCCGCCGGGGAGCAGCAGCGCACCGACGCGCCTCCCGCCGCAACGCCGCCCGAAGCTCCCGTGCGCGCCCTCGAGCTGGTCGCCGCCGCGGTCGATGCCAACGGCTGCACAGCCGCCGCGACGGTCGTGTCCAGGCGCCCGCTGGCCGGCTCCGACAGGCTGCCGCGCAACATCATGCGTTCGCCCGATCTTGAGGTCCTGACGCTGCGACTCAACTCCTCCCAGTCGCGCGAGGGCCTGGAGAACCTCTGCCAGGAGGGCGACAAGATCGACGCGTTGTCGCCCCGCCATCCGGATGGGAGCCTGATTGGCAAGAACATCAGCGTCACCCTGGAACTCGTCGGCGACGCCCGCGTCAGCGTCTGGCGCGCGACCCGCATCCGGACCAGCCGTCCCTCGCCGTAACCCTGGCAACGAGTCTTGGCAGAAGACGATCGCGCAGAAGACGCAACCCGCGGCGCACGCCACGCCTGGCCGCTGGTCAAGCGATTCTGGACCTGGGTACGACCGCACCAGCGTTACGTCTGGGGGGTAACGACACTGATGGTGTTGTCGACACCGCTGTCACTGGTGTCGCCGCTCATCGTGCGTCGTGTCGTCGACGACGCCGTCCTGCGGTCCAGTCCGGACGAGGTCCTGTTCTGGGGCGCGGTGCTCGTGGGCATGACCGCGGTGGCCATCGTCTTCGGCCTCGGCATCGGCTATGGCACGACGCTGCTGCACACGAAGGTCCTGCGCGACCTGCGGGTGGAGTTGTACCAGCACATGCAGCGGCTCTCGCTGGGCTACTACCACGACAAAGAAACCGGTTGGCTGATGTCACGCCAGACCGACGACGTGGACAGCCTCGACGGGGTCATGGCGGACGCCTTCGCCCGGGCGCTGGTCGACGTCGTCCGCGGCCTCGGTTTCGCGCTGATGATCCTCTATATCGAGTGGCGCATGGCCGCCGGGGGGTTGATTCTGGCCGCGCTCATCTTCGGGTTCCAGTATTTGATCTCCGGTCGCATGCGACGCTTTTCGAAGGAAGCCCGCGAGCGCTGGACCGCGGTCAGCAGCACCCTGCACCAGGGTCTTTCCGGGCACGCTCTCGTGCTCGGCACGGCGTCCGAGGGCCGCGAAGCGCTGCGCTTCGTGAACGTGCTGCACAAGAGCGTTCGCGCCAATGTGCGGCGCGACATGTTCTCGCTGATAACGAACCACGTGTTCGGGCTGATCGGCGGAGTCGCCCCGACGATCATCGTGCTGGGCGGCGTCTACTTGATCGTTACGAGCGACTTCACGGTGGGCGGACTGTTCGCTTTCTTCATGTATCTCACCCAGCTGTTCGGCGCCGTCGGGCGCATCACCGGCCTGAATCCGCGCCTGCAACGATCGCTCGCGTCGCTCGAACGCATTTACGAAGTTCTCGACACCGGGCCGGAGGTCGTTTCCGTCGGAAGGACCAGGATCGCATCGCTGTCGGGCGCGATCCGTTTCGAGAACGTCTCTTTCGAGTACGTCGCCGATCGGCCCGTGCTGCGCAGCATCGACCTGGAAGTGGCGCCGCGCAAGATGGTGGCGCTCGTCGGTCCGTCGGGCGCCGGCAAGAGCACGCTCGCCGGGCTCGTCGGCCGCCACTACGATCCCACCGCGGGAAGCCTGCTGGTTGACGGTTCCGACCTGCGCGAGTTCGACCTGCGCTGGTATCGGGAACGCGTCGGCCTCGTACCACAGGAGATCTTCCTGTTCGATCGCAGCGTCGCGCACAACATCGCGTATGGATCGCCGGCAGCGACGCTCGAGCAGGTGCGCACAGCCGCCGAAGCAGCCAACGCGCGTGAGTTCATCGAAGCCATGCCGGCGGGATTCGATACGGTTATCGGCGAACGTGGGGTGAAGCTCTCGGGGGGTCAGCGGCAGCGTCTCGCGATCGCGCGTGAGCTGCTGCGTGACCCGCCAATTCTCATTCTCGACGAGGCCACCTCGTCGCTCGACTCCGGCACGGAAGCGCTGATCCAGGAGGCGCTCGGGACGCTGCTGGCCGAACGAACGTCCATCGTGATCGCGCATCGGCTGTCAACAGTAGTTCGCGCAGATCAGATCGTCGTCCTCGACGACGGGAGCATCGTCGAGACCGGGACGCACCACGACCTGATGGGAAACGGGGGACTGTACGCCCGACTCTACCGCTCGCAGTTCCGCGATCTCGCGGAACCGTCGCTGCACGGCTGAGTCGCGACGATCGCCAGCATCTAGTCCTGACCAGTCGACGGACGTTCGGGACGGGGAGCCCGGAGCGCCGCCAAGTTACCAGCTTGCGGCTCGACGATCCACCTGAGGCCCGCGCCTCGCGGCGCCCCCGCGCTCCAGCCCCTTGATCCCGGTGCTCTCGCGCCCACCACTTGCACACGCAGTTATTATGCCGTACGATATATCTTGCTTCACATAATATTAAGTACAGCCAGCAATACGAGACAGCATGGGACGAGAACTCAAACGAGGCACGTTGGAAATGGTGCTGCTGAAGTTGCTCGAGGAACGCGAGATGTACGGCTACGAGCTGGTCACCGCGTTTCAGGAACGCGGTGACGGCGAGTTCCAGATCAAGGACGGCACCCTCTATCCGGTCCTGTACCGGCTGGAGAAAGCCGGCTACGTGGAGCCTCGCTGGGAAACTCAGAAACGCGGCGTGCCGCGTAAGTACTACAGCGTCACTGCGACCGGCAAGGAACAGGTCGATCAACTCGTCGGCGAGTGGCGAGCCTTCGTAGCCGCGGTCGAGAGCCTGCTGAACGAGGAGCAACGATGAACGCCGTCAATGAATACGCCCGTCAGGTCATGGACCTCATTCCTCCCGCGCATCCGGAACGTGATCGCATCGAACTCGACCTCCGCGCACACCTCGAGGAAACGGTCGCGGAGCTCCAAGGTTCGCCCAGCGCGGCGTTCGGCCGGATGGGCGATCCGCGCGAGGTGGCCCTCGCCTACCTGGCCGAGATTCCCGTGCGCTACGCGAGCGTCGGGCGCCGAGTCCTGGCGTTCTTCATCGACATGCTGGCCGGGTTCGCCGTGCTGGGAACCGTGGCGGCCATTTGCCTGTTGGTCTTCGGCGTCCTGGCTGCCGCCGAGGAGACTGCCAAGACGGGACCGCCGCAAATGTCGCTCGCGGTTCTGATGGTGTTCGGCGTCGCGTTCGTCGCATCGCTCGCGCTGCTATCCATAGCCTACTTCCCGGTGCTCGAGTGGCGCTTCGGACAGACTCTGGGCAAGTATCTGCTGGGCATCCACGTTGTCGGGGAGAACGGTCTGCGGCCGAGTCTGCCAGCCACGATCGTGCGCCGCATCCCGTTCTTCCTGGAGTTCTTCTGGATCGACGCGATCGTCGCGTTCTTCACCGAGCGCAACCAGCGCGCCTTCGATCTGGTGGCGCGTACGGTCGTCGTGGAGAACCGCACCACGAGTTGATGGCGCTCCCTGTCGAGTGGTGTCAGACCGCGGGAGAGTCCGCCCGGAGCCTGCTAGGAGCTCCTAGAAGTCGAAACCCAGCAGCAGGTAGTAGAGAGTGGTTTCGTCGCTCTGGGAAACCTCCACGCGCAGCGCCGTCTGCAGATCCCACGGTGCCCACCACAGCCCACCGCCGTAGCTGGTGTGCCACTTGTCCGACGTTTCTTCCGGAACCCATACTCTGCCGACACCACCGCGCCCCAACACCCCCCAACGTCCGGGCACGAGCAGGGTCAGCCGGCCGACGTGAATGAACACGGCGGCGTTGCCGTAGGCCGAGTGCCGACCGCCGAACCGGTTGGGCCGTAGACCACGCAGCTGCTGCGAGCCGAGGTACGCGGCATCGTAGTAAGGCACTTCGCCATACCGCGTGGCACCACCGACACGGAACATGATGCCCGGCCCGCGCGAACCCAGGAGGTAGGATGCCGAGGCTTCCGCGTCAACGAGGCCATAGTCGTCGCGCAGCGCGTCCATCTTGGGGTAGTAGTGGGCGTTGACATCGAGCGTGTAGCCCACTCCCAACGGCAACGGACCGAAGCGCAGCGCGTCGTCGGAACCCTTCAACTCGCGCGAGTTCGGGCGCGTGCGGTTGTTGAAATTGAATCCGGCCACCACACCGGCCTGGAACGTGTCATCGATCCCGAAGGGCTGATCCTCCGTGATGAAGTCGTCGCGCTCTTCCTCCGTGCGCGTAAAACGGGCGATTGCCCCGGCCGTGATCGTGGTCGTCATGCCGGCCGAGAATGCGACGCGGCCCTCCACCCCGGCCTGAGTCTGGCGGATGCGATAGAAATCGGCGCCGCCGATCTCCTCGGTCTCGTTGCCGAGACCGTAGTAGCGCAGCGTCTCGATGCCACTGGCGACGGCGCGAACGATCCAGAACTGCGACCGGTTCTCGCGCCGATACAGACCCGCATAGTCGATGCGGCCGCTGACCGCTCCGAAGGCAAACGCCGCGCGCACCTGGTGCTGCGTGCTGTAGGGGCGCTTGCGGAAGCCGTACCTCTCGAAGACGACTCCGTAGCCGAGAACGGGCCCCAGATCGGGCCCCCAGCCAAACACCGGCAGGCGATAGGAAGTAGTGCCCCAGTCCCGGCGCGCCGTCAGGGCCGCGCCCTGCGAGGTTGCGGGCGTACCGGCATCGGCGATCGATTCCGAGGGAGCGAGCCAGAACCTCGACGCGATCTTCGTGCCGCCGCCGCTATCCCCGGCGCTGCCCATATCGAAAGCGTACTGGCGGTTGGCGTCGAGATCGCACAGGAGGTTGCTGCCGCCCCCCCCGATCAGGTGGACACGCGGACCCGTGCGATCGGCACCCACCAAGAGCACGCGATCGTCACCATCGCCTGTGTACACGCGCAGGTCCGAGGTTTCGTCCGGCCTGAAGTCACGCGAGAAGTAGGGCGCGGCGGCGGCGATTCCGTCGCAGCCGTCGGCGCCGTCGCCCTCGATGGGCGCGATCGAGATCCTCGTAGTGCCCGCGGACATCCGCTCGATCCTGACCAGTTCCGCCACATCCGTGCCGAAAACGTTGACCTGCCGCGCGAGAAACTCGTAGTGCCGCTCGGCGGCGTCCACTAGCCCGTCGCGGCGTGCCACCAGGTAATCGACGAGCGTTTCCCCGACGATGTCGAAGTAGGCCTCCGGAAGGTGCCGGATCGCCTCCTCGATTGCCTCGTCGGTTAGCCGACGCTGAATGTCCTCGGCCGCCTCTCGCCAATCGGCGCGCGACATCCCCGTCAGTAGACGTCGGTCGAGCGACCGAGCGTTCCAGCCCAGTCCTTCCAAACCCGGATACTCGGGGCCGAAATCGCTGAACTTCGGCTCGCGGTCGCGAGCCATCTTCATGGACATGCCCTCATACTGCGCGAACGCCTGGTCGCGGTCCTCCGAGATCGGCAGTAGTTTGTCGTGGCCCTGGACACGCGCATAGCGCCACTGGCCGACGTGTCGATCCCAGTCACCGAGCAGCATGTCCACGAGTCGCGCGCGCACGAACTCGTGTGCGTCTACTTGGTTGATCGGCGACGCCGTGATGTAGGGGAAAATGTCTGTGCCGTCGACGATCTCGATCGCCCCGAAGGTGCCGCCGCCTTCCGCCGCCGAGGGATACTCGGCCAGCGTTCCCAGCTGTCCGGCGAACTGGTCGCGGAACTCACCGAGCAGGGGCGAGTCGGGCATTGCGACGAGACGCGGGATTGGCTGACGCACCCCGGCAGCAATGGCCAGCGGGTTCGCCGCCACGCTGCCACCGGGCACATTCGCAGACAGCATGTCCTGCGCCATGTCGGCAATCGCCGTGTCGCGCAATTCCTCGGGGAGGATCCGTACCAGATCCTTGTGCACGGCCCGGAAAGTGTACGACTTGCCGTCGGCGCCACGAAGCGCCAGCCCCAGGGTCTGCAAGCCCCCCACCTGCATCACGGGCTCGAGCCCGCCCGCCTCGTTCTCGAGGTCCAGCACGGGGACCTCGATCGGCGTCGTCCAGAGATCGCGATACGCGCTGCCGAAAACAAAGCGGTGAAACCCGCCAGCTTCATACTGCGGGCCGGCGGCGATCGTCACCGTCTCGCCCTCCTGCTGCGCCAAGGTCGGCGACGACACCGACAGTAGTACCGACAATGCCAGCAGAACCGCGAAGAATCTACGCATCGAGTTGCCTCCGAGGTGGGTCTCCGGATCGGCCCACATGCTGCCCTATCCAACAGCCGTTGTCGCGGGACCAGCGACGGTTTGGAGAGACGACGGATCATGACGGAGAGGGCTGGCCGCGGACGGCTGTCCCCGGCCGCCACAGACCGACGGATGGTGCCGGTCGCGGCGCACGGAACCACGTTCCGCTGTTGTCTTGATGATCATCGCCGCTTCGCCGCGAGATCTGAGGGTCCAACTCCCCGCATTTCCGCTGCGCGGAGCAAGACCCGGAGTCCGTCAATGGCCGGTTGCCGACACGAGAATTGCCACCGCCGCCTGGGGCGCCCGCTGCTGGCGGCCGCACTTGCCGTTCTGCCGTTTCTGCCGGCCGCTAGCGGCGCCGCCGACGTGGACCGCTGGCGCTCGTTCGACGGTCGCGACAACAGCCTCCGTGACCCCGCGATGGGCGCGGCAGAGACACCGCTCGCGCGACTCGCAGGCCATATGTACGGCGATTTCATCTCCGCCCCTGCTGGGAGTAATCGCCCGAGCGCGCGTGAGATCAGCAATGGCATCGCCGCTCAATCGGCGCCCGGCATCAACGCCGACGGCTTTTCGGATTTCCTTTGGCTGTGGGGCCAGTTCGTCGATCACGACCTCGACCTGACGGGCTCTGCGCATCCGGCGGAGCCATTCGACATCGCGGTGCCGCGCGGGGATCCCTTCTTCGACATAACGGCGACCGGGAAGGCGACGATCGCCTTCCGCCGTGCGGCCTGGAAACCTGGTACGGGGACGAGCAGGCTGAACCCGCGCCGCCAGGTGAATTCGATCACCTCCTGGCTCGATGCGTCGAACGTCTACGGCTCCGATGCGACGCGCGCCGACACCCTGCGGGCGGGCAAGGGCAAGATGCGCATGGGCCGAGGCAAGATGTTGCCCCTGAACACGTGGGGTCTGCCGAACGCCGGCGGCAGCGGTGCGACCCTGTATCTTGCTGGCGACGTACGGGCCAACGAGCAGACTGCGCTGACTGCCATGCACACTCTATGGGTGCGGGAACACAATCGCATCGCCCGCCGCATTCGCAAGACTCACCCTGGCATGGGAGGGAGGGAGATCTACCAGCGGGCGCGCTCCGAAGTCGGCGCCCTCATCCAGCGAATCACCTACGGCGAATTCCTGCCGGCACTGCTCGGCCACGATGCGCTCGCCCCCTACGAGGGCTGGGACGCGGCCGGCGATGGGTCCGTCGCGCAGGAGTTCTCGACCGCCGCCTATCGTTTCGGCCACAGCATGGTCTCGCCGCAGATCCTGCGGTTGAAACGCAACGGTCGACCGGTCCCACAAGGACACCTCTCGCTGCGCAACGCCTTCTTCAACCCTGCCGCGCTGACCGAGACCGGGCTCGAACCGATCTTCCGCGGCCTGGCCGCCCAGCGTGCTCGCGCGAACGACAACATGGTCATCGACGAGTTGCGCAACTTCCTTTTCGGCCCGCCAGGTGCCGGCGGCTTCGACCTGGCCGCACTCAACATCCAGCGCGGACGCGACCACGGCCTCGCCACCTACTACGAGGCCCGTATCATCTTCGGCCTCGAGCCTCCCCGCAGCTTCGCGGACATCACGAGCAATGCGCAGGTCGCCGCGCGACTCGAACGACTGTACGGGCAAGTCAAGAAGGTGGATCTCTGGGTCGGCGGGCTGGCTGAGGATCATGTCGGAGGCAGCCAGCTCGGTGGACTCTTCCACACCATCGTCAGGGATCAGTTCGAGCGGGTCCGCGACTGCGATCGCTTCTGGTACGAGCGCGTCTACAGCGGCGCTGAACTCGATGAGATTCGCAATACGACGCTCGCCGACGTGATCCGACGCAACACCCGCGTCGGCGGGGAGCTGCCCGACGACGTCTTCCGGGTCAACTGAGTTCGACCCCGGAGCGCTGGCAGCGCCTGCCGGCAATCAGCTACGCGAAGAGCGCCACGATATAGGCGCCATAACCCAGCAATAGCACCCCGCCTTCCCACCGTTGTACTCGCCTGTACGTGTACAGGGCAATGGTCGCCGCGGCGGTCATCACCAGCATGACGGGCAGATCGAAGTTCAGGACGGCCTCACTCACCGGCACGGGCTCGATCGCAGCGGCAATGCCGAGCCCGCCGAGCAGGTTGAAGACGTTGCTGCCGACGATGTTGCCAACGAGGACATCCGCCTCGCCGCGCAGGGCCGCAACCATTGAGGTCGCCAGCTCGGGCAACGAGGTTCCGAGCGCCACCATCGAGGCGGCGATGAGGAACTCGGGAACGCCGAAGTTGCGGGCCAGCACGATCGCCGCATCGACGAGCAACTTCGCCCCCAGCATGAGTGCCACCAGACCGGCCACAGCCCGCGCGATCTCGATACCCACGCGGACCTCGGCCGCCGGGTCGAGGCCCGTCCCACCCAGATCGGTCGCCTTCGCCTTACTCCTTCCGCGCCGGGCAAAGCGCAGCGTTGCCCAGGTAAACGCGAGCAGACCGCCGCATAACATGACGCCCCAGAAGCGGGAGATCACGCCAGTCGCGGCGAGGACGAAGACGAGTACGCTCGCGAGCAGCATCAGTGGCAGCTCGCGCCTGAAGATCTGGCGACCACAGGGAACGGCGCGAATCAGCGCGCTCAGACCGAGGATGAGACCGAGGTTGGCGATATTGCTGCCAACCACGTTGCCAAGTGCGATGTCGGTGTTGCCGGTCCAGGCCGCCTGCCCGCCGGTCACCAGTTCGGGCATGGAGGTGCCGAACGCCACTACGGTCAAGCCAATGACCAGCGGAGCGACATTCAACGACAGGGCAATCCGCGAGGCGCCCACGACCAGCCACTCGGCGCCGAAGTACAACCCGGCCACGCCCAAGATGAGAAACAACAATGTCACGCGGTCGATCCTGCGAACGGGTCGCGCCCGAGCCAGTGGAAAGCCAGCCGCAAGCCTAGCAGGCCGTGGAGGAAGGCTACTGACTCTTGTTTGCGCAGCCGCTCAATCAGAACGACAATCAGGAAATGGCCAAGCCCAGAGTGCTGATCATCGAAGACGACGCCGACATCCGCGAGGTGATGCGCTACAACCTCGAGCAGGAGGGGTTCAAGGTCCGCGAGGCGGCTACCGGTGAGGCGGGCCTGGTCGCGGCCCGCAAGAAGCCTCCGGACATTCTGCTGCTGGATCTGATGTTGCCGGGCCTTCAGGGCCTCGAGGTCTGCCGGCGCTTACGAAGCATGACCGAGACGCGCTCGACACCGATCATCATGGTGACGGCGAAAGGCGAAGAACCGGACATCGTCGCCGGCCTGGAGATGGGTGCGGACGACTACATGTCCAAGCCCTTCTCTACCCGTGAACTCGTCGCTCGCGTCCGGTCGGTACTGCGCCGCGGGTCCGGTTCCGACGACGACGGCGCCGGGGCGACCACCGAGGTAGGGCCTCTCGAGCTCGACTCCGGACGCCACGAAGCGACGGTACGGGGCGAACCGCTGAAGCTCACGCTGGCCGAGTTCAGGCTGCTGCAATCGCTCTCCAGCTACCCGGGACGGGTCTTCACGCGGGTGCAATTGATCCGCAACATTACCGATGGAGACACCCACATCGTCGAGCGCAACATCGACGTCCACGTCCGTTCCCTGCGCAAGAAACTCGGTTCAGATGGTTACCTCATCAAGACTGTCCGCGGCGTCGGCTACAAGCTCGAGGACGACGCCACGGCATAGCGAGGCGGACCCGTGCGAATACGTATCTTCTGGCGCCTCTACATCACCTACGTGATGCTGGTATTGCTGGCGGCGGCTGCGGTCTACGTTCTCGCGGCCCTGCGCACCGGCATCGCCCCGGGAGTCGCTCTCGGGGTCCTGCTCGCACTGGGTGTCGGCCTGTTCGCAGCCCACCGTGTTACGGCGCCGATCGTTCAGATATCCGCTGTTTCCGAGTCGCTCCGGCAGGGCGACTACGCCGCGCGTGTGCAGCTCGATCGCACCGACGAGATCGGCCTGCTTGGCGACAACCTCAACCAACTCGGCGCTGAGTTATCCCAGCGCCTGTCGGGGCTCGGCCGCCAGCAGGCGCAGCTGAGGGCGTTCCTCGGTGCGATGCAGGAAGGTGTGGTGGCGATCGACCCGCAGGACCGTGTGGTCTTTTCCAACGCCATGGGACGACGGTTGCTGCACATCGACCCGGGCGAACACGAACTGGACATGGCGCAGATGCCCAGCGGGTTGCTCGAAGTCCTGACTGAGGTTCGCGCCATGGGCACGCGTGCCTATGGCGAGATCCTGCAGAGGATCGACGATGAAGAGATCGTCCTCGAAGCCCGCGGGGCGCCGTTCACCGCGGACGATGACAGTGGGGTTGCCCTCGTCCTGTACGACATCACCAACATGCGACGTCTCGAGCGCGTCCGCACCGACTTCGTGGCCAACGTGTCGCACGAGATCAAAACACCCCTGACCTCGATCCAGGGCTATGTCGAGACCCTGCTCGACGGGGCGATTCACGACGACGAGTACAACACCCGCTTCCTCGAGAAGACGCATCTTCAGGTCAACCGTCTGACCCAGCTCGTTTCCGACCTTCTCAGCCTGGCTCGCATCGAGTCCACTTCGTTCCGCGCCGAGTCAGAGCCCGTGGACCTGCGCGAAATCATCACGGAATCGGTGACCTATCGCCACGACCCGCTGAGCGCGAAGCAGCTCGATCTCGATCTCGATCTGCCCGAACAACCTCTATTGATCGACGGCGAGAGCGAAGGGCTACGGCAGATCATCGACAACCTCCTGGACAACGCCATCAGCTACACCCCGGCGGAAGGCAGTATCCGCGTGCGGCTGAGACCCGAGGGTTACGATGGCGTTCTGCGCATCGAAGACACCGGCATCGGCATCCCCGAGGATGCGCTCGACAGGATCTTCGAGCGCTTCTATCGGGTCGATAAGGGTCGCTCGCGTGAACTCGGCGGTACCGGGCTGGGCTTGTCGATCGTCCGCAACATCGTGCAACGGATGCAAGGCGTGGTTGCCGTGGAGAGCGAAGTGGGCGTCGGCACCGCGTTCACCGTCAAGCTGCCGCTCGCCGACGAGCCTGTCATGATGACCGAACCCGCCTAGCGGGCGGTGACCACCTCGAGGTCACGTATCAGGCTGTCCATCTCGAGCCCCGGGATCGATCCGGTCGGCGCGCGGTCTCCGGCCGCGCGCTCGAGTAAGACCTCGTCGTTGCCGCTCGCCATCACCCGACAGGTCCAGCTACCCGGCTTGCCCGCCATTTCCACGCGGTAGTCAGCGAGCTCGGGATCGAGGACGAGGCCGAGCATCCGGGCACCGAAGATCGAGCTGCGAACGCGATGCAGCAGCTCTAACTCGGCACCATCGTCAGAGGGCACCACGACGAGGCGCGGCGCGGCCAGCCGCTTCTCCAGATCCCTGGGCGGATCCGAGTACTGGTCGAGCCCGCTGAGTAGTTGGTCGATAGGCGCTTGCGGGTATCCGGCCTGTCGCGCGGCGATCGTCTGATTCCACGCGGCGTCGAAGTCGGCGAGCGCCCAGGCCGCCGTGGCGACAAGATAGTGCAACTCGGCGTTGCCCGGATCGAGCGCCGCTGCGCGCATGAACGAAGCCTTCGCGCCCAGGTCGTCGCCCAGCTGGGCCTGGGTACGGCCCAGGTAAAAGTAGGCTGGCCAGTACTCGTCGTCGCGCGCCAGGATCCCTTCCAGATCGAGCATCGCACCCATGGTGTCGCCCTGATCCAGCTTCCCCACCGCCTGCTGCAAGCGCCGGCTGAGCTCGTCTTCCTGAGCCGACACCTCGACCGCAGGCGCGGCTATCGCGCACGCCAGGAATGCTGACGCTGCCAGCCCCCACGACCACCTCGGCTTCCCACCTCGCATGTTCGTAGCGTAGCAGGCCAAGAGCCGACAAGACTGCTTTGCCGCCGATCCGAGGCGGTGCTATCCTGTGCGACTCGCACGCCGATTTGAATGTCTGGCACTGCCAGACCCGACTCCGGTGCATGCGCCGATAGCTCAACTGGATAGAGCGTCTGGCTACGGACCAGGAGGTTGGGGGTTCGAGTCCTCCTCGGCGCATTTTTTGCTGCCCAAAGGCCGTCGTCGGAGCCCGCCGCCATGACACCCGAGCAGCTCGACGCGTGGATGCAACTCGCGATCGAACAAGCGGAGGAAGCGGCTGCCGACGGCGAGGTTCCCGTCGGCGCCGTCGTGGTGATCGACGACGCGATCGTTGGGCGCGGTCGCAACCGCACCGAGGCGCTCGACGATCCCTCGGCACACGCCGAGATCGTCGCCCTCCGGGAGGCTGGCCAGGCCACGAGAGACTGGCGCCTCGCAGACGCGACGCTGGTGGTGACTCTCGAACCGTGCGCCATGTGCATCGGCGCGATCATCCAGGCGCGCGTGTCCCGTCTCGTGTACGGTGCCGCAGATCCCCGCTATGGTGCTTGTGGATCAGCGTTGCCGCTACCACCGCTGGAGCTGGCACCGCACCTGCGCGAGATTCGACATGCCACGCATGCCGAAACGGGCGGCCGGCTCCTGCAGGATTTCTTTCAGCGGCTGCGCTCCAGGAGCTAGCATCCGCCCACAGCCTGGCACTGGCGGCGCGTGGCAGCTATCCGTCGGTGCCGACGAAGCTCCCCGTGATCAGGATGATGTCGTCCCGGCTACCGGCTTCGCCGTCCGGTCCGGTGGATGTGACCGTGTAGTCGTCACCCTGCAGCCGGTAACGGAACGCGCTCCCCCACGCGTCTTCCATCGAGCCCTCCGCCGGATAGTAGTCGGGCACGAGTTCACGAAGTCCCACCAGGTCATCGAGGACCGGATAGCCGCCGGTAGCCACCTGGCATGCCTCGAGACCGTCGGAGAGGGCGCGCATTACCTCCATGGTGGCGGCGATCTCGCCTAACTGCACCACCGTGTACGTGCTGCCACCCTGCTCCACGCCGGTGATCTCCCATTCCTCCTCCCCGGCGTTCATGAGGAAGATCACGTCGGCCTCACCGAACTCCGCGGGGATGCGTAAGGCCTGCTCCGTGCGACTTACCTCACGCACACGGATGCTCGCCTCGGGAAACGCGGCGCCGATCAGGCGTTCCGCCTGGGAGGCCGACGGCGTCGTCAGCTCACCCGGCCCGCATGCACCAACGGCGAGGGCCATGGCCGCGACGACGAGAACAGAGCTCTGAAGGGGCAAGCGAGGCATACGAACTCCTGAGATCACGACATCGGTGGGGTGCAACGGTATTGTATGCCGTCATGCAGCGTAGCCTCATCGTCACGCTGGCCTTCGCGGCGGCCGCTCTCCACCTGTACTCGTCTGGCTTTGCGCCACTGACGGCTCTCGTACTGCGCCCGCTGCATCTGGCACTACTCGGGGCGCTCGGCTTCCTCGGCGCGACGATCAGAAGCGCGCCTCGGCGCGATCAGCCAGCCGCCCTCGGAGCATTGCTCGGGATCCCGCTCGCGGCATCGTGCCTGTACCTGGTCAGCCAGCACCAGGGTTTGGTCGCCCGCGCCGGAACCGCACGGGCCAGTGACCTGGTGGCGGGAGCCATCGCGGTGCTACTGGTGCTGGAACTGGCACGACGGACGGTGGGAATGGCCCTCGTCTCCGTAGCGCTACTGGCACTGGCCTACAGCCAGGCCGGTCCCTGGCTACCTGGACCACTGGGCCACGGGGGCTACTCACCCGCACGGGTCATCGAACATCTGTACCTGGGCACGGAAGGCATCTGGGGAGTACCGCTCGGCGTCTCCGCCGACTTCGTCTTCCTGTTCATCCTGTTCGGTAATCTGCTCGACCGGGCAGGCGGCGGACAGCTTCTCATCGCTCTCGCACGAAAGGTGGCGGGCGGCAGCCGCGCCGCCAGCGCGAAGACCGCGGCGCTGTCCAGCGCCTTCATGGGCTCGCTGTCGGGCAGTGCGGTCGCCAACGTGGTCACGACGGGGACGCTGACGATTCCCATGATGAAGCGCGCTGGCTTCAAGCCTCACCTCGCCGGCGCCATCGAGGCGGCCGCCAGCACCGGCGGCCAAATCGTCCCACCGGTGATGGGCGCCGGGGCGTTCATTCTCGCCACCTGGGCCAACATCCCATACCTCCGCGTGGCCACCGCTGCGATCCTTCCCGCACTGCTGTACTACATCGCGCTGCTCGCGGGGATACACTTCGCCGCCGCCCGCGCCGGAATCACGACCGCGGAGGAAGATGCCCCGGACAAGGTCGCGACCGGTCGCCTCCACCTGTTGCTCCCACTGGTGGGAATCGTCGTTCTGCTGGCGTTTGGGCGCTCGCCGATGCGCGCGGCATTCTGGGGTGTTGCGCTCGCGTTCGTGAGCGCGATGCTTCTCCCCGCGACTCGATTCTCGCGCGCGAAGCTCGCCGACACGGTGGTCGCGGCTTCAGGCGCGGCGGTGCAGGTGGCCGCCGCCTGTGCCGCGGCCGGCGTCATCGTCGGCATCGCAACGCTCACCGGCATCGGGCTGCGTATGTCCGGCCTGATCGTCACGCTGTCCGGCGGGCACCTGCTACTCGGGCTCGCCTGGACCGCTCTCGCTGGCATCGTGCTGGGCATGGGACTCCCCACCACGGCAGCCTACGTTGTGCTCGCCGCCGTCGGCGCGCCCGCTCTGGTCCAACTCGGGGCACCGCTGCTGGCCGCTCACCTGTTCATCTTCTACTTCGGATGCATCTCGAACGTGACGCCTCCCGTGTCGTTGGCCGCCTACGCTGCCGCTGGCATTGCCGAGGCACCGGCATTCCGCACCGCCGTGACGGCGCTCCTGCTCGCCGCCACCGGTTTCGTCATCCCCTTC
>Ga0255048_10001547_pt1 | contig 15744 bp, 13 predicted proteins | sample JV7_2_2_MG_FD_183619 | JGI IMG/M metagenome (GOLD analysis project Ga0255048, IMG submission 183619) | Seawater microbial communities from Jervis Inlet, British Columbia, Canada - JV7_2_2 | ecosystem: Environmental > Aquatic > Marine > Inlet | place: Canada: British Columbia | collected 2016-10-06
ATCATGGTGGGCGATGCGTGCCACGCTGCTCAGGACCCCGTTCAATTCGCCGCGGGCCGGCGTGGCGCTCTTGTCTGCGTGCAACTCATTGTTCATCGACGCCACGCACTCGAGCAATGCATAGGCGGTACGCCGGCTGCGTTTGGGCACGAACTCGACGTGGGTATCGTTGTTGAACACGACGCCGCCAACCCGGTCGCCGGCATCAAGAATCCTGAAAGCCGCAATCGCCGCAGCTTCGGCCGCAGTCACCGATTTCATGTTCAGCTGCGAGCCGAAAAACATTGTCATGCGTTGATCGATCACGAGCAGTGCCGGTCGATCACGCTCCTCGGTGAAGACGCGTACATGCGGCGTCCCCGTACGTGCCGTCGCCTTCCAGTCGATGGAGCGGACGTCATCACCCGGCAAGTAGTCACGCATCTCCTCGAAATTGAGGCCGCGTCCGCGCAGTCGCGAGGCGTGCCGGCCATTGAGCACGCTCGCCGACGGCTGTCGTGGCAGGAAACTCAAGCCTTGCGCTGCACCCTGCAGGCCACGCAGATGGGCCAGCGACACATGGATGCGTGTGTCTGAATTCATGACGGCGTCAGGGCAGCGCGACTTGCTCAATAATGGCGTCGATCACATTGTCGGCCCTGACACCCTCTCCCTGCGCTTCGTATGACAGCATCAGGCGATGCCGCATGCAGTCATGAACAATAGAGCGAATGTCTTCCGGGTCCACATAGTCGCGCTGATTCAACCACGCATGTGTGCGACTGCACTTGTCGAGTGCAAGTGATGCGCGCGGGCTACCACCGACGTCGATCCAGCGAGCCAGGTCCTCAGAATATTTCTCCGGCGTGCGAGTGGCGTAAACGAGATCCGCCATGTAGCGCTGCATCGCAGCAGACACGTCTACCTTGGCGATTTCGCGGCGCGCCGCAAAAATTGCTTCCTGCGGAATGCGCTCCTGCGTCGTTTCACTATCGTCTTTCGATTCGGTGTTTGCGGCGGATTCCTCACCGCGCACGAGTTCGATGATCAGCACTTCGTCTTCTACCGGCGGGTACTCGATATTGACGTGCATCAGGAAGCGATCCATCTGCGCTTCCGGCAGCGGATAGGTTCCCTCCTGCTCGACCGGGTTCTGTGTGGCCATCACCATGAACAGCGGCGACATCTTGTGGGTCGTGCCCGCGACCGTGACCTGGCGTTCCTCCATGGCCTCGAGCATCGCCGCCTGCACCTTGGCCGGGGCGCGGTTTATCTCGTCGCCAAGTACGATGTTCGCGAAGATCGGGCCCGGTTCGAAACGAAACTCGCCCTTGCCATCAGCCTGGAAGTAGACCTCCGTACCGGTAACATCTGAGGGCAACAGGTCAGGCGTGAACTGGATGCGACTAAAGTCAGCTTCGAGGTTTTTCGCGAGCGCCTTGATGGCGCGCGTCTTGGCAAGGCCCGGTAAGCCTTCCACCAGCAGGTTGCCATTTGCCAGCAGACCAATGATCAGCCTTTCGACAACGGCCTCCTGACCAATGATGGATTGTTGCATGCGCTCTTTCAGGAGCTGAATCTGGTGTAACGCCATGGTTGCCTACTTCTTCTGTGCATTCAATGATGCTGCAAAAAGAGAGGCCACCAACAACAAACCTGTTGTGGTGGCCTTTCGCATTGTAGATTTTTCCTTTGTGTCTAGTTGGTAGCCGGATTCTGCTGCAACTTCTCCAGCACCTGGTTCAGGTTGAAGCTGCCGGCCTTCTGACGTGGCGGAAATTCCTGGTAGGTCGCCAGGTGTTGCGCCACATATTCAACTGCAGGAAGGACCAGGAACACACGCTCCATTCGCCAGATCGGATAATTGGCAGCCTCGTGGTCGGCGCGCTCGTACGGATCGCCGCGCATATCCATAAGCTTCGGCAGCCGCAGCGTTGTAAATGGTTCCTGCCAGACATCGAAACCGTGAGCGCGCTGCTCCATAAACACCATCTTCCAGCGACCATAGCGCAGGTTGGCGAGCTGGCCATCATCCGTCCAGTAGAAAAATTCCTTGCGCGGACCCTCGTCGACCTCACCCTTAAAATAAGGCAACAGGTTGTACCCATCGAGATGGACCTTGTAATTACGGCCGTTTGCACGATGACCGTCCAGGAGCTTTTCCTTGATATCCGACTCGCCAACCGCCGCCAGGATCGTCGGCAACATATCTTCGTGCGAGAACACGTCGTTGTAGACCGAGCCGGGCTCAATCACTCCGGGCCACTTGATCATAGTGGGTACGCGATAGCCGCCGTCCCAGTTAGAATTTTTCTCATTTCGAAATGGCGTCATGCCACCGTCGGGCCAGGTAAAGACCTCGGCGCCGTTGTCGGTCGAATACATGACGATTGTGTTGTCGGCGAGGCCCAGTTCCTCGAGCTTGTCGAGAATCTGCCCGACGTGACCGTCGTGCTCGGCCATGCCGTCCGCGTATATGCCGTAGCCGGTAGCACCGTCAGACTCTTCTTTCAGGTGTGTCCACACGTGCATGCGCGTCGAGTTCCACCACAGGAAGAACGGCTTGTTCGCTTTTGCCGCACGCTCCATGAAATCGATCGCACCGGCCGTGACTTCCTCATCGACCGTTTCCATACGTTTTTTCGTCAGCGGTCCCGTGTCTTGAATGTCGCCATCCGCACTGGACTTGATGACACCACGTGGACCAAATTTCTTGGCGAACTCAGGGGCCTTCGGGTAATCCGCGTTTTCGGGCTCCTCTTCGGCGTTAAGGTGATACAGGTTGCCAAAGAACTCGTCAAAGCCATGGTTGGTCGGCAGATGCTCATCAAGGTCACCCAGATGATTCTTGCCGTACTGCGCCGTCATGTAGCCGTGATTCTTCAGGAGGCCGGCGATGGTCGGGTCTTTCTCGGAGAGACCTTCCTTGGCGCCAGGCAGACCGACTTTCAGCAGTCCGGTTCGAAACGGGCTTTGCCCGGTGACGAATGCCGCTCTGCCGGCGGTGCAACTCTGCTGTCCATACCAGTCGGTAAACAGCGCGCCTTCATTGGCGATGCGATCGATGTTTGGCGTCTTGTAGCCCATCATGCCGCGGTTATAGGCGCTGGTATTGGACCAGCCGATATCATCGCCCCAGATAATAAGGATGTTGGGCTTGTCCTGTGCCTGTGCTGTACCTGTCATGAAGGCGACCAGCAATAACGGCAGGGCAATTGCCCGTGTTGATCTGGCCCAGGCCAGAAGTGCACAAATTGAGCGCATGTAAAATAACCCCTGATTTAATTATGTAACCGTGCGGAAGATTAATGGATGGGCCGGGCAATAGCACCTGTTTTTTGTCACATATTGAACCGGGGTGGAGTCTGGTCAGGGTACGGCCCCGAGCGACCTTAATAACGTCAGCACGTTTTGATTTTCCGGATGGCGCCGCGCCAGTGAATACGCAACGCCCAGCGCGCCGTCAGTGTCGCCACTGTCTCTCAACATTGTTGCAAGCCCCATTGCGATGTCGAAGTCGCCGTCGAAGCTCGCATGCGCTGTTCGCATAACCTGCAGTGCCTCTTGCTGTTCGTCCAGCGAGTTGAGCGCGATGCCCAGCACGTAAGCGAAACGCGGATTCTCCGGCGCAAGTTCGGCCGCCAGGCGAAGCTCATCCAGCGCCTCATCCGGCAAGGCGCTGCGCACCAGGGACAGGCCGAGCGAGTGATGCAGCGCAGCGTTGTTTGGGTCGAGGACGAGACCCTCGCGCATTATGGTTTCGGCACGCGCCTCTTCGCCAATTGCTCGCAATGCATCTGCCAGGTTGAGTCGCGCGGCAGCGGCGCGTGGCTCAATACGCAGCGCGGTCTCGTAATGCTCTATTGCCGCGGGTATGTTGTCTTGCGCCAGCTCAAAACTCGCGAGCGCAAGATGCGCCCCCGGCCGATTCGCAATTGCCTGATAGGCCGCGCGAAAGTCCTGTTCAGCCTGTGCCCATGCGCGTGCCGCCTCGATGGGTAGCAAATCCTGCAGCCCGGCGTAGGCAAGTGCCGCCTCTACTCGCACACCACGCACCGGGTCCGCCAGCAGCTGCGCGCCAGGCAAGCGCAGCCGCAGGTCGGCGGGTAGCGCGCGAACTTGCTGCAGTGCCGCGATCCTTAGCAACTCATCTGCACTGCCGAGTCCAGCCTCGAGCGTTTGATATTCCCGGCTGCTGAACGGCTGTGCCAGCAATGAAATTGCCGTTGCCCTGGCGATTCCGGGGAAGTCCTTGTTGTTTATGACTTCGACGAGCTCTGTATTCGCAAAGCCTCGCCTGCCGGCCTCTATCGCCGGTGCAAAATGCGCTCGTTGCCATGACTCGGAGCCCCGCCACTCATTAATGGCCGACGTTGCCCATGCCGCGTCGGCATCGACGTGACAGCCATTGCAGGCGTTCGGGACTCCGATATTTGCCGTGAGATCCGGACGCGGCACGCGGAAGCTGTGGTCCCGCCGGCCGTCGACGACCATGTAGTTTCGCGACGCCATGTGGCAGTCGACGCACCCCACCTGTTCCGGTGCGTGACCGGTGTGCTCGGCGGCAGCGAACTTCGTCGGCAGATGACATTGCGCGCAGACAGCATTCGGGTCAGCACCCGTGACAAGTTCGGCCGAATGCGGATTGTGGCAATCACTGCAACTGACGCCGGCCCGGTACATTTTGCTCTGCAGGAAGGAGCCGTAGACGTAAACCTCATCGAGAATCTGTCCGTCAGGGAAGTACAGTGCCTCGTCAAGCAACGCGAGCATATGAGAGTGGGCGAGGGGCTCGCCGTATTCGTACTCTGGTGCAATGATTCCGCGACGCGAATGGCAACGACCACAGGCTTCGGGTTGCTGCTGGGGCTGCATTCGAACTTCGCTGCGCGCGGCCATGCCGGTGTCTGCATTCATGATCCACGTTGCCCTGCCCCGATCGTCGAGATCCGCCTCGAGCCCGTAGTCGTCTCTTGCATCGCCGGCAGTCGCCCGTTCAACATGCGTAGAGCCTGGGCCGTGACAATTCTCACACCCCACACTGATTTCAGAATACGTTGTATCGAACGTGTTGCTCTCGAGGTCGAAGCCCATACTTACGTTTGTCGAATGGCACTCGGCACACATGTAGTTCCAGTTCTGCTGCGCCCCGGTCCAGTGCAGGAAGTCATCAGGTGCAATGTATTCGTCAGGGTAAACGTGAAACCAGCGTTGACCGCCCTCCGCCTCAGACCGTGAATCCCACGTGTAGGCAAGCGTCTGCAGGCGACCACCCGGGAATTCGATCAGGTATTGCTGCAACGGATCGACGCCGAAGGTGTAGGCGATACGAAAATCCTGCTCCTGGCCGTCCCCGTCGACAGTTCGCACATAGTAGCCGTCATCCCGAGTGAGAAAATGCGCCGTCTCGCCGAAGTAGTCGAAGCTCACGTCATTGAAATCGCCGAGTACAGTGCCGCTGTCAGCAACCTGCATGGCCAGCTGGTGATGCGACCCAATCCAGTCTGTGAACTCACCCTGGTGACAGGACTGACACGCATCACTGCCGATAAACGTGGCAGGGCCGGCGATACTGGTCGTCGCCGTTTGCTCGGCCTTGTCGGCATCGCCACAACCGCCAACAAATACAGCAGCCAGGAGAAGACCTGGGAGAGTAAGTCTCGACATGCTGTTCAATCGATGATCTCGTCGTCCAGGCCCGTCATCTCCCAGCGGCCGAGAGAGATCGGGATGCTGTCAATGGCATTGAGCCGATCAATGAAGTGCTTTAACTGAAACTCTTCGCCACGCTGTTCGACCTGCCTCGCGTAATCGGCCAGGGTTCGTTCGAGCAAATATTTACCGGTGACATAGCTCGTGCCATAACCGGGCTGCCGCAAATACAGATGCTGTTCGAAGATTAGCAGCTCTTTCTCGGTCTTCATCCAGCCACGAGGTGTCCACTCCATGTGCACCATACCGGCTTCTTCCATCGTCATTTCGTTGGCATGTGCATACAGGGATCCGAGTCCGCGTGCGGCGCGTTGTGCAAGTAATATCCAGACGAGTTCGCGTGAACGCGGACTGTCGTCGTACAGGCCGGCGTGCATAAACATTTCTTCGACCCCGGTTGCTGTGCCTTCGTTACGACTATCGAAAATGTTGTACAGCAACGCGCCCTGACGCACCGGACTCTCGTGTGGCGTGAGATCCATGCGTGCCAGTTCGAACCAGTGCCAGAAATGCGTAAACAATGGTGCCGGATCGAGGTGCGCGGTAATCCAGAAGAAGTGGCGCTGTTCTTCCGGAACGAACGAGCCCATTTGTTCGCGAAGCGCTGGCTCCATGTAATCCGTGACAGTCACAATGTCCTTGTCTGCAAGAAAATTCATGATGCGATTAACCGCATCGTCTGCCCTTGCGTCGTACTCTTCGGGAGTGCTCGCGGCAACCATCGGCGGCAGGTTGCGATTGCGTTGCTCTTCGAGTTTCAGAGATGACCAGGCACGCGCCAGTTCACGCTTTAGCAACCGAACCTCGTCCTCCCAGGTCAGCGGCACAAGGTGCACCTTCTGCTGGTACCACGTGTAGTTTTCCTTGCCGATTCCAGACGGTCCTGTTTTGGAATCCGCCTCTGCCAAAAGCCACGCTATGAACTCGTCGGTTGCAATTTTCGACTGCTCAATGATGTCCCTGATCTCACTGCTCGCCGAGTTACCCAGCATGCCTTCAAGTTCATCCAGGTCGGCGCGCTGCTGGCGAATGTCACGGATGCCGGTTACCCACAGGTCGCGTGCGTTCCCCGTGAGGTTGCTACGCGCCTGTTTCATCAACGGCGGAATCACGCCCAGCTCCGATATCAGGCGCTGCTGTTCCGCGTCACTGAGTGGGAAGTCGTAGGTCCACAGTTCCATCAGCGCGTGATGCGTTGGACCTTCATGTGCCGGCACATCACTTCGATATGTCCAGACTGTGTTGTAGAACGCCGGGTCACGGGCCCAGGGCTGAAGGACACGCCGATTGAAATCGTAGCCGTTCATCTCGGCACGCACGAGATGCCAGTCGACCTGCTGTGGTATCGGCCACTTGTCGGTTTCGAATGCCTCCAACCGCGCACGCAATGCGAGGTAGTCGTCCTGCCGCGCAGCAAACTGCGCGGGCGTGTAGTCGGGCGCGCCATCAAGCAAAGGTGGCGATTCGAACTCGCGCCAGTCGGCGAACAATACCAACAGGTGGTCGTAGTTTGATTGTGCCTCAGCGTTTGACATGGTTCCGGCCATTACGATGGCGACAAGAGAGGCAAAAAACACAGCACGGATTTTTGAATTCATTACGAGTCATTTCTTGGAGTTTGACCCGAGTCTACCTCACTCTGCGAAGCGTCTCGCCCGCGAGGCCAACACAAGAGCTCGTCACTTCCTTGGCGACATTCATGCGTATACTTCGCCAATCACCAGCAGGCAGATTTATCGCTCAGCACTATGGAGAAACGAACGATAGGGCCGCAAACATTGGAAGCCGCGCTAGCGCTTCACGGCGCCGGCAAACTCAAGGCGGCCACCGATATCTACGCGAGCTTGCTGGCACAGGATAAGGACAACCCCGACGCGGCTTACGGACTCGGCACAATCCTGATGCAACAGGGCAGCATCGACCAGGCACTGCCGCTACTCGATCAAGCGCGGCGCGCCCGGCCGGCCGTCCCCGCATTCGCTTTTAATCATGCGTGGGCACTCGCCCAGCTCGACCGAGTCGAGGAGGCGACCCGCGGCTTCATGCGTGCCGCAGAGCTTGCTGCCAGCGACACCGCGATGCTGGTCGAAATTTGTTCCCGCCTTGTTGCTCTCAACTACATCGACGAAGCAATCGCTATTCTGACGGCGGCGTCAGAACGGACTCCGGGGTCACGAGAAATCTGGCTGACGCTTGCACAAGCACTTGGAAAAGCGTGGCAACTCAAGGCGGCGATTCCGGCATACGAACGCGCGCTGGCGCTGGCCCCTCCCATTGCCGGGGACTTGCTGGCCTACGCCGATCTTCTTTTTCTCGCCCGCAAACCGGATGCGGCGAGCAAAGCCATATTACAGGCCAGGGAACTGGGAGCAGACGACCCCGCCACGCTATACCTGCAAGCCCGATGCGAAAGCATTGCTGGCAACCACGAGCATGAGAGGCAGTTGTTGCATGAGGCTATTGCGGCAAAGCCGACTTTCGGCAGCGCCTGGGAGCTGTTGCTGGAAACAACCGGCAGTGACCAGCTGGAGGATTTTGCGAACGACTGTGTGAAGCTCGCCACCGAAAAATCGGCGACCTCGGACGACAGGGCGCAACTCCGATACGCGGCTGGGCGCGCACTCGACCGGCTCGGAGACTTCGATCGCGCTTTTGCGCAGATCGATAAGGCGAATAAGTGTCAACGCGATGCCGCCCGTGCCAGGGGGCTTAGGTACGACAGGGATGACGTTGAACAATTCGTCGAACAGATTCAAACCGATTTTGACGTTCCGCACGCAATGGCTGCGGGATCCAGTATCGCGGAACAACCGATCTTTATCGTTGGAATGATTCGATCCGGCACGACTGTTGTCGAGCATATTCTCGGGGGCCTGGATGGCGTGTCGATGGGCGGCGAATCTGATGCGATCGAAGTGGTGGCGAGCAAATATTATTGGTCTCTGAACCGAAATCAGGCGAAACCGGTGCGTGATCTCGATACGGCCGACTGGGACAAACTGGCAGCTGAATACTGGCAGCTGCAATCAGTTCCCAAGACACGCGTGACGGACAAGATGCCGCTTAATTTTCGCCACATCGGTCTGATCTGCGCCATGTTCCCTTCGGCTCCGATTATCTACATGCGACGGGACCCAAGAGATGTCGCCCTTTCGATCTATTCGCGATACTTCAGCGACGGACATTACTATGCGACCGAAAGCGGCAATATCGCCCACTTCATTGGTGCGTCGCAACGACTGATGGCGCACTGGAAAATGGTATACCCCGGGCGCGTTTTGGAGATTGGATTTGAGCAGCTCGTTGCCAATCCCGAGCCAGGGACACGACGTCTGGCCCAGTTTTGTGGCCTGGAGTGGCGGCCAAATTGCCTTGATTTTCACCAGCGCGACGACTCCAGCTATACGTTTAGCGAGGCACAGGTTCGCGAGCCACTAAACACCAAGGGCATCGGTCGCTGGCTGAGTTATGCAGATTTGTTCGCCCCGTTCATCGATGCACTTGTCGAAAACGATGTGCGTCTGCCGGAAAAATAGCGGTTGATTGAATTCAGGTTTTCACCCCTGTAGTGACTCGATCAGTCTCTTGATGTCGGGCATGACCCGCTGGACGCACGCCTGGCCGGTTTGCATCGCTTCGGCTGCCTTGCCGAACTCCAGTAATCCGACATCGCGCAGCCGCGGCGAGATCATGATATCGGCAGGATCACCGGCCAGCCGGCTGCGCGTAATTCGATCCTGGAAGATGTTAATGGAACTCGATACGGCGCTAAGCAGGCCAGGCGATATTTCTTCTTCCCTGGCTGACGAAAACAATGAACTGGAATATTCCTTCGCCTGTTGCTTCAGGTATTGCAGCAAGCCCTCTTCTTCCGAGGCAGATGTTTCCACCGTCCGGTCCTTTCGCTTGCCCACAATGTCCGAGTTGAGATTCACGGCGATCACGACGTCGGCGCCGAGTGCACGGCATGCCGTTACCGGCACCGGGTTGACGAGCCCCCCGTCGACCAGCCACCTGCCTTCATAGCGAACCGGCGGAAACAGGCCCGGCAGCGACATTGAAGCCCTGACCGACTTCGCTACTTTTCCAGTCCTTGACCAGATTTCCTGGCCGCTGTTGAGACAAGTCGATACAGCCAGGAACGGCTTCTGCAGATCGTCGATCTCGGTTTCCTTGTCCACCACATAGTCGTTTAGAAATTGATCGAGTCGATGTATGTCGACAAATCCGGTTTGTGAGAACTTGATATCGAAGAACCGATAGACATCCGCACGACTGGACTCCATCACCCAGTCCTTCAGTTTTGGCAGGTTGCCTGCGACGTACGCTGCCCCGATCATGGCGCCGACCGAGGTGCCGCACACGATGTCCGGTTCGATGCCTTCGGCAACGAGTGCATCAATGACCCCAACGTGCGACCAACCCCTGGAAGCCCCGGAGCCGAGGGCCAGGCCGATTTTTGGCGACGCATTCATGATGTGATCAGATTACGCATCAATCGTCGAAACGCCCAAGCGTCAGTCCAACAGTGACGGCGACCATTGGCCGCTGCACGCGAAACGTCTCTCCCTCCATGTCGAGCTGCGCATCGCTGAACGGAATCCAGGCACTCAGGCCAAGTTGAATGCGGAAGTTAAGACGACTTATGAGTTCGCCCGAGTCAAAGCGCAGCCCCAGCCCTGCCAGCAACGCGCCGCGGCTGACCGTGTCGGACTGCTCGCTGACTCTCTTGTTTTCATAGGCGAAGACACGCTCCTGGCGCCACCCCGCGCCGAGTGAGCTGTAGACACTCACCCAGCCGTCATGTGCCCCGAGCGGCTTTTCCCATTCGACGCCGGCACCGATCTGCTGGGTGCGCCGATAGATCGTCGGGTCGTCATCGTGTTGCGGTTCGCCATATCCCGCCATGACAAACAGGCTACGCTGCCAGGCCGAGTCGCCGCGATTCAACCAATCACTCCGGTGTCGACCGGTGAGGTTCAATACCACGTCCGGTATCGTGATACTTGCGTCGAAAGCGAATCGCGTTTCTTTAGCTCGGGCCCGCTCCTCTCCAAACCCGGCAGCAACCAGCCGTATTTGCCCATACGAGGCTTTGTTTTCGAACTGTTGTACGGTCTCGAAGATAATCGGCCCCCAACGCAAGCCGATGACGGCTGCCAAGTCTTCCTCGACAAATGCGGTTTCGATAAGAACGGGCTCCTCGTATCCGGAGCGCCAGTCTTGTCGCAGCCCGATCCACATGTCGAGCGAGCGTCGCCCGGCCGTCAGGTAGACACCCAATGCCGAATCGAGTTGCCCGTCGCTCGCCCACAACGCGCTACCTCTCAACCAGTAACCGTAGCGCCAGTTGTCCGTATCGAATTCGCCCTTGAACAAAGCGAATCGTTGCGCATCGAACCATGCCGTCGCATCCGTTCGATTCAGATCTGTATAGGGCACTAATTCGACGCTGCTGCGTACCAGCTGATGAGAACCGTTTTGAATTCTCTCACCGCCGAAGTCGCCATAACCGCGTACACCGAGGCCAGCCGTTAGGCGATTAACCCTACGATCATTCCTGGTATCAAAAAGACGATACCCTAAAGCTGCGGAAAGTTGATCAGTGCGGCCCGGCTCATCGGCATCGACGAGCGTCAGGATGCTGTGATCGACCGTAAGCTCCCAGCGCTCGCCGATGGCTGCGCTGATGATGAATTGCTGCGTCCGGAAATCGTCGACTGAGCCGCCGCGCCCCAGCAAATCATTGCTGAAGGCGAATTCGAGTGGCGTCTCGATTATCGGCGGCGTGTTCGGCGGCAGTCCGGCGATCTCGCCAGCAAAACCGACGACAGGGATTAGCAGCTCGAGCCAAAGACCGGCTACACAAACAGGGGTGTTGGGTTTCACATCGTGCTCGTTGTTGAAACTTTCGCGATTGACCCCGATCATAGTCCGCTGTGCCGCACCTGTTTATAAGGGAAAACAATGATCACACGCCTATTTGCCCAGGTAATCGAAACCATCTCTGCGACCGATACCGTCACGACCGAAGATCGTGAGGCCGCGATGCGTCTCGCGACAGCGGTGCTGATGATCGATGTGGCGCGCGCCGACTTTGTCTTTGACGAGAGTGAGTTTGATCAGGTTCTCAAGCTCGTCGAGGTCCATTTCAGGCTGACGGCCGAACAGGCAGCCGAACTTGTCGTCGCGGCCAGCGACAAAGCGGAGAACCTCGTGGACATTCACGAGTTTACAAGGCTGCTGCACGATTACCTGACCGAGGATGAGAAAGCCCAGATCGTGTCACTGCTCTGGCAGATCGCCTACGCGGATGGGCGCCTCGACAAGTACGAGGACTCGCTCGTACTGAAGATCAGCGACTTGCTATACGTCAGTCGCGGGCGCGTCATGCGACTAAAGCACGACGCTGAGCAGGCAGCCAGCTAGAGCGCTTCGAGTACTCGTTCCAGCCTTGCCTTGACCTCGCCCGCCAGCGGCGCAACGCCTGGGTGATCAACCAGTGACAGCACGCTTTGTGGGTCCATGAAGCTGACCAAAACAGCGCCTTCGTCATCCTCTCGAACCAGGACGTTACACGGCAGCAAGAGGCCGATATCGGGAACCGCCTCGATGGCCTGATTCGCCAGCGCCGGATTACAGGCGCCGAGAATGCGGTAGCGGGGCATATCTATGTCGAGCTTCTCTTTCATCTTTGCCGCGACATCGATGTCAGACAACACGCCGAATCCTTCGGTCTGGAGATCTGCGGTGACCTTATCTATAGCCGCGTCAAACTCAAGGTCGACCTGCTTGCCAAATCCGAATCCCGTTTCCATCAGTGTGCCTCCTCCGCGCCACGCAAAGCGGTCCCGCAGTAAATGTCGTGTAACAAATGAATAACCTTGTCCGCCGGCCCATCTGTCAACGAATAATAGATCGATTGCGATTCGCGCCGCGTCTGCACGATGCGTTGTTGGCGCAGTCGCGCGAGCTGCTGCGACAGAGCTGACTGGCTCAGCGGAATAATGTCGTTGAGCTCACCGACAGAACGCTCTCCGTCCGCCAGCATGCAGAGAATCATGAGTCGGCTCTCGTTGCCGAGCGCCTTCATGAGGCCGGCAGCGTCCGCTGCGTGATCGGCCATTTCATTCGCATTCATGTTTCTTCTCCAGCCCCGAAAGCTGTCATAGCCTCGTACTATAGACGATGCTAAATTAGATATCTATAAATTAGTTTTTGCTAATTCCTGTCGGTATGTTGAGAGGAATATTGCCCGATCGGATGCCATCTACAGCGCCGAATTACTTGGCACAGGTCTTTTCAATACAGTGACTGCATTGGCCCTGACCTTGTAATATAATCGCCCGCCACCGCCCGGGACCTTGTCCCGGCATACGACAACCCGCAAGACCCGGAGCAGTACCTTGAGCCGCGACCAGAAGTTTTTTGACATGTATTCCCTTGTGATCGGTGCCCTCGCGGCATTTGCGATTGCCATCCTCGTACTGGCCATGAAGATGTCCGACCTGACACAGGGTGTGTACACACGTGATACGGATGAATACCAGGTCGCTGTTGCCGAGCGAATTCGGCCATTCGGCGAGATCTACCGGCCCGGCGACGACATCGAAGCCACCGCTCCGACCGTCGAAACCGCACCGGAGCCGGAACCCGTTGCGACTACCATGACGGGCCCGCAGGTCTACAACGAGGCCTGCATCGCATGTCATGGTACCGGCGCGGGCGACGCCCCCATCGTAGGTGACGCGGCAGCCTGGGCTGCGCGAATTGCTCAGGGTGCAGACGTCCTCAATGATCACGCGATCAATGGTTTTGACGGTGACGCCATCACGCCGATGTTGGCGAAGGGCGGCCGTGCTGATCTGTCGGACCAGGAAGTCATCGACGCCGTCACCTACATGGTCAGCGAGTCAATGTAGGAGGGCCTTCAGGCCCGAAACTGTTAGCGGCGATCCAACTGCCTTAGAGACAGCGCTTCCGCGACATGCCGAACGGCGATGTCCTGCGCATCCGCGAGATCAGCAATCGTTCGCGCCACCCGTTGCACGCGTTGGTAGGCTCGCGCGGACAGGTTGAACTTGTCCATCGCGTCCTCGAGTAGTTCGAGGCTGGCACCCTTCAGGTCGCCGTGCATTTCAAGCGCTTTGCCTTTGAGTCTCGCATTGCACCTGCCACTGCGTTGCAATTGCCGTTCTCTTGCAGCAGCAATTCGGTCGGCCACGTCACCGCTTGGCTCACCCTTCTTGGCGCTAGCGCGCAACACTTCCTTTGGTGGCCGGCCAACCTCGACCTGAATATCGATTCGGTCCATCAACGGGCCCGATATTTTTCCCCGGTATTTCACAACCCTGTCAGCGCTGCAGCCACAATCGCCGGACTTGTCCCCGAGGTAGCCACACGGGCATGGGTTCATGGCACAAATCAGCTGCACATCCGCTGGAAACTCGGCCTGGCGCATCGCGCGCGAGATCGTGATGGATCCCGTTTCGAGAGGTTCACGTAGAACCTCAAGCACGTTGCGGTTGAACTCCGGCAACTCATCGAGAAACAACACGCCGTTGTGCGCCCTCGATATCTCGCCAGGCTGAGGGCCCGGTCCGCCACCCACAATAGCGGCCGCCGACGACGTGTGATGGGGTGAGCGAAAAGGCCTGCGCCGCCAGCGTGCCAGGTCCAGTGGAATACCCAGCACCGAATCGATCGCCGCCGTTTCGAGCGCCTCGGTTTCCGACATGAGCGGCAGTATCCCGGGCAAGCGGCGCGCCAACATGCTCTTGCCGGTGCCGGGTGGGCCGACGAACAGGATGTTGTGTCCTCCAGCCGCAGCGACTTCGAGTGCTCGCTTTGCCGCGCTCTGACCTTTCACCTCCGACAGATCCGGCTCATCAGCCAACGGCTCTTCCGGTCGTGCTGCATCAACAGGACACAGTGGTTCCTCGCCGGACAAGTGGTTCACGACTTGCAGCAAACTGCATGCTGCCACTGCATCCACATCAGCAAGGGCTGCTTCTGTTTTGTTTTCGTCCGGGACGAGAATTCCGAATCCCGCGTTCGCCGCTTTTAAGGCAGCAGGCAAGATACCCGGCACCTTCCTGATGTCACCGCTCAGCGCCAGCTCACCATAGATTTCCGTGGCGGCGAGCCGATCAAGTTTGATTTGCTTGCTGGCCGCCAGGATTCCCAGCGCGATGGCAAGGTCGAAGCGACCGCCCGCTTTTGGCATGTCTGCCGGAGCAAGACTTACCGTTATTCGCGACGGCGGAAAGTCGAACCTGGAGCTCAGAATCGCGCCGCGTACCCGGTCCTTACTTTCGCGCACGGCCGTTTCCGGCATGCCGACTATCGAGAACGACGGCAACCCGCCTGACAGGAATACCTCGATGGTGACCGGCGGCGCGTCGGTACCGAGTTGCGCCCGGCTCCTCAGGATGGCGAGACTCACTGCGGCCCTCCATGGCCAATAACGGCTTTACTCGTTCTCGAGTTCTTTCAGTCGTTGTTCAAGCGCCTCGAGTTTCTCACGCGTGCGAAGCAACACTGCCTCCTGCACTTCAAATTCTTCGCGCGTTACGAGATCCAGTTTGCCGAGCCCGGACTTCAGGACGGACTGAAAATTTTCCTCAAGGTCCTTGCGAACGCTACGAAGGCCTTCGGGGACCGACTCGGCGAGTCTTCGCGCGAGGTCTTCTATTGATTTGTCACTCATGCCTGCTTGATACCCCAGGCTGGCACTGAACACCAGCTCACTTTATTGGTGCATGTGCCAGATTTCCTGCTCCATCTTGATGCGACGACTCGACTTGGTCTTCTCTAAGTAACTGAGCTTAAACGTATTTCCTGTATTGGCACGCATCCTGCTCTATAGGAGATGAAATCAAATCATCACTTTGTTTTGGAGCAACACAACATGAAATTTTTTCTTAGGTCCGGCCTGCTGGCGACGCTACTGGCAAGCAGCGGAATTGCCAGTGCCGAGTGGTCCACGAACATCGGCTTCATGAGCGACTACTACTACCGCGGCATCTTCCAGGCCAGCTCATCCGCCAGCGG
>Ga0255048_10001548_pt1 | contig 15740 bp, 20 predicted proteins | sample JV7_2_2_MG_FD_183619 | JGI IMG/M metagenome (GOLD analysis project Ga0255048, IMG submission 183619) | Seawater microbial communities from Jervis Inlet, British Columbia, Canada - JV7_2_2 | ecosystem: Environmental > Aquatic > Marine > Inlet | place: Canada: British Columbia | collected 2016-10-06
GCAAAAGCTCGTTTTTCTTGCGCAAATGCTCGTTTACGATCTCGACGAAAGCTTCGTTGATTCGCAGAACGAAATCCTGGCGGCCATCGGTCAGGACGAACTGAATGACCTGGCCAGCAAGCATCTCAATATGCAGGACATGATTATCGTTGTGGTCGGTGACAAGGCAGTGATTCAGGCTGACCTCGAAGGCCTGGGCTATGAAATTGTTGAAATGGACGCTGATGGCAATCTGATCGAGTCCTAATTGCAAAAAAAGCCGGTCTGCAGGGAATAAAACAGCCCGCCGCGCGTATATTTCCTGTAACAGAGGGAAATTGACGTAATGCGGCAGGAACTGGCACAACTTGGCGGTGGCGCTCACGCGCTGGCGATACAGATTCTCGGCAATGTCGATGATGCTGCAGATGCTGTGCACGACTCGTTCGCCAGTGTTCTGTCGCGGCCAGAGGCCTATGACCAGCAAAAAGGCCCGCTGAAACCCTGGTTTCTGCGGGTAGTTCGCAATCGCTGCCTGGACATGATTCGGCGGCGGCGTGGCGATGCTGTCCCGGTCGAGCAATTAGCTGATCCGTCCCCCAACCCTGAAGAACGCGCGGCCAGTGAGCAACGCAGCGCCATGATTGCGGCAGCGTTGGCCACGCTCCCTGGCGACAAGCGCGAAGTCATCGTGCTGCGCGACTATCTTGACCTTTCCTATGCAGAAATCGCAGACGTTCTGGGCGTGGCGCAGGGAACCGTGATGTCCAGAATTCATCGAGCCCGGTTAGCACTAAAGGAGGCGCTCGGCAGCTATGACGAATGACAATCGAATAATCGACGAACATGTTGGCGAATTGTTGTCAGGTTACATCGACGGCGAATTAACTCAGCAGCAGCGCCAGCGCGTAGAGATTCACTGTGATACTTGTGCGGAGTGCCGCCAGGATCGTGACGACCTGACTGCATTGCGAAATGATATTGGCGCCTCTCAACTGAGTCAGTACGGAGAGGACATCTGGAGAGAAAACATGAATGATACGACTGTGCGGGCATCCCGTGGCATCGGGTGGATACTATTTATCGGCGGTGTTCTTGCCGCGGCAGGAGTCGGGTTATACGAGTTTGTTATCGATTCTTCGATCGAGCTATATGCCAAACTTATCATCGCTGCAATTTACGGTGGGCTTGCGGCGTTGTTTATTTCCGTTTTGCGGCAGCGCCTGGCGGAACGAAAAACGGACAAATACAAAGACGTGGAGATCTGAGCATGATTATTGTGACGAGTGAAGCGATAGCAAACAAACGAGTGGTTAAGACTATCGGTCTTGTACGGGGCAATACTGTTCGTGCACGGCATATTGGCAAGGACATCATGGCCGGCCTCAGAAATATTGTCGGCGGCGAGGTACATGAGTATGGCAAGCTGATCGCAGAGAGTCGCGAGCAGAGTCTTGACCGCATGACCCAAGAGGCGGCTGAGCTCGGCGCCAACGCCATCATCGCCACACGTTTTACAACCTCGGTAATGATGGGCGGGGCAGCGGAGCTGCTGGCAATCGGCACGGCCGTGATTGTCGAAGATATTTAGTAGCCGACAGGGTTTAATGACTGACATCGATGCAGACTTTTTTCGCGATCGACTCCTGAAGCTTCGTGCGGAACTGGAGTCGGTTGCTGCGACCGGTGAGCAATCCGCTCAGGTGGTCGAACTGGATCAGGCCAAAGTCGGGCGCTTGTCCAGGATGGATGCGATGCAGGCGCAAGCGATGGCACAGGCGGCGGCACAACGTCGCGAGCAGATGTTAAAGAAAATCACGGTTGCACTGGCCAGAATAGACAACGATGACTTTGGCATGTGTCAGGCATGCGAAGAGCCAATTCCGGCGAAGCGCCTTGAGTTCGACCCGACAGTCACGCGCTGCGTCGACTGCGCGAGCGCAGCGGGTGAGTGACAATCGCGGTTCCGGTCAATCTTCCTCCGCTGTCAATAGATCCAGTTCTTTTTGAAAAAACGGTTTCCAGCCGTCGGGCGCCATCGCCAGGCCGCGCGTAAAACTTTCGATGGCATCGGTGGTCATTTTGGCACTGGCCTGGATGCCACCCAAGGTGTAGTAAACAGAGGCTGACTCACCATTCATTTCAATTTCGAGTTCGATGAATCGAATTCCTGACGCGAAGTCGCCCGCATCGCCGAATTGCTCGCCCAGACTGGTTAGCGCTCCGGGGCCGAAGTCGAAAGAGAAGCCGCCGTAGTACTGCTCGCGTAACTCGCGGTATTTCGCTTCCGCTGCGTCAATTCCGTCGTCGCCGACTTTGCTGGTCAAAATATCCTGCAGCATGACTGGTCGTGCCTGTTTGCGATGACAGGTCATGCAGGTTACTTCGAGAGCAGGGGACGAACCGACTTCGATATCGGCGAGTTGTGACAAGTGCTCCTGATTGATCGCATCAACCATTTGCAGCATCAATCGTGCTTTGAGTTTGGTGGGTTTTTCATCCGACACAAAGTCGAATTCGCTAAGGTCAGACCCTTCGCCGACGTGGCAGTGTTCGCATCGAACGCCCAGGGATGACGCGAATCCGCGCATGACGCCGCCTAATTTGCGGCCCGTAACGTCATCGGGTAGCACCTGAAGATTCTCCGGTTCATCGGGCCATTGAAAACCCTGTGCGCTTGCGTCGCCTGCCGAGAAACTCAGAATGGCTACTACTGTCGTGACACAAGCACGCAAGGTCAGGTTCATGTGGTGATGCATGATCATTGAGCTACCTCCCCGGGGATACGATTCTGCGATGCCATAAGATAGAATAGCCTGGCCCTCGTTAGGTTGCGGACATGTCCGGGAATGTCCGGGAAATGTTGTCTTTAGGAAGGAACTTGTCTATGTCTCACGATACGGAAGCCGACGATATCCAGGGCCTGTTCGATCACAATCGGAAATGGGCAGCCCAGATCGAAAAAGATGACCCTGGTTTCTTCGGACGCCTGGCGAAACAGCAGGAACCCGAATACCTCTGGATCGGCTGCTCGGACAGTCGTGTTCCTGCCAATCAGATTACGGGACTGATGCCTGGCGAAGTGTTTGTGCATCGCAATGTTGCCAATGTGGTTCTGCAAACAGACCTGAACTGCATGTCGGTTGTTGATTTCGCGATTCACACGTTAAAAGTGAAGCATGTGATCATTTGCGGCCACTATGGCTGTGCTGGCGTGCACGCTGCGATGGACGACAATACTGTCGGTGCCGTGGATCACTGGCTGAGTGGATTACGCGAGCTCTGGGAGCAGCACAAGGACGAGCTTATTGCTCTGGATGTCGCAGCAGCCGAGGCGCGCCTTTGTGAGCTGAACGTTTTGCACCAGGTCCGATCGCTGTGCCGTACCACGGTAATGAAAGAGGCGTGGAACCGGGGCCAGGCCATCAATGTGCATGGATGGATTTACGGCATCGAAGACGGCTTGTTACGCAGCCTTGGCGATCCGATAACGTCGGCGTCCGAGAGCTGACAGGCCGAGCAGGGCAAGTAGTCCGAGGCTTCCACCACCACCGCCACCACCGCCGCCACCATTACCACCACCGCCGTTGTTCGCGGTGCTGAGGGCTGGGTTGAGACCCGCCGCTCCGGCACTATCGGGGTTGGTATCAGTGACAGTGATCGCTGTAATGATGACGAAGTTGTCGCTAATGCGCGGCACGTTGTTGTTGAAATCGGCAGCGGTATAGTTTTGCAGCGGAATATCCGTGAAAGCACCACCGAGTGTTGCACTTAAGTCAAACGTCGGCAGTGCCGCAACCGCATCGATTGTGGCCATGCCGGTACCGGTGACTTCGCCGAATACCGTAAAGCCGCCGTTCTGGTTGTCGAGGTTAGCGGCATTGTTGGCAAGATTAAAAAACCACTGGCTGGTCGCCGTATCCGGCCCGCTGCCTAATTTAGCCATCGCTATTGAACCACGAACGTTTGAGAAGGTCGGCTCGTTGTTGACAGGAGCATTTTCCGGGATTGCACTCAACTGAGCATTTACGTCAGTGACGAAACCACCGCCCTGAATGACGAATCCAGCTACCGAGCGATGAATGACCGATTGGCTGAAATTGCCGTTTTGAACGTAATTGAGAAAATTGGCGACGGTCTGGGGTGTCGCATTGTCGTACAGATTGACCTCTATGAATGTTCCATCCGAGAGTTCGAATTCGACAATGGTTGCGTTACTGGCCTGTGGGAGCAGGGTTGTGACGCAAAGAACTGCTGCGGCGATCAGTGATCGCGAATAAAGCGAAGATTGCATGCTGTGGTCTCTTGGATGGTAGGGGCTGCCATTTGACGGCAGCGGGCGATTGTACACAGATAGACACTGGAAGAAAGGCTCGGTTCCACTTTCAAGTGATGCGTTCTTTGCGGTATGGTCATTACGCGACTGGAATCAGCGAGTAATTGACGAGTGAGCAGATATGGGCGTTGAGTTGACCCATCGATTGGCACAAGATGCGGACGTCCCTGCGATCATCGATCTGATGCAAATCTCGATTGCCGAGAATATGAAGCCATTTCTCTCGCCCGCGGAAATTGAGGCGGTACAGGAATCGATGGGTATTGATCAGAGTTTGCTGGAAGATCAAACCTATTTCCTTATTGACGCTGATCGAGGTGGCACGACCACGTTGGTCGGCTGCGGTGGCTGGGGAAAACGCAAAACACTCTATGGCGGCGACCAGACCGCAGGGCGGGATGACTCCTTCAGCGATCCGAGCGTCGATGCAGCGCGCATACGAGCTATGTATACGCATCCCGCGTGGATTCGCCGTGGCATCGGAACGTTGTTGCTGGAATTAAGTGAGAACGCAGCACGCAACGCTGGATTTACGACGATCGAACTCGGCTCTACAGTTCCCGGCGAGCCGTTCTATATTGCACGAGGGTACGAAGAGGTAAGCCGCGAAATGCATGTTGCCGCAAATGGTGCGGAAAGTGTCGTAATCAAGATGACAAAGACTCTCTAAGAGGAACCAACTGACCATGCCTTTACGCTATTTCTCTGACATCGGCATTGAAGTGCCTGCAGTGACAACCGAACAGATGATTGAGGTGGATCGGGTCGCTATCGAGGACACCGGGCCAAATCTCCTCCAGATGATGGAGAACGCCGGGCGAAATCTCGCGTTACAGGCTATGGCCAGTCTTGGTGATGCTTGGCGCGGGGCCAATATTGTTGTACTGGCAGGCAATGGCGGCAATGGTGGGGGAGGCATTTGTGCCGCACGACATCTGGCAAATCGCGGCGCCCAGGTACGGCTCTGTTTGGTATCGCGTGACCGTCTTGGAGAGGCAGGCGGATGGCAAAGACACATTTATCAGGCTACTCCCGGCCGGGAAGTCGATATCGACTCGCTGGCCAATTCGGACGAACCGGTTGATCTCGTTCTCGACGCGTTGCTCGGCTACGGTTTGGAGTGCGCACCGAGGGGCAACGCGCTTCGTCTCATCCAATGGGCAAACGGTTCGGGCGCACCGATTCTTGCGCTGGATATTCCCTCTGGTGTGAACGCCACTACCGGCGCGACGCCGGGCGAGTACATAAGAGCGCGCCGGACGCTGACTCTGGCACTACCCAAGACAGGACTGCTGCCAGAGCTTACCGGAGACCTGATCCTGGCCGATATCGGAATTCCGCCCGGTGCTTACGCATGGGACACTCTCAAGCTGCCTTACACGCCACCGTTTGGCGATCGATTTCTGGTCCCCCTGACAGTAATGTCGAGCATTGACGAATAGCAGTGGTTCACCACACCCATTTCGGACTTCTGTTAGCGCCGTGCCGAAGTTTCCACAAGTAATAGTTGGCAAAAGTGCGTTTGGCCCACAGCCAGCGCTTGCCGCTGCTTAAGGAAGATACATTGCGCGGCGGGCGTACGGGATCGGCAACGATATGGGCAGCTTCATCGCCCATATCCATGATGCACTCGGCCATCAGTTCGCGAGTTGTCTTCTCCGTGCCTGAAATGTCGGCGGCAATGTTCTTCGCAGCGATCGTGGCCATCTGCTCGGTCATGTGGCCGGTCTTCGGAAAGTTCACCGGTACCGGCGTTTCCTCAAACGGTGGCAAGGCGACGGCAACACCGACCGCGTAGACATTGGCGAAATCTTCGTGGCGGTAATACTGATCTACGGGAATAAAGCCCTTTGGATTACTGAGCTCTTGCGCTCTCGCAATGGCCTCGACGCCAGCCAATGGCGGAATGATGAGTGAGAACTTTGACTCGAAAACCGCTCCTTCAGCCGTTTCAACCGAATCACTGGAGATTTTCGTTATTGCTGTTGACGTGTGATAGTGGACATCGCGATCCTCAAGTTCGCCTTCCATGAATTGCCGGATATTCCCAAATCCTCCAACGCCGAAATGTCCCAGGAATGGTTCGGGAGTGATGAATCTTATCGGCGCCCTATGGCATTGCTTGCGTTGTTTCAGCGCGTGGTGGGCCTCGAACAGGAACTCGTAGGCGGGTCCGATGCAGCTCGCCCCGGGTGCGCAACCGATGACCATCGGACCGGGATCATCAAGGAAGGCGGCCCATGCATCGCGTGCCTCTTCGGCTTCTGGCGGCGACATGAGCGAATGTCCTGGACCATCGAACGGTCCGAGGCCCGGCACCGCTTCATTGGCACTGCGGTGACCAGTGGCGACGACGAGATAGTCGTAATCGAATGTTTCCGTCGCCGTATGGACCTGATTTGCTGCAGCGTCGATCCTGTCAACGGACGCTTCGACAAAATCTATCTTCTTCGATTGCAGCGGCTCCGCAAGTCCGAATGAAATGCCGTCAATTGTCTTCGATCCCATTGCTACCCACGGCAGTGACGGGATGAAGATGAAGCGAGGCTCCTTTGCGATGACGGTTATCTTATGAGTCTTGTGCGGCAAGAGACGTCGCAAATCGAAAGCAACATTAAGGCCGCCGAAAGATCCACCAATGATTACTATGTGCATGATGTCTTACTCCATTCGAGCGCCACAACTTGTCGATCAAAAGATCAGAACCTTCTCGGCCGCGAGTGTGAGTTTGGCTAGTTGCGGCATGGTGCCGCGCGTTGCGCCAGGTATCAGTTCGCTTTCACTGATGCCACGTGCATCCATGCACGTGCCACAAAGCACAACATCCCCGCGCCGGATGATGACCTTAAGCATGTTTTCGAGGTTGTAATAACCTTCGGGCGTACTTTGCCCGGACTTGGCGGCAAGCACTGCATCAGCCATCAGGAATACGAGAACTTCCGATTTCTCTTCCTTGAGGAGTGCCAGAGCAAGCCGCAATGCATTGAAGCAACGCTCGGTTCCGTAAGGTGGATCATTAATGATGAAGAGAAATTTCATTGAGCGCAGATTCTCTAGCCGGAACTTATTTATGTTCCGACCTGAGGATCGCGTCTATTCGGGGATGTACCTAAAGGGCTGTTTGCGATGTCCGCTATCGCGTGTATACCGGCTGCTCTGCATTGATTTTCCGGAGCCACATACTAATTCTCTTTGATGTCTTCGATCGGGTTGCGGGGGTGATAAACGTCAATGACAACCTCGTCTTTCTCCGTAAAATATCGGATCGTGGTACCAGCCGGATAGGCAATAAACGCTCCTGGACCGAAAACCTGCGCGTCCTCGCGACCCGCATTTTCACCAAATGAAATATAAAGTATTCCAGATAGAACACTAACAACTTCAAGCTCCGTGCGTTTATGTGTGTGTGGTGGCGCATCCCAATTCGGCGGCATTCTGAGTCGCACAATCGACGTATCGTTGCTTGACATATCACCAAAGAGTGCCGCCACTTCCCAACCAATCGAAGCCTGCTTCCACTCCAGGTCGTCACCATGAAGAGTGGTTACTTCGCTTGAGATGTCTTGTCCATATGCTGGACCGACGGCTACGCGAAGTGAAGCAGTCGTCCGTTACAGTCGAGTGAAGGTCGGCCTAGCGGCCGCGCCGACTCATACGTTTCCGAAATTCCCGTTGTTCCCACGCTCCGCCGAATACCGAAAACAGCCCGAAAATCACGAGCGCATGTAGGACGATTGCGAATCCCCAACCGATGCCAGCAAGGATGACCCAAAGGAAATCAGGGCTCAATTTGACGTTAAGTAGGTACAAGCACGGCATAACGATAATGAAAGTGATCCAATTCAAATGAAACGCTTTTAGATTCTGAACATATGAAATGGCTTCCTGCTCGGCCTGCTCCACGAAGTACTGATCTGAGGTTTGTGTGCTGTTCATAGGTTTCTCCTGTACGAGATTGCTGACGTTGGTTTCAAATACAGCGGCAAGGCACTTAAGAGATTCCAGACTGGCACGTTTTCCATTTTCGATGCGTTGTATGGTGCGAACGCTGATACCCGAATGCATCGCCAGGTCTTCCTGCGACCATCCTTTGTCCAAACGTAATTTCTGAATGTTCATCTGCTATAACCTTGATCCGTTGACAGGATTCATACTACAACTGGACGATTTTAGTACCACGGCATGGTCCCGACACGACCGGACACGGGCCCGTCATGAACGTGACAGCACCACAAATGGTTGCTTAGTAGGCCACCAAAATACACTGACTAGCATTTCGAATGGCCGCATTGGGTCAGTGGCAGCCGTATTCTATGGCGCTACTCTTTGGATATCCGTAGCAACGCGTCTCTCATTTCCGCACTGAAATGGACGTGAACGTGTGCCAGCGTGGTCCCGGCAGCCATCACCCAGGTCGACTCGGATTTGGTCGGATCGAATGTCACGGGCATCTCGGCCTCGTTTGCATCGACGGGCAGCGGCAGAATCATAATGTGTGGGGACATCTGAACGTGATCATCACCCTTGGACATACCCGAGTTACTCATTATGCCGACTACACTGTCGCCATCCTGGCCATACTTGATGCCCCCGGCTGAAATATTCATTCCACCCAGCATCCAAGCCATTCCTGGAACAGTCGGCAATGGCTTTGATGGATTCAACGGGTTTGATTCTGCCCATACTGCGTCAAAATACGCCCATGCATTCTGATCAGCGCAAATAGGATCTGGATATGGAAAGGCCGGTTTACCAACACGAAGAGAGTTGCTTCCACTCGCTACGCAAGTGTATGGACCACTACCATCGCGAACTAACACACGCTCGCCAACGTCGGTAAAACCGTAAATTTTCGCGTCTTTAGTCACTGTCGGTGGCGCTGCCCGCAAAGCATCCTCTATCTGTGCCTGGACCCACTCTGGTGAATCCAGGTCGGCGAATACGGCGGCGGGGCTACCAAAGACCAAGAATACTGCAGTAATAAATAACTTCGTATACATGTTAACTCCTAACCTGAACGATCGTCCGAAGACTCGGATGGCCCACGCTTGACCACGAACCGGTACCACTGGCCATTATAGTCAAACATCCTCTAGGGCAATACCTCGTATCTTGCGATCATGCCGCCAATGAAGTGGTTGGAAACATGGCAGTGAAACAACCAGGTACCCGTTGCGTCGGGAACCATGTTGACCTGTTGCATGCCCATGGTGATCAGTGATGTCGTATCCACTCGCATGTTATCCAGAATGGCAGTATTGCCATGCCAGTGCGGAGCATGAATCTCGAAATTTGTACCACCCATCAGATACCAGCGCACTCGCTCCCCCTGTTTCATGGTTAGCATTGGTAGGTTGCCATACAGGAACCCGTTCAGATTGTCCCGGATCAGGAAATCGGGACCGATCGGTGTCATAAGCGAAAGGCCATTGAATACATTGCGGATGATGGAAACGTTATCCGGGTCCTGCAGGTAGGTTTGAATATTTTCTTCGATGTACCAGCTCGCAGCCTCCTCGGTGGATCGAAACGCGATGATGAACTCACGGTCGACGTCAGTAGGAGAAAGATCATCGCGGGCCATACCTTTTGCAGTGACTATCATTGCGCCAACCAAACCGGTATTGAAGTCTCTGTATTCTTCAGTATGCGAGTGATACATCCAGAAAGCGGTTGATGATGTACCCGGCATGGGTCCAGTCCGATCCCGCACCTCCCAAACGTACTCATGGGTTCCACCCGGCGGCACCAGATCGTCTGCCTTGTCTTTGCCTTCAGTATTATCCTCGTACGGAGCGCCTTCAGAGTCCTTCTGGTAGAACACCCCATGCGGATGCATCGAAGCTGGAAAACTGACGTTATTACGGAACGTGATACGGATCGTGTCACCCACCTCGGCGCGAATCAGTGGACCCATGAATCCGAGGTGCTCCCATTTTTCTTCACGCGGTTTCAGTTTCTCAAAACTGGCGTCCGTATATTCGCGATACAGCGCCTTCTTGAATTGGCTTCCGAAGTTGTGTTTGCCGGCTTTCACGATAAACTGTTCGCGTTCTGTGAACGGTTCTCCGCTGATTAGATTCTTGCCACTGGGCACGTAGTCCCAAATGACAGGATCAGCCGCTATATAAAAAATACGGTCCTCGCCAGCCGCCAAACACGGCAACAGGGCAATTAGCCAAAGAATGTATTTGTATGATTTCGAAGCACGCATTGATAATCCCCACATTTATTCTTGATTGTTTGTCCTTTGAGTATAGGAGACCACACGGTTCTTGCAGCGATAACAAACGCGCCGTAAGCTAAGTGCATCAAAGCCCGGGACGCGACTGGACTGTGAGCAGCAAATGTTTTTGAGGGAATCATCATGAACTACTCGTATCCCGTCTGGTTAGCACTCGTCCTTGCGACAATGGTGCTGACGAGTACCTCGGATGCTCAAAGCCCGGACATACGCGCCAATCCCGATCGAATGGAGCAGCGCATCAAGGAACTCTCAGCGTTCGGTGCCAATGCGGACGGTGGTGTCGACCGGGTAGCCTACAGCGAGGCTGACCTGGGTGGCCGCGCATACATCAGGGACCGGATGAGAGAAGCAGGCCTGTCGGTGAGGATAGATACGGCCGGCAATATCATTGGGCGACGCGAGGGCAGCGTACCCAGTCTGCCCGTTATCATGTTTGGCTCGCATATCGACTCTGTGCCCGGTGGGGGCAACTACGACGGCGATGTCGGAGTCATCGCTGCGATCGAAGTCATTCATCTGTTGCAGGAGAACGGCATTCGGACGCGGCACGCTCTGGAGGTTGTCAGTTTCACCGACGAAGAGGGCGGTCTTGTCGGCAGCCGGGCGATGATTGGCGAGATCGGTGACACGGCCCTTAGTGTCGTCAGCCACAGCGGCATGACGATAGGAGAAGGCGTTCGCGCTGTCGGCGGCGATCCGAATCGTCTCGACCTGGCCGAACGCAAGTCGGGAGACATCAAAGCGTTCATTGAATTGCACATCGAGCAAGGTGCGTTCCTGGACGAAGAAAAAATCGATATTGGCGTCGTCGAGGGCATCGTCGGCATCCGTTGGTGGGATGTCACGATCGAAGGATTTGCAAATCACGCGGGCACAACGCCAATGAATCGTCGCTGGGATGCAATGGTGACCGCAGCTGAGTACATACTCGCCGTGAACCGCGTGGCGACCAGTATGCCGGGCGGGCAGGTCGCAACGGTTGGGAGGTTGCACGCAGAGCCCGGCGCGCCGAATGTCATTCCGGGTGAGGTTGTATTGAGCCTGGAAATTCGTGATCTCTCCGTGGCGAAAATTCAGCGTGTGTTTGACGAAATCAGACGGGAAGGGGAGCGCATCGCCGACGCCCGCTTTACGCCGATTCGCTATGCAGAGATTGACGTCGCGTCACCTCCTGCACCGACTGACGAACAGATGCGCCGCATCATCGCGGCGTCAGCAAACGACCTGGGGCTGAGCTTCAAATACATGTCGAGCGGCGCCGGCCACGATGCACAGGACATGGCACTCATTACACCCACCGGCATGATTTTCGTGCCGAGCGTCAAGGGGATCAGCCACTCGCCAAAGGAATTCACGTCGGCCGAAGATATGGCGAACGGCGCCAGCGTGCTTTACAAGACTGTGCTCGCGATCGATAGCGGGGAGATGCATTGAAGCAAGCCTGGCTCGCGGGCGCAGATCGTTGATTCGTACTACACTGTCACCGTACCAACAAAAATAAAAAACCAGGAGATCACCATGAAGAAGCAACTACTTGGCGCATTTGTCGCTCTCGTTACCCTGTGCCTGAGCGGTATTGCCGCAGCCGACGGCATTGTCGAAGCGTGGACTTGCACTGTCAAAGAGGGCAAGTCAATTGAAGATGTACAGGCAGTCAATAGCAAGTGGCTCGAATGGATCAACGCCCATGTCGAAGGCGGCGGTGTCGCGAGCAGTATCGGTACAACCGTCGTGGGTAATAACGAGATATTTATCTTTGTCGATTCCTACCCAAACCTCGCTACCTGGGCGGCTGCAAAAGATGCCTCGGACAGCGATGAAGGAAATGCACTGGATAACCTGTTCGAGGAGGTCTCGGAATGCAGCGAGAATCGTCTGTGGAATATTGAGGACACCAAGTAACCCATGGCCAGCTACAAGCTTACGTATTTTGATTTCGACGGTGGGCGCGCCGAGCCGATCCGTATAGCTTTTCACGCCGCAGGCATCGAATTTGAAGATAATCGCTTGTCGTTCCCGGAATTCAGTGCAATGCGGGAAGCCACACGCTTCAACTCGGTGCCTGTTCTTGAAATCGATGGCGCCGCAGTGACGCAGTCGAACGCAATGTGTCGCTACGTTGGCAAGTTCGCAGGTTTGTATCCTGAAGATGATCTGCAGGCGCTGTATTGCGACGAAACAATGGGCGCACTTGAAGATGTAATTCACTACATCATGCGAACGTTGTTCCTGCAAGATGACGAGCTACGAGAGGCGCGCGAGAAGCTCGCTGACGGCTGGCTGACCACTTATTTGCGCGGGTTGGACGAGTTGCTGGCCCGGGGAGGCGGGGAGTATTTCGCTGACAACCGTTTGACTATGGCGGATTTGAAAGCCTTCGTACAAGTGCGCTCCATACGCGCTGGCACGCTCGATCATGTTCCGGCTGACCTTGTTGACCGAGTTGCCCCGAGACTTGTTGAACATGAGGAGCGCATCGCAGCCGAACCGATAGTGGCCGCATACTACGCGTCTCGCGAGTAGTTTGAAGCTGAAGCAAAAAATCCTCAGGACTGTTCTCCAGATTGTTGGAGCCGCCATGATTGCTAACGGAATCTGGATGGTGTCGGGAGCGATCCAGTGGTTTTTCCATATTCCTGCGGATATGCCTTCGACGGGTGAACCAAACGGACATTTGATCCGTGACGTTGGGTTTGCCTACATCGTTTTCGGGTTTGCGCTTAACTGGTGCGCGCTTCGATTGGAGTCCCGTCGCCCCGTGTTCTTGATGGTTTCCTTTTTCATGGTTGTTCACGCGCTAGGGCACGTAGTCGAGATCATAGTTGGTCTGCTACCAGCTTCGCATTGGTGGATCGATTTCCCGCTGGTTTTGCTTCCGGGCATAATTCTTGGTGCCCTGACTATTCCCAGTGTTTGGGGCTCGCTCGTAGGTGACGATGAGGCGGCTAAGCAACCCGGTTCTTTACTCTAGCTTCACACGAGGCGCCGGCTAATCGGAGAAAACGAGTTAGGGAGAACGAAAATTATGGAGAAACACATTCCGAAGTACGCATCGAACTACCTCGAGATTTCCGAGGGGCAGGGGGGTGCTTCCTGAAACTGTCGGAGGCAAAAAACATGCGAGCAGCACTCACTTTTTTCGCGGGTATCATAGCCACTTCGGCAACTTCTCATGTTCTGGCGGACAGTCTGGATATCAGGGAATGGCAGGTGCCTTATGAGCACTCCGTTCCGCGTGATCCGTTTGCGGAAAGCGCCACATCCGTCTGGTTTGTCGGCCAGAGTGGCGGATATATTGCGAATCTAAACATAGATACCGGTGAATTTATGCGCGTTCCATTGAAGGACGGCTCGGGACCGCACAATCTTGTCGTCGGCTCGGACGGCGTAGTTTGGTACGCCGGGAATCTCAACCATCTGATCGGCCGCTACGACCCGGTTACGAAGAAAATTGAAGAAATCATGATGCCGGACGAAGCCGCGCGCGATCCCCACACGCTCATTTTTGATGAGGGCGAAGAACACATCTGGTTCACAGTACAGGGCGGCAACATGATAGGCCGCCTCAACCTCAAATCACGTCAAGTCGATCTCATTCGTTTGCGGACAGCGAGATCACGACCTTACGGCATCAAGCTGGCGCCAGATGGCTCGGTTTGGGCAGTATTGTTTGGATCGAACAAGCTTGCCCATATCGATCCGAGCACTCTCGAGCATGACGAAATTGCATTACCGCGCGTTGGCGCTCGCCCGCGCAGATTGGAAGTGCTTGATGATGGGCGCGTCTGGTACGTTGACTACGCCAAAGGGATGCTGGGCGTGTACGATCCGGTCGGCAAGAGCTTCGGTGAGTGGCAGATTCCCCAAGGCGAAGGCTCGCGACCCTACGGTATGGCATCTGATTCAAGTGGGAATCTCTGGATGGTTATTACCGGAGTGCAGCCAAATGTTTTTGTGGGTTTTGACCCGAATACCGAGTCGTTTTTTGGTGCGACTGAAATTCCGTCGGGCGGCGGCACCGTCCGTCACATGCATTATCATGAGTCGTCAGGTGCCGTATGGTTCGGCACCGACACAAACTATATTGGCAGAGCCATCGTCGAGCCTGACAGAGCACAGTAAACCGTATTATTCTCAAGCAACTAAACGAAGACCATGGACGAGCATTTATTCGAATTTGAGTCAAACAGAGTGTTCGTGATTTCCGGCCAAGGTGTTGTTTTTGTCGGTCGAGTTCGCGAGGGCCTGGCGTCAGTCGGAGATCGGTATCTTGCTCAACGGTTTTTCGGATACCGAGGTCGGCAAAATACTGTACCTCGCAAGCCAAGAAGGCCGAGATTCGGAATCAATTGATGTGCAAGCAGAGTTCGCTAAGCGAGGCATCATATTTCCAGTTGTCCTCTCATTAGCACCGAATGGACGGCAAACTGGTTTGTGGGAGTCGATACGAAAGTTGATGGGATTGAATTAGGGGGGAAGCTATCAATGTGTTAATACGACTAGCCTAGCTACAGTTCGTAAGAAATAGCGAATTTTGACGCAGCAGGAAGTAGGGCGGTTTGCTAAATCCCTTGGGTAGTAAGGGCGTGAGCAGATTACACATTGTAATTTTCCGTTGTCACAGGTCTTTGAGCGTCCGGTTACCGTCGGTGATCTCAACTGATCGACGCAACACCTAGACTCTGAGTATAGAGAGGCTGCTTATGACCCAAAACAGACATTGGCAATTTCAACAACTATTCTCTTTTTGAGGCATTGTTCGGAGGAGAATTAACACTATGATCAAGAATTGGAAGAGTATTGCTGAATTCCTGGGCATTACGGCTGTTGTCGCATCTCTGGTTTTCGTTGGTTTGCAGTTGCAACAAGCTCAGGACATTGCGATTGCCGAAATGAATGCAAGCGGGGTTGCCAATACGCTTGAAGAGAACAATGCGGTCATGGATAACGTTGACGTTTGGATGCGCGGCAATGCGGACGAGAATCTGACTTCGGCAGAGGCAGAAATATACCTGCGACTGCTCACCAACATGAACAACCGCTTTTATTTTATTGTGCAACAGCAAGAACGATTGGGAGTCGGGGACGATGCGGTCTTGGATGTAGCCGAGTTTGCGGGTTTCTTGTACGAAAATCCTGGTGCTAGACGTGTTTGGCGTGCTCGTGAGAACCGGCTAG
>Ga0255048_10001550_pt1 | contig 15730 bp, 18 predicted proteins | sample JV7_2_2_MG_FD_183619 | JGI IMG/M metagenome (GOLD analysis project Ga0255048, IMG submission 183619) | Seawater microbial communities from Jervis Inlet, British Columbia, Canada - JV7_2_2 | ecosystem: Environmental > Aquatic > Marine > Inlet | place: Canada: British Columbia | collected 2016-10-06
GGCTTTGCCAACAACCAAAAAAATGCACATTTTTAGCAAATTGATATTCTCTTGTTTGCTTTTTGCTGTATTGTTTTCTCATGAGTGCAGACACACGACGGGGACGTGATAAAGAACGCCGACGAAAACTCAGAGACAATGAAGACGGCGTCATTAAGTCCGGAGCAAAACCACGGACACGAAAAAAAATAGAATCTCCAGATTTACAAGTTGCTGAGAATGAGCTGCGAAAAAAACTCAGAGGATCACCACGAGACAAAAAGATTTTCTCGGCAGTAGGAACACCAGATGCGAGCTCTCTGACTCTTTGCAATAAGGCTCTTTTCGCAACACTCCACGAAGTATTGACCGAACACAAAAGATTGGATCGATACATTGACCCGGAAAAGGTTGATTGGGATTTGCCTCCCGACTTGAGGGATGCAAAGCAGGACTATGCAGAAAGGAAGCTGACTAAAGTATGCAAGAAGGCGACAACAATCAAACTCTTGTGTGATGGCATAATCAGAAATGCGAAAGTCCAGGCTGAGATGGATTTGGATTCTCTTCCTGATCGTTTGGTCTTGGAGGGAATTGACGTGCTGGATTCAAGACTTGGGATTCCACAAGAGGAAGATTCCGTTGATGCTTCTTCTGTTCATTAACTGTGAGAGTTGTTCTCCCTCCATATGCAACTCAACCCGGGACCGGTTTTGCATTGCCTCCACATCCAAAACAGAAAGAATTCCATGCATTAACGACAAAATATAAATACATGAGAGGAGGTCTCGGGTCTGGAAAAAGTTGGGCAGGAGCTCAGGAGCTGATTGCGGGAATCCTGAGGAATTATGCAGCGTTCTGCAAATTACCAATGACCGCAAAAAATGCGTCGCTTGAGTATCATGTCGCGTGCCCATCATATCAATTGATTGAAGCAGGCCCTTGGGAATGCTTGACAACAATTCTTGAGCAAATAGAAATGCAATCGGGGTTTTCAATCGAGCGCCGTCGATGGTTGAGTCATCCAAGGAAGATAGAGCTCATTGGTGGAATGGGAACAATAAAATTTATCACTCTCCCGGGCAGGTTCGCCGGATCTCAGAGTGCCGGTTTTTGGCTCGATGAGGCGGAATTAGCCGACGACCCTATGTCGTGTTTCATTCAGCTGAATAACCGTCTGCGGGATCGACGTGCTAATAGGCCGTTCGGGATTGTCACGAGCTCCCCGAAGGGAGACAGAGGCCTCAGCGCGTACTTCAATAAAAAGATCGCAGAGGATCCAGAGGGTAGCTATGGTCAGGTGATTGCTGCAACCTCTGACAATCCTTTTCACATTGGGTCTGATTACATCGAGTCCATGAGAGCGACATTCTCGGAGAGGGAGGCAAAAGAGAATCTCAGCGGGGAAATCGTTGCAGCTGATAATTCAATATTTTCTTATGAGTATGATTCTGCCGAGTCTCTTAATTGGAGATGGAAAGCGGGTCGCAAATCTGACAAAGAATACAACATTGCGATCGATCCCGGCGGCAATTCTTGGCATGCATTGCTGATTGAGTATGATCGGCAGACCGACACCGACACAGTTTTTGATGAGATTATCATGGATGGTTGCTTGCCGGATGTCTTCTTCCGAGAGATCCAAGCTGTGTGCAAAAACAAATACGGAATTGATTGGGAGCAAATAGCGGGCGTTTATATTGATTACAATCCAAAAGATGTTCGGATTCTTTCTTATAGGTATTGGAAAGGGAGAGTTCATCATAAACGCGTCAAGGATCACTTTGCAAAGCTTGCAGGGATCAACTGCGTTCGGTGGCGCCTCAAGGATGCCAATGGGAACAGAAGGTTGCTCTTTGCACCTCAGCTCAGGGCCACGAAGAACCCCAGGCGTGTTTTGCAATCAATGGTGAACTACCACTGGAGCGAGCGGCGTGTTGACTCATACATGATCCAAACAACCAACACTGATGGACATTCTCCATTTTCGCATGCTGCGGATTGTCTCAGGTATTATTGTGTTTTAAAGCACGGTCACAAACGCATTTATGAAATGGAAAGATCTGCTGCATAATTCCATGAAATGCAATTCACAAAAAAGGCAGATCCGGCAACGCAAAGGGGAGAAGCTGATGCCGGATCTGCCCGGAGGAATAAGGAATAGGCGATCGCCTGTTTTGATTTTACAGCATTTCCTTCTCTCTTCGAAGTTGAATCTTTCTACATGAAAAGCATTGGAGAGAAACGGGCCTCTGTTTTCTCCTGATGATGTCATCATCATTGACAGGTTGCCCACAAATGCACTTCCCCAGACTAATTGACCATAGATGTGTGACAGGACCTCTGGATGTGCTCTTTTCTAGAAATCTGTAGTTGCTCATCTGGCAACGGATGCCGGCGGCGCCCCGCAAACGTCGCACTTGTCATTGTCTGGATGGTCGAGCTCCATCCGGTCTCCGCAGATGCTGCAATCCACCAACCCATAATGGACCTTGCAAACATTGATCATCACAAGGTCTGAGAATGGGCCGATATTGTCTCCATTTCTTGGGGCAACGTTAACAACATCCCACGCCCATTTGGTTGCATCGTCTATGCTCTCAAACCTCCGAACCGCGTGCGTGGGATTGTTGAAATCTCCCTCTCCCCACAAGATGCAATAGAGGCTGTTTCTGTGTCCATTTGTTTTGTCAGTCATGATTTTGTCCTTTCTCATTGGGAGTATGATCACTCCGGAGATCTGCAAACAGTGTCAGCAAATCTCCACAATGGTCATGCTGTCAGAAACCTAGTTTCCATTTTTGAAACCAGTTCAATCAAACCTCTGGCCCGACTGTATATATTCTGAATTGAAGACCTGAGCTGTGCTCAACATGACTCGTGACTCTGTGTCTTTTGTGTGTCTTCCTGTTAACGATGAGACCCTCAAGCCGGAATGATTGCTTATCCCACCATTGCCAATAATCACATTGGAGCATGTAACGATCAAAGGTTCGGCAATGAGATTCATCCCAGAGCCGAACCATCCATTCCTTAAGGAGTTCTTGATACTTCAAAGAGAGTTCCCATAGCATTCGCAGCAAAGCCATTCAGAATCCTTTCCGTGATGTTCACCCTCAACAACTGGTTCCCCGCAATCATCGCAAGGTTCAACAACTGGTTCACCAACTGAAAGCACTTTCCAAGACCTTCCAAGCATCGCCGATAATCTGATTTTGCTACTCATACCGTCACCTCTTCATGTTGAATATTGGCGCTCATTTCAAGTGCGAGAATCTCAACATGTTGGGACATGCTAAGTTCAGACAGTATTGCTTGATCATCCCATTCGGCAGGGCTGGTCATAGAATCATCAGTGATAAAGCAGGTTTTTATCGTTACCTCATAAACCTTCATGCTGACACCTCCCCGTCGCAGATAACATTCTGATAATCACAAGCGCTCGCAGCAATGAACAGTTCATTGGGCTTTACGATGCCATCTTTGAATAGTGTTTTCAGGTGAGTAGCAACAAGGCGCAAAGCTTGGAGATAATCAGCACGAACGCATACTGAGTTCACTTGCATCGTCTTCTTGAGTCTCCGCGGATTACCTTTGACGGTCAGCGCTTTGACTGCATCTGCGATAGTCTTGACCGTGAACAGGTCAATAGTTAGTGCAACAGATCGGCGGTTGCCGGCAAACCCACGACGGTGTTGCTTCTCGTCGTTTCTGATTGTTTGTCGCAACTCACGCAATTGATGCTCAGCGCTCATGTTACAATCAAGGGCCGTCTCTATGCACCTCGCCATGTATCGAATGTTCACCTCATGTACTGTTTTAATATCGTTGTTCATTTTGTCTCCCCTTGTTTGTAATTTTGCTCATCTGAATATTCTCCTTCCTGAAAAACACGGTCACAAATCTCTTTGAGATTGAATTCAATCCAAAGTGCATCGCCAACATGGCCCCAGTGTTTTCGAGTTAAATCTCTTTTCATCAGTTCAAGTTCAACAGCGAGGCGATTTGCCATATCAAGAGATCTGGTCACTGCTTCATGTCGAGCTCTCCTTGCTTTGATTCCGTCTTTCATTTCCCTTTCTCCATTTTGGAGAGCAAGTTTCCTTGCTCTATATATATATTATACCACGGGAGCAACCAAAAAGGGACAAAATCAACCAAAGCATCCTTTGTTTTTGGTGCCCTTCTTATGATTGCCCGATGTGTTCTTTTTGTTGTAAACTCCGGAGCATGTCTTCACTGTCACCACTTCCGAGATCTTTGTATTCACAAGTTGAAAAACCTGCTGATTATTGGCAGTCCACAGCACGGCAAGCTGTTGTCGATTCATTGCGCCGAGCGCAACATGATGAAGACACAGCACGGAGAGATTGTTTCCGTGCATTGCATGGGTTTTTGCAAGGTGTTCACCGGGATCACTTGGAGAAAAGACTCTCTGTCAGTCATCCAAGTGTTTCAAAGATTTGGAACTCTGGTGACGGTGCGTATCATCGGTATTTCCCATTGATTTCTATGCTCGCTGATCGGCTCGCCGTGGTTTTTCACAGGCCGCCGGAGCTGTGGCTTGAGGATGAAAATGGGGATCGATTGCCGGAGTCGGATCCGAGGGTTCGACAATGGCGCAAGGATGAGGAAGACGCTGAGATTGATGTCACTCTTCAAGAGGTTGAGCGGCAAGTCATTGTGCTTGGGCAGACTTTCGTTGAACCATGTTGGATCAAGGGCAAAATGTCATGGAGGGTTCTTGAACCCTACTCTGTATATATTGACCAAGACCCGGAAGATCCGGCGGGCATCACCGGCGCGCCTCATGTCAGCATCGAATTGCCAATGCCGACAGACACAATCAACGCAGCCCCGGTTTCCGTCTTTATGACATGGAGGCGGGTTGACAAGAGAGATCAATTCAGCCGTGTGATTGGGAGCGAGTATGAGGTTTTTCTTCATGATGAATACGGGAACCTGATGCAAAACCCACTGATGCCGGACAATGTAAACCATTATGGGATGCATCCGTTCACAGTGTGGCGAGCTGGGAAAAAACCGGCATCAGGAACTTTCTGGATCCCAGAAAACAGAGGATGGAAAAACCTGCAAATCCAATGTGATATTGCATTGATGGATCTCGACTATCTGATTTCGTATCAAAGCCACTCCGTCGCCGTCGCTCGTGGAGGTCTGGACATTGAGCATTTTGAGACAGGGCCGGCATCACTGATCAAGACAGCTGACACAGATTTTGATTTCAGCTTCGTTACGCCAAACCCACAAATACCGGCACTGATCGAGGCATTTAATATGACCTTGAGAACAAGCGCCGTCGCTGAATCGCTCCCGCCTGACACATGGGAGAGCAGCAGCTCCACAAGAAATCTTGGAGCAAAGCAACTTGAACAACATGCATTGAAGATGCGACGGCAGAGAGTCATTCCAAGTTATATGAGACGACTGCGACAGACTTTTGAGATCCACAAAAAAGTTGGTGATTATTGGGCAACCAATGGTGCCGATCGCGTGGTTCTTGGCGACGTTCGGCTCGGGGTTTCGTTGGCACCGATACCAGAGGCACAGGACAAATTTCAGGCAATCCAGAGCAATTTGCAGGAGATTGCAAACGGCTTGAACAACCCGATCGATCTTCTTATGACAACACATGGAATCACAAGGGGAGAGGCGGCCAAACGATATGAAAGAAATATGCGATTTGCAGCAAATGCAACCAGCATTGAACCAATAGATGCGCCGACTCCTGACAATGGCACGCAAAGACCGGCCACAGTCTCCGCAGATGAGTAGATCTTGACCATTGTTTGACGTGGAGCTCAAGACTTCTCCAAGAGGGAAATGGGTATTCAAAGGAGCTCAGGAGCAATCGTTCAAGGTAGTATCGTTGAAGGCGATGAAATTCCTTTATAATAGGATCGTGAAACAGAACCGGGATTCCAAGGGCAGATCTCTTCCTCCACTGTCAAAGAGTAGCGACTGGTTTTTCTTTTCAAATCAAGACCCACGTTTCAAATCTATGAGAGGCAAGACCGGGAAAGGTAAACGACGCAAAAAGAAAAAGGTGCAAACCCAATTTGTCAAAGGAGGATACAGTCGCCTGAAAGAATTTCTCGGGAAAAGAGGTCGCCGGGATGGTAATTTGACAGGTGAGATGTGGAGGGGCTTAACACCTCAGATCAAGAAGCTTTCAAAGAGACAGGGCGGAGGTTTGGCGCTCAGGCTCTATTTCGGCCGTGGGAGCTCAAGACCTCGAAAAGTTCGTGTTGTGTATGATATTGAAACCCGAGAAAAGAAATTACTGCTTGAAAAAGAATACATCAGAAACAGAACAAAGGCTTTCTATCTTCAAGTCCCAAGCAGAGGAGGCCGTCAACCAAAAGGTTCCATGTCAATTAGTGCTCGCCCAACCTTCGAGCTGATGGCATTCAATGAGACAGAGATGAAGGTTTTGTTAAAAATATTGATGGATCAGTTCAAGCTGAACGAAAAGAGGTTAATTGATGGTTGATTGCCATTGCCATATAAGGCAAAGTATCAGGATATGAGCGAAGAAATCACAACAACAACAACTGATTCCACAGAAACAAACACGGCCCAACCAGCTCCATCAGCTCCGCCACCTATGCAAATGGCCCTTGGCATGAGTGCAGAACAGGTGTCTGTTCATACTGATGCAGTCAAGAGAGCAGCATCGGCAGAGGCTCAGTTAAAAGCAGAGCATGAGAAGTTGGCCGCGCTTGATGCTGCAAAAAATCATGATCTTGCAGCACAACAAGCAACAGCAACACAAGCGCAGCTTGACGATCTTAACGCAAGAAACACAGCACTATTGACACAAGTGAGACGATCAAAGGCAATGCAAGCGTTGCCCGGGATCCGGGATGTTGAAACCTTCCTTCCTTTGGTTGAGGGTCTTGTTGTACTTGACCCGAACAACAACCTGACAGAAGAGAGTCGGACGGCAATCACCGAATGGGCAAAGGCTCGCCCATATCTATTCGAAGAAACAAAAGGGATTGCAACAACTCCACAAGCTGGAGCGGGGCACCTCCCTGCCGATGGCAGTTTTACGGCCGAAGAAATGAAAATGTTTAATCAAATAGGAGTCACACCCGGCGCCTATAAAAATACACCGGCATGGAAAAAGATCGGTTGGATCTTTGGTCATGACAGCAGGAAGGGCAATTAATGGCACCGCGAGAAAAACAAGAAAAGACAGCAAAACCAGTTGATGAGATTGCTGAGTATTTGATCAAAGCAGGTGTGTCACCAGAAAAAGCAAACAGTCGACCGGAAGCAATACCATCAATGAAACTGCGCCGGGAGTCTCCATTTACGTGGGCCGGTTCCGATCACAGGCCGGATCTCCTTCGTTATTCAATGGTATTCAATGAGAAGCAACAGAAGCAGCTGGAAAGAAAAGGCTTTTTTCCAATTGATTCAAAGCAGATGGATGTTCGGATGATTGGGATTTCCGATGGGCAAATAATGGCCCGCCCGATCGATCTTGACAACAAGGCAAACAAAGACCGCGCTGAATATGACTACATGCGACGGAATGCTAAGAACGTGAAACAGGGCGGAGTAAATAGAGAGACGGGTGCGACTTTTACAACGACATCGAGTTACTCGCCAGCAACGGCGACGGAGGCTTTTTAAATGGCTATGAATTTGAGTTATCACGGCGACGACGTTTGCACGGCGTACAGTGATTTTATTGGAGTGAATGGAACCGCTTTACGGTTGCCATTTGTCACAAAGGATCAGAGCGCCGCGGGTGCGCCGACGTTAGGCCACGCCACCGGCACATTAAACGGTGAGCTCCTGTACCAACACGCGGCCGACAATGAAAACGAGATCATCGGAGTCACATTCGGCGACGCTGTTTGCATACCTGCAACAGCCGGTGTGACTTTTGAGGCCCGGGTTAAACTGGCCGCATCTGGTGGCGCGTGGGCATCAACCCGCCGTGCCGTGATTGGGCTTGCGGCGGCTCACAACAATGATCTCGATGCAATCGCACAACAGGCATGGTTCCTCGTTGGCAATGCTGCGAGCTTCTCATTGTTTGTTGAATCTGACGATGGGACAACCAACACCGACGATCAAGACACCGGTGAAACGATTGATGATGATGAGTATCACACCTATCAAATCATGATGGACGACACATCGAACATCAAGTTTGTCTTTGACGGTGTGGTTGTTGGTGAAACATCAGCATCAGATTTCACCTCTTCTCATTTGTTGCAACCGTACATTGTGATCGAGAAAGACTCGGGAACAACAACTGACTCTTTGGAAATTGACTATTGCCGCGTGACGTGGCGGAGGGATGCTTAATCATGGCAGTTACAACAAGCGGCCAAATTCTCCAAGTCTTAGATCCAGCTAAACAGGAAGTTTTCCTCGATGGCGCGATCCGGCTTTCTGACATTGATGCTTACACTTGGATCCGAGTTCGTCCCGCTGACACTCGCACCATCGAAAAAGCATCGATCAATCCTCCGGGCACGTACTCACCTAAAGCGGAGGGCAGTGATTACAGTTGGTCGGAAATGACACAGGGCAACTCAAAAACATACACGATGTCTGAGTCTCAGATGGCGTTTCAGGTTTCGAGTTTCTCAAACCATTTTTTGAATTCAACTCTTCAATCAGAGTTCTTTTCAAGCATAGGGGCATCCGGAACTCGGAAGCTCAACTCTGATGCATATTCTGTGATCTCTGGTGGATTCACCGATACCGGCCCCGATGGCGTGAGTCTCTTCAATGACTCTCATCCTATGGCAGATGGCTCGACTTCGGACAATCGCGCAACAGCAGCGCTCGCAGAAAGTAGTCTGCAAGCAGCTCTTGTTGTGCTTCGTCGACAGTTGACTCCAGACGGTGTTTTGAGTTCTGCGAGCCCGGATTATCTGATCGTTCCTCCGGATCTGGAATTTGCCGCGAAAGAATTGGTTGGTTCTGATTTGTCGGGTGCTGACATGCAACTCAATGTCGTGAAAAGTAAGAACTTGACCGTTTTGGTGGCGCCGGATCTTACAGACACCTCTGATTGGTTTCTTTTAGATTCTCAATCATTCCGGGCGTATCAGTTCGTTGCAAAGGGCCCAAACCCACAGAGCTACATTGATCCAGCTTCTGATAATTACCGCGTGAAGGACTCGATCATCAGTTGCCAGGGCTATGATGGATGGCGTGGTTCGTTTGGAGCTGTTGTAGCATAAAGGGGCAAGTGAAGCCGAATGGCAAACCTTGAAATCCAAGAGGATGTTGGTGGGACTCTTCGTTTCGAGGCACCGCGGGCACCTATCAGCGCCGCAACTTGCACTTTAAATGACATCGACGGGACTCAAATCTCAGCCCCGTCGATGTCTCTCCCGCTGTCAACAACCCTTGGCGCAAATGCAAGCAGTGGTGCAACCTCACTGACGATGGCATCAACAACCGGGTTGAGTGTTGGTGATTCTGTTTACCTATCCAATAACGGAACAGAACCAAATGCGGGCCGTGGTGAATGGGCAAGAATCAAAAACATATCAACACCGGCACTCGTTAATCTTTATGAATCAATTGCTTTTGATTATTCAACCGGCCATCCAGTCGGATCCAATATATTAACAGCGGCCGTGAGTGCAGGGGAAGCCGCCGACAGAGCAGAGGGAAAGGAATGGCGGATCTCCTACCGCGTGACCGGGGAATCCACAGACAGCCGAGCAATTTTGCAATGGGATATTGTTCGGAACCTCTGGCCGGTCAAGTTGTTAGCAAACCATGAGCTCCGGAAATATTTGGGCGAAATGGGCGGCGCAATCATGGAGTCGATCAACTACCTCGGCACCGACTTTGAGGATGATCTAGAGATTGCAACCTTGATGCTCCGCGATGCAATCTTGGAGCGGGGATACTTCCCGAACAGGTTCAGATCCCTTGATGAGTTCAAGAGACCGACCGCACTCTTGGTAAGCCTTATTTGGGCGCGCAGAGGTGAAAACATCCCGAAGATGTGGCGCGATATGCCTGAGAATTATTTGGATGCCCGTGAGACGGAATACCGGGCTGCATTGAATACAGCACTCAACGTTAATAGGTCGTATGATTCAGACGATTCCGGGGTTGTCTCCACATCAGAGAAAGACAAGAAGCTCGGGTTTATTCGGATGGTTCGATAATGGCAACAGAGATCCGAAACGCATTAGACAACATCATCACAACAGTTGAGACAATAACAACATCAACAGCCTATGCCGGAACAACTAGTTTCCGTCATGCCGAAGGCGCTTACACAGAGGAAGACATTGACACAGCACGGGGAAATGCTCGACTGTTTCTGATAACACTCACAGGGGCAAGCAGTCCAATCGGGCCACTTGGACAACTGTCTGAACCTCTGGACAGCTCTGAGACAGTTGAGTTAACAATCATTTATCCAATGGGCCGAAACGGTTGGGAGTTGATGAGAGTTGTTGCGGAAGACCATTCTTTGATTAGACAACAATTGATGATTGCTTCAAAATGGGATGGAGCAAACACGGGCGTGATGCAGAGATCCGTAGCAGGATACACAATAGACATTGCAGATGGGGAAGACGGATCATCTGCCGCAGTAATAATTCCGGTTCAATTCAGATACCGGCCGACATTTTAAGGAGTTCATACAATGGCACATGAGGCATTTTTAAGCGCGATCGGCAAGCTTGAGGTTTCTGCTGAAACAACTTTCGGGGACGAGGGATCAAATTATAAATACGTTCGAACCATGCCAATTGACAGAAGCGGTTTGACTGCTACAAGTATGCGGAACGAGTCGCAGCGGCAACAAGACGTGGAGCTCGCAAAGATCGTCGGCCCACATGGAGGAACCTTGCAAACGTCTGTATATCTGCACGGGTTCTCATCAACAGTGCCATCAACTCCGCCAGCTCACACCAGCTCCACGGCGGGCGGTGCAACTGGATTTGATCTGATCTTGGATATTTTGGCCGGTGGGATTGGGAATCTTCACTCAGGCGGATACGTCACCAATGAGACAGCATCGACAACCTCGATATTGAAAGCCGATTCACAGGACTTGACCATCGGGCAGTTGGTTGCGTGGCAAGATTCAAACGATGAATGGCACGTGAACTCAATCACAAACATTGATGCAGCGGCGAACCCCGATGAGATGCCTTTGCTACAGACAGCATTGGCAGTTCCCGCGAACAACAAAATCTTTGGAGCTCATACGATATTCCAATGCACCGGGACACCATTCTTTGATGGTGCTGTGAAGGCATTCAGCTTGAGATATACAGGAATGGGAGCCGATGACCGGACAATCATGACCGGTTGCACACCCTCGGGAATCTCCATCAGTCTCCCCGTCGGAGAGCTTCCGGTTCTCAATGTGGATTGGAACATTTCTCACTGGAGCGAAGATGCATTGACAGAGGATCTCGGAGTACATGGCGGACTAGAAGAAGGCGGCGGAGAGGGTCTCACCGGCGGCTTGACATCTTCCGAGGCGTGGAGTTTCCCAACTTGCGAGGCTGTAACACAGGCTCACGTTTCTTGGGGCACAACTCAAGCCAATGAGCGACAGGTTCAGGGAATTGAGGTCAACATCGGGTTAGAGGTACAACCGATCGTGGACCCACACTCAAACTCGGGCGTCGGTGGTTGGTATGTCACAAAGAGAACACCTTCAATCACTCTGACGATGATGAGAGATGTTCAGGAAGAGATACAAGATTTCTTTGAGCAATCCGGAAAAACTTTGACCGTGTGGGGAGGCTCTCAGGCAGGGAGGCTTTATGCTTTCCAAATGCCAAACGCTCGGATCAGTGAATACAGTTCTCCGGCAGACAACAACGGCGCCGTGATGACGACGTTGACATTCTTGGCAAATGAATTCACGGGCGACACCGGTGTGATCACCTCGAATACAGTTCCAGGAGACAAGCAATTTCGCATGGGTTTCCTGTAGACGGCAGGATTAAAAAGAGAAAGGACAAAGAAAGATGGCACTACCACCGATTATATTCACTTCTCAGAAGGTGACTGTTTACTCACCGAGAGACACCTCAATTGACAAGGAGAAGACAGATCAGACAGCTTTGAGCAAGTACAACAGCTGCGAAGATCTTGACGTGTCTGCACTTGTGCTCAAGAAAGATGATGATCCGGTTAAGTTTGTGATCCGGGCGCTCTCCCCAGCTGAAAATGACCTAGTAGGTTGCCTAGTTTATAATGACACCGGCGACGGTTCTGGTTTGGTGAATCCGGCAATCCAGACAATTGAGGTTATGTTACATGCTGTCCGGTTTGGACTGATGGAATCTGATCTTGATGGATGGGCTGACGGCGCTGAAAGATCCCGGATCAATGGATCAACTGTCGAGGGTTGGTCGGAGCACAGCATTGCAGCAATCGACAGTGAGACGCGTCTTTTCCTTGGGCGTGCGATTCTGTCGCTCTCAAACCTAGATCAAAAAAAAACGGGTGATTTGGCTGCTCGGGCACCAATCCCGATGGAACCGCGCCGTAAAAAACAAAGACGGAAAGCGCGGTCTCAAGCCCTTTGATTGCAACAGATGCTCAAGTTCTCCCGGTCTCCGGGCTCAGCTTGGGTGTGATGCTCCCGCCGATCCTCCGTGGCATGTCAGGTCACCGGAATTGTTTGAGGTCGAAATTGAAAGATGTCCAATGCACTATCTTCGGCGGCGTGATGTTTGGAGGGATGCAACTCTCAGATTGTACAATGATTATGAGGCCGGAGTTGTTGCAGGATGGCCCGACAACTATACGAGTCAATCAGTTGATGCAGTCCATTCTATCCGGGCTGAGCTCCGGGACTGTGAATCAAGGTTGATGAATGAATAAAAAAGATCCGGAGGTTTAAGAATGGCACGTGTGCGGCAACAGGCGGAAGCTCTCATATCACTGATCGGGGACGATCAGGTGAGCGATCTAATCGTGCAAATTCAAGACAACATCAAAAAAGCTGTGTCACAGACAACGGAGCACACAGCAGCAATCTCAGAAGGAGTCAGCGCGACAGATGCGATGGTTGAGGCATGGGGAGAGGTTTCAATCGAAATAAGCAAAGTCACAGATGTTGTAGGGATTTTTGCAGATCTGGCATCGGTCGGAATGGATCACCTCCGCATTGCAGCACAAGAGGGAGGAATGGAACGGCGTTTCCAAGCATTGACAAAAGGGATCGGCGGTGCATCTTCCGCGATGATGGCGTTGAGAGATGCAAGCTCCGGAGCACTTGCCGAAGTTGACATTCAGAGCATCGCATCGCAAGCGCTACAGGCGGGAATCTCTCTAAAAGACACAGCTGAGATCTTTGAGATCGCCACAAGAATGGCAAGCGGAGGCATAGGAGAACAGACCGAAGTAACAAGACAGCTTGTCACAACATTTGCAGAGCGCACCGACGGCATGTTAAAGGCCAATGGGGTCAGCGTGGACTTTGGTCAGACTCTCGGAAATCTCACCACTGCGATGGTCGTGGATTCAGATGCAATGTCTGAAAACTACAAAGTGCAAGTTCTTTTGCGTGAACACTTGCCACAATTGCAGGCTGAATTCAGTCAGTTTTCAACTGATTCATCTGTGCAACAGATCGGAAGGATGGACGCAGCATTAAAGGACTACGAAACACGCGCCCGCAAAATGGCAAGATTGACTCTGTTCCGTGAGCATAGCAAAGAGTTTGAGAAAACAATCAGCAAGACCGAGGATCTTGTTTCCATCATTGACACGTATGCAAGAGATGCCCGCAAAAACATGGTTGCGGGAACGACCGCATCTGAGAAATGGGCAAACTCTTTGCCATTTCTTTTCAACTCAGTTGCAGAAAACACGGAAAAAGTTAAGAAGGCGCAACAGGAATTAACTGCTGAATTGCAATTCAGCGGCGGATTGAGAGAGCACTTCATTATGAAAATTGATGAAGAAGCCCGCGCACATGTTAGACAGGCAAAAGGGCTGGATTCATTAAAGAAAAAAGCAGATGAATTTCGAGCGCATCAGGTTCTTTTGATTCGGAAATATGGTCTCTCAAATATCCTATTGCCACAGCTCACAGCGAATTATAAAAAATTCAGAAAAGAGATCGGCCTGACAAGCGATGAGACTCAAAAAAGCGCCAAAATAAACACTGATATTCAGGCATCACAAAAGGAGCTCAACCGGGATGCAGTTGACGCCCTTCTAAAGCGTGAAGAGCTGACAGGCAAAAACATGCTACAGCAGGCCCGGTATGCTGCATCCCTCAAAGAAACTGGTTTTTCTGCTGAGAAATTCAAGGCAGGCCTTGATGCTGGGACTCTCTCAATCGGTCAACAAGTTGAGGCATTCCAGATGATCGAGACAGCAATGGACGAGAAAGCAACTGCTGATTTCCGTCAAATCATGCTGAATGCACAGGTCGCCGACGGTCTTGGGTATGGCACAAGAGCGGCCGATCTATATAAACAAGCATTCCAGAAGCTCCCGAGAACATTCCAGCTTGCGACGGAGCCTCTATCAACCTTCATTGCAATGGCCGATGCGAGCACAAATGCAATGGTGAAGACTGTTGCTGTGTTGATGACACTTGATAAAGCAGAGCTCCAGATGATGAAAGAGAGGGGAGACACATCTGGTGCACTTGCTCAGCTTGAGGCTCGGATCTCTGTTGCCAAATCAAGAATTGTCGGGCTTGTACAGGGAGGATCTGAAGTTCGCACACGTCCAAAGGGAGGCGGAAAGGGCGGGAAAGAATCAGACGCCGATAAACGAAAGAAAGAGATCGATGAGTACAAGCGATTGCTCCCACAAGCACAAAATCTCATGACCGGGATGAAAATGGAATTCGAAGGCATGACCGGTGAAATACTGGAGGCGGGCGGAGGTCTCCAAGAGATCGCGAGCGATGCGTCATTTTGGTATGACTTCAAGGGTAGAGAGAAAGCATTTGAACAGTTCGGAAAGACCACGGCGGACTCGATCGAGGCTGCACAGAAGAAAGTCGCGGAGATTCAGGAGGCATACTCAAAAGCATTCAAGGACGAAGAGATTCAAAAAAACTCAATGATTCAAGAGCTTCTCCGGGATGCAATGGCGGATGAGTTGGATTTGGTAAGGTCTCGCTTTGAGAAAGAAGAGGAACTCCGCGCTGCTGCAATAGAGAAGGAGAAAGCATACCACGACGCTCGCATTGAGGCGGCCGCGATGGCGACGGACATCGCAAAGGGAATGAGAAGCGAGCTTTCACAATACGAAATGGATTGGGCGTCTGATCAGTTGAGGCTCGGGGAGGGCCTCGCAGTAGCATTAGATCAGATGGAGTCTCAGATGAGAGGATTTCAACGGATTCAGGAGAATTTAAAGAAGGCAGGTAAAGACGCTGGACAAGCATGGGGACTTGCCGCGCCTGCCATGATCGCGGGCGCCGGAATGATCGCCGCGTCAATGATTGAAAATGAGGTCGCGAAAGCCAGTGTGCTCGCACTTGTGGAAACCGCTGCCTCAATTTCTAGCTACGCGACCGGGGATATGATCGGAGGATCGCTCCACGCAGCAGCCGCAGTTGCCTACGGCACAGTTGCAGGGCTCACTGCATCCGGCGTGATGAGGAAAGGCGGCGCTGGTGGATCAGGATCAAAAGAAAAGCCTCAAGCTCCGGCGTTGGCAGAACCGGAAGTTCGCGAAGAGGCAAAGAGAGCTCCGGTTAATATTGTTGTCAATTTCACAGGATCGACAATCG
>Ga0255048_10001551_pt1 | contig 15727 bp, 14 predicted proteins | sample JV7_2_2_MG_FD_183619 | JGI IMG/M metagenome (GOLD analysis project Ga0255048, IMG submission 183619) | Seawater microbial communities from Jervis Inlet, British Columbia, Canada - JV7_2_2 | ecosystem: Environmental > Aquatic > Marine > Inlet | place: Canada: British Columbia | collected 2016-10-06
AAGAAAAGAGCCACGAACGCGGCAACTGAGATTCCCGATGCGGAGAGGAAGCTTGTGGGCGTCGGGAATCTCAGTTGCCGCGTTCGTGGCTCTTTTCTTCTTCTTCCGGAGCACGATGCTGGGGCGGGCGGTGCGCTCGATCATCCAGGACGAAGAGGGGGCCCGGCTGGTTGGGATCGACCCCGCCCGCATGCGGACCCTGATACTCGTTTCAAGCGGTCTACTGGCGGGATTGGTGGCGGTGACTCGCTCGATGAGCATCCCGGTCACCGTCACGTCGGGGATCAGCATCACGATATTCGCTCTGATCGTCACCGTGGTAGGAGGTCTGGGAAGCGTTGCCGGCGCGTTCCTTGCCGGGCTCCTGCTCGGAATCATCAACAGCGTCAGTTCATTCTATATCGGCACATTCCTCACCTTCATCATCCTGCTCAGTGCAGCTGCGCTCACCATCCTTCTCCGTCCCTCCGGTCTCCTGGGAGTTCCCGAGTGACAGCCCGACTCAAAAGAGGCACAGGCACCTCGCTCGTCGGTGGCGCCGAGCGACGATCCTCACGATCCCTTCTCGCCCTGTTTCTTCCGGTTGTCGGTGTTGGGATAGGACTGGCCCTGGTTCCTCTCTGGCTGGGCGATTCCCGTTTGATGATGGGACTTGCCATTGGTGGGCTCTTGTTCGCCTGCTACGCCATAGCGTTCAATGTGATCTTTGGAAGCACCGGACAGCTCTTCCTCAGTGTGGGAGCCCTGGCCGGGATCGGGGGCTACGGCGCTGCCCTTGCAGGCGACCGTCTCGGTCTTCCCATCGTGGTGAGTGTTGTCTTGGCCACGCTGGCCTCATCCCTCATCGGCGGGCTTCTCAGCTGGATCGCAGTGAGACGTTCGCTTGACGTCATATTCATCGGGATAGTCACTCTCATCTTTGCCCTCGCCTTCGAGAACCTCCTGCTCGGTCTGGGTGATCTCACCGGCGGGGAGTCGGGCTTGGCCATCGAGTCGGGTTCCGGCACGTTCCTGAGAGAGCAGATTCCTCCCTACTACCTCTTCCTCGGTTTGGTTCTCCTCTTCCTTCTGATCCACGGGCTGCTGCGGCGCTCTCACATTGGGTGGGCGTTTCGAGCCCTGCGAGATGACGAGGTTGCCGCCGAGCTCACCGGCATCAACGTTGCCCGTTACCGCATATACGGTGGGCTCGTCGGCGCCGGAATGCTTGGCATGGCCGGGGCGATATACGCCTTCAACGAGGGCCGGATCAGCCCGTCGACCTTCTCGTTTGGCGAGGTAGACGTGGTGGTACTGGTGATGTTGGCTTTCGGCGGTATCGGCACTCTTTTTGGGCCCGTTCTCGGTGCCATCGTGTTCACCGTGTTCGACGAGATCCTTGTTGAGTTCGGTCAGCTGCGGGTGGTGTCATATGGAGTGCTCATCATCGTCTTGTTCCTTTGGATCCCCCGGGGCGTGATCCCGACCTTGGGCTCGGTCTTGGAGAGGCGACGTCTTCGGCTGGATTCCGCGGCTGTGCCCGATCAATCTGGGGAGACCAAGGTTCTAGCCGATGAGGACGGGTAGTTCCTGGGCAGTGCCTGTCGAGGAAGCTTGTCAATTCCGGTCATCAGCCGTGCTGGCGTACAGGGCGATTGGTGGTCGCGACAGTCGATTCGCTTCGGGTTCGGCGACAACCACGCTTGACTGGGATTGCACGAAGAGGAGGAAAGTTGAGCGATAGCAATCTCCCAGTCAATCCCGATGAGCTGGCTCCGGCCATCGGCTACTCACACGCGGTCGCGGCCGCGGCGGGGCGCACCATCTACCTGGCCGGTCAGATCGCTTTTGACGTCGAGGCGCGGGTGGTTGGGGACACTTGGGTGGAGCAGTTCGACCTAGCTCTGTCCAACCTTGTCACCGCGCTGACCGCCGCCGGCGGTGAGCCCGAACATCTTGTCTGGATGCAGATCTTCACTAGCGATGTCCCCGCCTACCGCGAATCCCGACCCGAGTTGGGCCCGGTTTATCGACGTCATCTCGGTCGCCACTACCCGGCAATGGGTCTATATGGAGTCACCGAACTCGCCGATGTCGGTGCCCTGGTCGAGGTGACCGCGATTGCGGTCGTCCCGGATTGAGCAGTTGACTTGAATCAAAACTGACCGTACAGTCAACTCTAGTGACAAGTACCACGGCAGTACAAACGACGGCAGTTGATCAGCTGCTCGCAGACTTGCTCCGCACCCTCGGTCGAACCTCTGATGCGATGGTCGCCGTCGGTGCCGATATGACCATCGTGGGTTGGAATCCGGCCGCCGAGGAGTTGTTCGGTCTCGACGCCGACGAGGCACTCGGCGAACCGTGTCACACGATTCTCTGCTGGCGGGACCGATGTGGGGACGCCGTCTGTGAGAACTGTGTTGCCGAGCCGCCCGGCGACAACGACGAGTTGATGCCGACACGTGAGGTGATTGGGCGTTCGTCAAGCGGGAAGACCCTTTGGCTGAGCGCTACGACAATCGTCCCGCCCCAAGAGATCCGTACCCAGGTTCGGCTGGTGCATCTGGTTCGAGAGGTGGCTCTGCCACCCGAGTTGGAGAGACTGGTTGTCGATCGACTGCAAGGATGGAGCTTGGCCACCGAGGATGACGCTTCCGTTCTCGCTCGGTTGACACCACGCGAGAGCGAGGTACTCCACCTGCTGACCGAGGGTCTCGACGGCTCAGCCATCGCTAACACCCTCTTCCTGTCACAGGCGACAGTGCGCAATCACATCCAGCACATCCTGAAGAAGCTCGAGGTGCACAGCAGAACCGAAGCGGTGAGTCTGGCCCTCCGCAATGGACGTCTGCACTAGAGAGCCATCAGGTCGGCGGCTATTCGCTCCAGATCGTCTTTGGTATTGCCTTCGAACCGACGCCCGTAGGTGGCGTCATACCGACCACACAGAGCGCGGCAGGCATCACCCACCACCATGTCATCGGCGATCATGAAGAGGATGTGATTCTCCTTGTCGATGTGTGCCCTGATCAGATTGATGTAGTCCTCGGCGTTGGCCCGAAGTGCAGAGAGGGCCTCCTCGTTTCCCGACTTGACGCCCTGCATGGCGTCAGCCATTCCACGCACATAGAGCCTCCCCTGGACATGCTCGCTGAGCATCACTGCAATGGGTCCGGCATCACCCGGCATGCCATGCTCGATCAGTTCGGGGAAGAGAAGATCCTCCTCCTTGCCGTGATGACAGGCGTCGGCGAACAAGCGAAAGAAGGTGATACACCGGTCGATCACGCCAAGGCTGAGCGAGGCATTCGGGTCGGCGAGTTGCCGGTCGAGAACCTCTACAACACCCAGAATCAGCTGATGCTCATCGCGAAGAACACCCGTAGCAGTGTCAGGCATTTCGCCACACCGGGGGTCGCTTCTCCATGAAGGCTCTGATCCCCTCGACACCATCGTGGGTTAGGAGCAGCTCCTCGATATAGAGCCGTTCCGCCTCGGCCAGGTTCGCCTCGAGCTCTGGCTTGCGTCTTTCCCTGACGGCCCGGGTTGCCAAACGTAGAGAAGCGGAAGATCTCGGGATGTAGAACTCTGCAACGAAGCTCTTGATTGCGGCGTCCAGATTTCCGTCCGACACGAGCTTGTTGACGATGCCGGCGTCACGGGCCTCGGCCGCGGTGAGACTGCGACCGGTGAGCAGCATGTCTTCTGCAATCGGTGCAGACAACAGCGCCGTCGCCGCCGGAGGAAGAACACCAAGCTGGATCTCAGGGCAGGCCAGGGTTGCGCTTTCCTCAGCCAACACGACGCCGCACGCCAGAACGAGCTCGAGCCCACCACCGAGACAGCTGCCCTGAACTCCGGCGATCGTGGGATAGGGAAACCCGATGAGGTCCCGGATGACACCCCCCAGGGCGCCCAACATCTCGGGGGCCTTGTCCGGGAGGTGTTCCTCGACGCTGGCGCCAAACGAGAAGTTCTTGCCTGCACCCCTCAGGACCAGGACCTTGCCGTCCAATCCTTCTGCTGCTTTCTCCAGTGCAGATCGAAGCTGACCGCAGAGTGCGATGTCGATCACATTCCCCGGATGTTTGTCCAACGTGATGGTATGCACCGCCCCATCGGCTGAGATGTCGTGACGAGCCCAGGTTTCGTTCACGATCCTCCATTGCTCTGCGGTGAGACGGCACTGATGAGGTCTTCGCCCCAGGTCTCCCCATCGGCGAGACGACGACGCAAGTCGATGAAGTCGACCTCGCGGCCGACCTCGCGCGAGCCTCGATGAAACGCCTGGAACCCGGCCTTGGCCTCGGTCATCATGTTGAGAGAGAGCCAAGCCCGGTTGGTCTCCCGGTTGGCGTCCCAATGCTCCAGCTTCTTCTTCCGAAGCGACTCGGTTGTCTTCAGGGTGCAGTCGGGCATGGTGTAGAGGATCTTCGTCACCACCGCATTGACACCCCTGTCGAGCATCTCGAAGTCGACTGTCCCCGACTTCAGCGTTGTCTTGGCCGCAGCAAGCTCGTCGCCTTCTTTGGGCCTCCCGTGGACGATCTTGCCCCACTCATCGAGGTAACGATCGGTGATCACCGTGGGGTTCGGAACGAACTCTCCGTCCACCTTGAGAACCGGGAAGATATCGTTGACCAATCCGAGACGAAGCGCCTCATGGGCGCTCCAGGGATCGCAGAGCACACAACTGGCCATGGCCTCGCCGAATCCGACATAGAGGTGGAGGAAGTCGGTGGAACCACCATCAGGCGCGGAGCCATGTTTGGGTCCGGCCTGTCCAAACCTGGCAAGATCCGAGGCCAAGGTGAAGTCGCAAGCCATGCCGATTTCCTGACCCCCGCCGATACGCATTCCGTTAACACGATTGATCACCGGCTTATCGCAGGCGAGGATGGCAGACACCATGTCGTTGAAGAGCCGCATGTACTGGCGGTACTCGCCCGGACGGCCTGCGTAATACTCGGAGTACTCCTCGGTGTTCCCACCGGTGCAGAACGAGCGGTCACCGCTTCCGGTGAACACCACGGCCACGGCGGCACGATCCATCGACGCCCTACGGAAGGCAAGGATCACCTCCTTGGTCGAATCTGTGGTGTAGGAGTTGAGTTGCTGAGGGTTGTCCAATGTGATCCAGACTGCGTGCAACCCGTCGACACTTGCACCGGCGTTGTCGTACACCGGCCGTTCCTCGTAGAGGATCTCGATGAACTTGTGATCTGGGATCAACTCGTGGTCTATGTATTGCATTCTTGGGTCTCCTTTCAAGGGACGAGGACTGTTCGTCTTCGATCGCCTTTCTCATGTGCGTCTGACAGGGCGTTGGGGATGTCGTTCAAAGGTGTTTTGCGGATGAAGGGGAGCACGTCGATCCGGCCCGACGTGACCAGATCGATTGCCTCGGGGTACCGTTCGGGTGGACAGCCCCAGCTGCCAAATGCGGTAGCGTCAAAGGCCATCAGGTTGGACAGCCGGATCGACACCTTCTCCCGGGTGAAGCCAACAACGGCCAGGGTTCCGGCCGGGCTGAGCAGGCCGAAGGCAGTTTCCTGACCATTGGTAGTGCCTGAGCACTCGAAGATCTTCCACCCGCCGGTAGGGGCTCCAAGAGATGCCGCGATCTCACGAGCGCGGTCTCGGACCTCTCGCGCCGACAGTCCTCGTGCATTGATCGTCCCGGCTGCGCCATGGCTGAGGAGTGGCTCGAGGTGGTCGTCTTCGATGTCGACGGCGACAACGGTGGCTCCGGAAGCGGCGGCGATCTGAACGGCATAACTCCCGACGCCTCCGCTCCCCACGACTGCCACGAAGTCACCGTCGGATACCTCTGCCCGTCGAACTGCCTGGAGCGGTGTGGTGACAGCGTCGGCGATTACTCCAAAGTCCGCGAGCTCATAGCCACTGGGAAGGCCCTCGACGACATAAAGACCGTTGGCCGGCACCGTGACGTGAGTGGCGAAGCCGCCATCGAGATCATTGCCCGGCATCTTCTGATCCCTGCACACATTTCCCCGACCCGTCTGACACATGTCACACATCCCGCAGGGGATTACCGCCGCCACCACCACATCTCTGCCCACCCAGTCGTCAGCGCCGGCTCCGGCCTCGATGACTCTGCCGCTTATCTCGTGACCAAGGACCAGGGGAAGCTCGGCGCGGGGGTTGACATGCCCATTGAGAAAGCCGAGATCGGTATGACAAAGGCCGCAACCGGCGACCTCGATCAGGACCTCTCCGGCTTCCGGTGGTCGGGCGGCGTCGTCTGAGCGTTGCAGAGGCTCACCGGCCGCGACGAGACTCCATGAGTAGCGGGCGGTCACATCTCCTCCAGATCATGAAGGGCGCGGGTTACGAACACGGGTGCCATCCATTTTCGATAGCGGGAGCCCATGTCGGTGTTGTCCTGGGGGCGAACCAGGACGGCGGCGAGTCGGGCCGCCTCCTCGATGACCTCGCCGGTGAGCCGGCGGCCCACGATGAAGTCTTCGGCTTCTGTTGCCCGTATGGGCGCGGGTGCCACCGCGCTGATGACCACCCGCGCCCAGAGACAAGTCCCGTCTGCATCGAACCTCCCAGCTGCGGCAACTCCCAGGATGGGAAAGTCGATCGCCCCACGTCTGCGCAGCTTGCGGTAGGTGGCCCGAGTGGGATCAGCGGGCAAGGTGATGCTGACGAGGATCTCGTCGGCAGTCTTGGTCTGGAAGGTGATCCCGTCGCTCTGATACAGATCTCCGATGGGGATGGTGCGCTCTCCCAGGGCACCGATGAGTCGGACCTCACCTCCCAGGGCGATGGTCACGGGGGCCAGGTCCGACGAACTGACCGCCCAGCATCGGTTGCCCTTCGGAGCCACCCAGCAAACCTCGCCACCTTCTTTCATGCAGTGTCCAGATGCCTGTCGCCAGAGGTCAGGCATGTCGATGTAGTTGCAGCGAGTGTCCAGGCAGAGATTGCCGCCGACCGTGGCGGTGTTGCGAATCTGTGGTGAAGCGATGAGGCCGGCAGCCGTTGCCAGAACCTGGGGTACAACTGTCGAGTCTTCGACCTCACGAAGCAGGGTAGAAGCACCAATGGTGCACCGTCCGTCGTCTTCGATCTGGATTCCACGCAGAGAGTCGATCGCAGACAGCGACACCAGTGTCGCTGGAGTCACTTGACGACGCTTCATGGCGGGGAGCAGATCAGTTCCACCCCCGATCAATGTCGCCGGATGTTGCGGATCAGCGAGCAGCTGGGCCGCTCCCTCAGCTGTCGCCGGAGTGTGGTACTCGAAGACGGGAAGTGGCATTGTCATGGGGCTGCGAATTCCTGTGGCGCTTCCACCCTGGTGAGAGTGGGAAAGAGGAATTCCGGCGCTGCGGTCGGCCCGAATCGACCAGGGCGACCTTTTGCTTTCGCACGTGTGGCAGCGATGACCTTGTCCGGTGTGATGGGAACCTCGTCGATCCGCAACCCGAGGGCGTCATACACGGCGTTGGCGATCGCCGGAATCACGGGAAGTAGCGGGCCTTGCCCTACCTCCTTGGCGCCAAACGGTCCTTCCGGATCGATGGACTCGACCAGGAACACTTCGACGGGCGTCATCTCGAGTGAGGTGGGGATCTTGTAGTCGAGCAGCGACGGACCCCGGTGCAGGCCACCACGAAAGGCTTGCTCTTCGAACAATGCCTCACCGAGACCCATATATACGCTGCCCTCGATCTGACCTTCCACCAATAGCGGATTGATGGCCTTGCCGATGTCGTGGGCGATCCAAACCTGCTCCACCTCGACCATTCCGGTCGCGGCGTCGCATGCGACCTGCGCAATGCATGCGGAATAGCTGTACGCAGGTGAGATGCCGACCCCGGCGCCTTTGTAGGGGCCGGCCAGATCGGGGGCGCGGTAGCTTCCGGACTCGATGAGTGGGCCAGCGGCGGCGACGGCGAGACGTACTGCTTCGGGCCAGGTAACCCCGCTCGATTGGTCACCACGCACTGCGATCTGGCCGTCGGCCACCACGAGGTCGTCTGTAGCCACCTCAAACTTTACGGCCACAGCATCGACGATGCGGCTCCGGACCTTTGTTGCGGCCTCGAGAGCCGCATTGCCGGCCATGAACGTGACCCGGCTCGAATAGCTCCCCAGGTCGACCGGGGTCAGATCGGTGTCGGCGGTCACCATGGTCAAGTCGGCAGGCTTCAACCCGAGAACCTCGGCCACAACTGTTGCCAGCACTGTTGTCGAGCCCTGTCCGACGTCGGCAGCCATGGAGAAGACAGTCACGCCGCCGCCCCGGTCCACCTTGACCTCGACCTCGGACTGGGGCATGTCGTTCCAGTAGATGGGGAGACCGGCTCCGGACATGTAGGCGCCCACCGCCAATCCGATCCCCTGGCCTACCGGGAGCTGCCCATGTTTGGTGGAGAAGTCAGAGGCCTCGGCGACCTTGGTGATGCATTCGTCGAGTGCACAGGTGGTGATGCGGAGGTGGTTGACAGTCGTCGTGAATGGCTCTACCAGATTGCGTTTACGAATCGTTATCGGGCTCAAACCGAGTTCTTCGGCCGCTTTGTCAAGCTGACACTCGACAGCGAAGCGTGGTTGCGGGGTGCCGTGGCCCCGTTTCGGCCCGCACGGAGGCTTGTTGGTGAACACCCTGACCCCCTCGAAGCGGTAGTTGGGAATCCGGTAGGTGGTGGTCTGGAGGGCGCCGGTGTAGTAGAGGGAGGCGATCCCGTAGCTGCTGTACGCACCACCGTCGAGAAATGACTTGAAGTGCATCGCAGTGATCTCACCGTCGCTTTGAAATCCCGTCTTGATCCACATCAAAACCGGGTGACGGCCCCGGTGTGCATAGAAGACCTCCTCGCGACTGAGCGTGATCTTGACCGGGTGACCTGTGAGCATCGACAACTTGGCTGCGACGACTTCATGGGAGAACGGATCGGTTTTGCCTCCAAAACCACCGCCACTCGGGGTGGCGATGACCCGAATCCGCGTCGCGGGTATCTCGAGCACCTTCTCCAATGTGCGATGCAGATAGTGGGGCACTTGTGTCGACGACCAGAGAGTGAGCTTGTGATCTGCGTCGAATTCGGCGAGGGCGCAATGCGTCTCGAGCGCAGCATGGGTGTTGCCTGCGAACCAGAAGACGTCCTCTCGAACGTGGTTCGCAACGGCCATCCCCTCTTCGACATCCCCAAACTCGAGGGCAGCCGCGCGATGGACGTTTTGGCCAGAGGAATCACCGTGAATCAGCGGTCGGGTGTGGTCGAGGGCCTCCTCAATGGTTACGACCTCGTCAAGTGGCTCATAAACGACCTGGATCAACTCGAGGGCTCGGTCGGCAGTCTCGGCGTCGTCTGCCGCCACTGCCGCGACAGGCTCTCCGACGTGGCGAACCCGACCGACGGCGAGAGCCGTCTCGTCCTGGCTGACCGGCAGGATTCCGTAGGTGATAGGAAGATCGGAGCCGGTGATCACCGCCCTCACACCTGGCAAAGCCTGCGCTCTGCTGCTGTCGATGCTGACGATGAGAGCGTGGGCCTGGGTGCTGCGCAGCTGACGGCCGATCAGCATGCCCGGTCTGGCAAGGTCGTCCGCATAGACCAGTTGACCCGTCGTCTGGGACATGGCGTCGACACGAGGAAGCGGCTTACCCACGACTGTGTGAGGGCCACCCATCAGTCAGCGCTCCCGGACGCGGCAACGCCTACAGCCTCGAGGATCTTGTTGTATCCGGTGCAGCGACACAGATTGCCGGCGAGAGCCTCTTGGATTCTCTCAGGGCTCGGCTGTGGTTCTTCATCCAGCAGGGCGGCGGCGGAGAGGATCATGCCCGGTGTGCAGTAGCCGCATTGAGCCGCGCCGGCATCGGCGAAGGCGGCCTGAAGCCGATGTGGCGTGCCATTGGTGGAGAGACCTTCGATGGTGATGACCGTGCGCTCCTCGACCTGAACCGCCAACACCAGACAGGCAAGAACGGGATTGCCGTCGACCAACACGGTGCAGGCTCCGCATTCACCCAACTGGCAACCGTGTTTGGTGCCGGTCATTCCGAGATCCTCTCGAAGGAGCTCGAGCAACGTTCGGTTGACTTCCGCAAGCACCCGGTGGGTCTTGTCGTTGACTCGGATGGTCAGGGCCTGGGCTGTCATCCTGTGGCCGTCCTCACTGACCATGGGGCGCTCGTCATCGTGATCGTCCGACAAAGAACCTCTGTGCCTTCAGTTCGAAGCGGGGAAGCGTGCCCGGTGCTACAACGGTCACTTCCGGTTGCAGACCGAGGGCGGAAGTGACCGTCTGTTCCACGGCTCGCCTGGTGTCGATGCCGGTGGGGTCACCGTGGCACTCTATCTCGATTGCGATCTCGGCCATCTCCCGACGCGAGGTGATGGTGACTCGAAACTCGTCCAGCATTTCGTGTTGCAGCAGCAGGTTCTCCAGGGCCGCGGGAAAGACATTGACTCCCCGCACGACGACCATATCGTCGGCTCTGCCGATGACTCCTCCGGAGAAGCGGGTGAAGGTCCGTCCACAAGGGCACGGTTCATTGTCAATGCGGACAACGTCGCCGGTGCGGTAGCGAATGACCGGGAATCCGATTCGGCCCAGATTGGTAATGACCAACTCGCCGTGGTCACCCTTCGCTGCCAATCCGGTCTCGGGGTCGATCACCTCGATGATGAATTCGCTTTCGATGGCGTGGGTCGACCCCGGCTGCGCCTGGCACTCGAAGCTGTGGGCTCCGACCTCCGAGGCCCCGGCGTGGTCGTATGCCTTCAGACCCCAGGACTCCTCGATGCGGGCCTTGGTGGCCGGAATGAGGGCACCAGGCTCTCCAGCATGGATGCTGGCCCGCATCTTGATCGTCGACAGGTCGAAGCTCTCTTCCATGGCGACCTCGATGAGCCGCAACGCATAAGTGGGGGTGCAGACCAGCGTGGTGACTCCCAACTCGGCCATCAGGCGGAGCCTTTGCGCCGACGTGCGTCCGCCTCCAGGAATCATCAATGCTCCAATGCGTTCGGCTCCGCCTACTGCCGCCCAGAATCCGATGAAGGGGCCGAACGAGAAGGGTACGAAGAGCCTGTCCGCAGCAGAAACGCCCGCCCCGGCCAGCACAAAACCCCAGCACCGCGCCCACCACTTCCAGTCCTCTTCGGTATCGAATACGCGGAGGGGCTTGCCGGTGGTTCCGGACGTCTGATGCACACGGGTGTAGGCCAACTCGGGGTATGTGCAGTTGCGGCTGAGCGCGGCACCGTCCTGTGCGGCCATGAGTTCGTCTTTGGTGGTGAACGGCAGGTTCGTGAGGGCTTCGATGTCGTGCACGTCGTGGGGCGCAATTCCTGCCGCGTCGAGCTTTTCAGTGACGAAAGGGTTCTGTCCATATGTTTGTCCGAGCATCGCGGTCAGCCGGTCTGCCTGCATGGCCCGGAGTCGTTCTCGGGGGAGCGTCTCGGTCTTGTGATCGAAAAACGTGAGCTCCTCCACGCCGGTCTGTGGCACCCCGGACTCATGCTGACTCTGCATAGCCAGGACCCTGCCCACTATCAGCCGCCGGCTGGCCGCTGGAGAGAACTCGTGGGGACCAATGCCGTCCCCTCAGCGAGACGTCGAGCCGTCCTGTGATAGACCGCCTCATCGACACGCCAGTCGGACCCGTCTCTCTCGACGCGAGCTCGGACCGGCATCACGCCGCTGGTGTGACCGATCCGGATCGAATCTTCCGCAACCTCGTTGGCTACCCCGTGGACCGTGGTGCCCGGGATAACCGCCGCCACTCCGGTGCACGCCGCCAAAGTGCCCGGATAGGCCTTGTGAGGGACCGGTGGTCGTCCCCCGACCACACGGGCGACGAGGTCGACCCATTCGGCTTCAACCCGATCTCCAGTGGCATAGCTGTTGTAAGTGGTCGGTGGCGAGACCAGCGCCGGTACTGGGGTCAGACCGTCGGTGGTCATCCCCAGCAAATTTGCGGCGGCCTCTTTCACGGCTGCGATCGCCGCCAAGTGTTCTGGGTCGAACTGATCGGGCATCTCAGGTCCCGACAAGCCCACCGCGGTCGCCGGGAAGAAGACAGTGAGGTTGGCAACGTCGAGGATCGTCGCCTCGACCGGTCCGATATCGGTTTCGAGGACATCCATCACATGGCCGCTCGGCAGCAGTGACCCGGTCACACCTCCGGCCGTTTGACCGAAGTCGAGAGCGATCGGGGCGCCTGATCCGGGGACACCGTGCACGACGTAGGAACCTTCGACAGCAGCTGCGCCATCGACGACAATGACCTCTGCAATGAGTATCCGACCCGTGTTGGTGTTGTGGATGCGGACCCTCGTAAGCGGTTCTTCCACCTCCACCAGCGCCTCATCGACAGCGAAAGCTGCCACTGCGGCTGAGATGTTGCCGCAATTGATGTCGTAGTCGACAACTGGCTCGGTGATGCTTACTTGGGCGAAGGTGTAGTCGAGGTCGGCGTCATTTCTGGTGGGTGTGTCGATGATCGCCAGCTTGGAGGTCAGCAGGTCGGCGCCACCCAGACCATCCACCTGACGAGGATCTGGACTTCCGAAGAGCGAGAGGATCAGGGAGTCACGCAACTCCCGATCGTCGGGGAGGTTTTCGCCTCGAAGGAACACCGCCTTGGATGTGCCCCCTCTCATGAGTACGAAGGGGAGCCGGGTCTGTTGCCCGGTTTGATCGCTCAGCGTGTCAGAACCTGAACCGTGCACGCCGCTCCTTCGATCCCGACTGCCTTGCCCCCCCTGCAGTGGGCAAGCCCAGCTTTCACACCTTCGATCTGCCGACTGCCGGCCTCGCCACGCAACTGTCTCACAAGCTCGACGACTTGAGCGACGCCGGTACCGCCGAGGGGGTGACCCTTGCCGAGCAGTCCTCCGCTTGGGTTGACGGGCAGTCTGCCGGTGATATCGGCTTCACCCCGCTCGACGGCGTCCGGATACCCGCCTTGGGGGAACAAACCAAGACCCTCAACGCGGAGCACTTCGGCGATGCTGAAGCAGTCGTGAACCTCGGCGAAGTCGATGTCCTCCGGGCCGAGTCCGGATCTCTCGTATGCATCTTGGGCGGTGGCCCAGGTGAGAGGTTCAAAGGTCATCGAAGTTGGTTCGGCTTCAACGGAGCCAGTGCGCAAGGTTGATGCAGCGAGACGGACCGCCCGCCCGTTGCCGTGTTTCTTCAAAGCTCTGTCGCTCATCACAATGACGGCGGCGGCTCCATCGGTGACCGGCGAGCAATCGTGGAGTCGGAGAGGGTCGGCGATGGGTCTGGAGGCGAGAACGTCCTCGACGGTGATTTCCTGTCGGAAGTGGGCCAGAGGATTGTTGGCTGCGTTTCTCTTGTTCTTGACCGCGATCAGTGCGAGTTGTTCCCTGGTCATCCCGAACTCTTCCATGTAGCGCCTTGCCCGCATGGCGTAAACCGCGGGCATCGTCGCTCCGACCGCGGCCTCCGGGTCGCTTGGATCAGGTGTGAGTGCCCCCTGGAACCTCGTGGTGAGGTGTTCGGTCCCGATGGCCACCACGACGTCGTGCTCGCCGGCTCGAACTGCAAGAGACGCCTCGCGGAGAGCCGTCGCCCCACTGCTGCACGCATTCTCTACGTTGGAGAGTGGGAGGCCGGCCAGACCCACCTGGGCCAGGATGCGCTGACCGGTGACCATTCCCTGGAAGACATGACCGCAATATGCAGCCTCGATGGCGCGGGCATTGATACCGGCATCGCTAATGGCACCAAGCAGTGCTTCGGCCCCGAGATCGGCGGCGTCTCGTTCGGGATGCTTCCCGAACCTGGTCATTCCGACTCCGACAACGTGAACATCAGTCATTGGACGTCTCCACAGGATGGAACCGGTAGCCGGTGAGCGGGTTGCCGTCTTCATCTTTGCCGAAGGGCTCGAGAACCAAGGTCAAGGGCATGCCGATGTGGATGTCCTCGAGTTCACATCCGCTTATCTGACCCATGATGCGGACATCTTCGGGAAAGTCGACATACCCGAGCGCGTAGGGAACCTTGAAGTCGGGAGTCGATTGCCGTACAACCGAGAAGGTGTACAGCGTCCCTTCGGTGGAGAAGCCGATGGTGTCGAGATCTTGGCTCAAACAGCGCGAACAGGCTGCTCGCACTGGAAAGAAGTGAGCACCACACGATCGACACTGACTGCCGATCAGATTTCCGGATCCATCGGGGTGGATCTCCAATTCACCGGGGCGGAAGGAGACTCCGACCGCAGATATGGTCAACATTCCTCCTTGACGCTCAGACACCGGCAGCTTGCACGGCGTTCGGCCGTACAACCGTCCGGCCGTTCGGTCGAGTGTCCGTCCCGCGTTGTGGTTTCGTCAATGAGTTAGCGGTGCCATTTGCCTGATGTATTGGGCCCACGGAGCCCTCATCGACGTCAACGGCACTGTCTTGTCTGATGTGTTCGCATCAAGAAAATGACGCAGGAACCGGATTGTCACCACGGCGACTCACTGGAAATCTGAAAGCCAACCGACCGGCCGGACGGTTGTACGCCCACAAGGAGACGATGTGGCACCTTCAGAAACGACTCTTTCCAAGGAACAGGAGTACCTCCACGATTGGAATCTGATTGGGGAGGCCGAGATCGTCGCACCGCGCACCGTGGAAATCGACGATGAAACTCTGCGTGATGGTCTGCAGAGTCCATCGGTGCGCCAACCCAACCTGGAGGAAAAGCTCGACATCCTGCATCGAATGGTGGCGCTGGGCATCGATGCCGTGGACATCGGGTACGCCGGGGCGGGTCCCACCGTCCTCGATCACATCGTGGCACTAGCCGAAGAAATCGAGAACGAAGACCTACCCATCGTGCCCAACTGTGCCGGCCGCACCCACTCCTCGGACATCCTGCCCATCAGTGAGGCCCAGCAGCGGTCCGGAGTTGCCATCGAGGCTTCGTTGTTTCTCGGGTCGAGCGCAATTCGTCAATACGTCGAGGGCTGGGACACCGATTTCCTGGTCAGCACGACCGAGAACGCCGTCAAGCTTGCCCGTGGCGAGGGCCTCGAGGTCATGTACGTCACCGAGGACACCACCCGGGCGCATCCCGATGTCCTCCGCCGTGTCTACACCACTGCCATCGAGAGCGGGGCACGTCGCATCTGTCTCTCCGACACCGTCGGTCATGCCACCCCCTGGGGCGTCCGAGCATTGGTGGGCTTTGCGAGACAGATCGTGGCCGACAGCGGTGCCGAGGTGAAGATCGACTATCACGGGCACCGTGATCGCAACCTGAGTGTCCCCAACTCGCTGGCGGCTCTTTCGGCTGGGGCAGACCGGGTGCACGGATGCGGTCTAGGCATTGGTGAACGAGTCGGAAACACCCCGATGGAAGCTCTCCTGGTCAATCTCAAGCTCATTGGCTGGCTTGACACCGACCTGAGCGGTTTGCCCGCCTACTGCGAGGCGATTTCCAAGGCGACCGACACCCCCATCCCCAACAACAGCCCGGTGATTGGAAAAGACGCCTTCGAGACCAGCACCGGAGTCCATGCAGCGGCTGTGGTCAAGGCGATGCGAACGGGGGACTCCTGGCTCGCCAACCGCATCTACAGCGGGGTTCCCGCTGATGAGCTTGGACGGTCCCAGGAGATCACCGTTGGGCCGATGAGTGGGAAGGCAAACGCGGTGGCCTGGCTGACCAAACGTGGCCACGAATGTGACGAGGAGACGATCGACAAGATCCTGGCCACAGCCAAGAACTCCGATCACG
>Ga0255048_10001555_pt1 | contig 15707 bp, 37 predicted proteins | sample JV7_2_2_MG_FD_183619 | JGI IMG/M metagenome (GOLD analysis project Ga0255048, IMG submission 183619) | Seawater microbial communities from Jervis Inlet, British Columbia, Canada - JV7_2_2 | ecosystem: Environmental > Aquatic > Marine > Inlet | place: Canada: British Columbia | collected 2016-10-06
GTTCTGGAGATGTCAGGGTGTCATCATTTCGACCCCCTCCCCCATCTTACCAAATCCGCCCATCACCTGCCCTTAGTCTTCGCATTATGACACGAACGGCAGATGGATTGCAAATTTCGCCAGTCTGTACGCATCGGATCACTGACTCCATTGAACGGGATGATGTGGTCTACGTCGTCTGCCGTGGCGTCCTTGCAGACCTCGCACATGGGATAGGATTGCCGCTTCAGCTGGCTGATCCGTTCCCATTCGCCACCGTATCCACGCTGCTGTTTCGTGCCGCGTGCCCGCGTAGTTGCCTTTGATCGGAATGACTTCGGTGATGTGGGCATGCGTTGTGATCCCTTGCAATAGCTATCCTACCGAGTACATTAGTCCGGCACCGTGGTGACCTGTCCCGCTAGCTCCGGGGCACATCTGAAAGCCGGCTGGGTTTCTTCCGTTCCCAGCCGGCTTTCCGTCATTCTGTTTCCTCTGATCCCTCTGATCCCCAGACCCAATCTTTGATCAGCTCCGTCAGGAACGGCATCAGGATCAATCGCCAGATCATGGAGATGACGAACCCCGACGGAATAATCCCGACAGACTGCAGGTCTTGGAACGCCAGTTTGGCTGAGTATTTCAATGACACCTCGCGAGAGGCTGCTGCGTGTACGTTACCGCAGATCAGTGCCTGCCGTCTGAGCCAGCCTGATCTGTCCAGATAGTGAGCACAATTAACTGCTCGGTCGTGATGTTTTTCTGACACCCTGGCCGTCGCTAAGGCTCGCCGGGTTAACGATCCCAACATCTTCTCCGTCATCGTCGACCTCCAGTGTCAGTGTGATGTCTGGCCCCATGATTGATATCACCACGGTATGCCCGTTGTCGAGGATCGTCAGGTAGTGCAGCGTGGTATTGATCGTGACGCCCCAATAGCTGACGTAGAGCCGGGCCGGTGGCTCGAACATGATCTGATTGTTCGCGAGTTCGATTCGCTTGTTGACGCTGTCCCACGACAGGCTGACGGCATCCGGTATGAGTTCCACGACCTGCCCAGAGATGAGTTGATCGATCAGCTTCGGGATGTTCTTTGCGACCTTGATTGTCTTGCTCGTGAGCCCCATCAGATAGGCCCGATCTCGATCAGGTCAGCTACGCCGGATGACTGCACCAGTTCGATCCCCCGCTGGCAGTCCGCTTTGTTGTGGTACGATTCGGCTGAGTCCGCCACGATGTTTCCGTTGGGCGTGCGGAGTCGCCATCGCCATTGATTGCTGGCATCTGTGTATAGTTCAAATGTCACTATGCTTCTCCTTTATTCGATGCTGATCATTTTGTGGCGTCAACACTTTTCGCCCGCCGCTGTATGACCATCCATCCTGAACAACAGTGCCACATAGAGAACACCACCAAACCACTTGGTTTCCATCCTGACTGACACGGCATCCAATACTTGTCATGTCTTTATCAATCATTCGTCGCTTCTGGCATGATGGGCACCATTCAGGCTGGCTCATAGAAGTAGACTCCATTTCGTAGCCGGCCGACTCGTCCGGGGATCTCGTGGAATACAGACGCTACTCGGTACGCGGACAATGTTTCCCGGAGCTGTCCAAGCAGGTCTGAGAATAGGAACGTGAAAACGTGTGTGACGCTGTAGGTGGCGAGGTCGACGGTTCTGGCGTCTGATTCAACGATCCGAATCTTATCAGCAAGCCCATGATCTCGGACATTTTCCCTAGCTGCCTCTGCACGTCGAGGATCGATCTCGATGCCGATGCCAGAGCATCCTGTTGATTGCGTAGCTGCAATGAGCACTCGGCCATCTCCGCAGCCAATGTCTGCAAGCACGCTGTCTGATCCCAGTTTAAGTCCTCTGATTGCTTCGTTGATTTGCTCATTGTTTGATGGTTCCTGACCGAGTTTGATACTGGACTGCCAATCGTTCTGCCGGCGTGCTCGTCGCGAATTGCACATCCGGCAGCGACCATTCCCGCAATGGAACGTATTGTCCGATTTATACGAGCCCCATTGGTCACGGAGCATAACAGAGCCACGGCGAGCAGATGGCGAGGCTGGAGTTGAGACAGCCCTGCTCGCCGTGGCATGGTCCTGGCATGCCTGCCTGATTTGTTCCGCCGTGCGGAATCCAATCAGCCGCAGATTGGTACTGCCGTCTGGTAAGATAATCTCAAACGTCGGCAGCTTCGTGATGCCACGTTTGTCCGTCGCCGCGTCGAAGTCGACGACAGTGACATCACCTTCTGCGAAGTGGCTGAGTTCTGACGACTTGAACCGGACGCAGGCAGGGCACCATGACGCGGTCCAGAATCTGATTTTCAATCCGCCAGGCAGAGCCTCCACTGCCGGTTGCTCGATGGGCGGTGGGGATTCAGGCGGCGGTGGCACATCGGCCAGTGCCTGCAGTCGATTGGTATGATCCGCGAGGACGGTCACGACTGCGTCGTGTTGCTCGACGAGCAGTGAACGCAGCGAGGCCAACCGCTCCGGGTCAGCCGATACGGTTGGTTCCGGCGGTGGGTCGATGTCCGCCAATGCGATGAGCACCCCGAGTGCGCCGAGTGTGAGCGGTAGTTTGATTCCCATGTTATGCCTCCAGTGCGGTTTTCCAGTCATTCACATCGAACGTGCGTGGCTTGACGGCTGGCATGTCAGACATGCCGATTGCGACGGTGAACTGATGGCTCATCATTTGCCGAATCGAGTTTGGCGACCATTCAGACCAGCCCTTGTTTCCCCATCGGGTTCCCCACGAGTTCATCATCCAGACGTACGGCTCACCGTTGCTGCCTTCACGTTCCGACAGGCAGAGCAGAGCGATGGCATGTCCTCCGCCTCCGGCACTGAATGATTCCAGGACGGGAGTAGACATCCCTGAACCCCATCTGATGCCGATGGAGATCGCGCCCTGTCCGCTGCCCAGGAACGTCCGCACGGACTGATATGATGTCAGTTTATACGACTCGGCAATTTTGTATCGGGCGGCGTTTTCGAGAACGTCATCGAAGAACCCCGGCCGCCGGTTATTGTATCGCGAGGGGTATGGCCACTTCGACTCTTCTGGCACGCCCTGCGACATGGCGAGTTTCACGCCGCCTGAGATTGTTGACCCGTTGTCACCTCGGATGCCGTCAATCCGCTGCGTCTCGTAATATGCGTACGCCCGGCTGAGTTGGACGGACATCGACCCGGTCTGCAGTGCGTGAATCCATTCCAGGCATGACGACAGGTCATGTCCCTGACAGGCTCCCTGTTGCCCCTGATTTTCAATCACTGCCGTCTGCATCAGGTCGCGCGGGTCGAGTGACACTTCCTGATACGTGCCACGCATTGCCAGTATATTGTCTTCCGGCTGCATCTGTTGCAGGGCGGTCCAGTCTTCACGGTCTCGCCGCCATCCTCCGATGTATCCGTCAGCCACGATAGTAATCCTCTGCGATAAACCAGCCAACGGTGAAGCACGTCACGAATGTGCCGAGTCCAGTCATGACCAGTATGCACTCGTGGTCAGTCATCACGCAGCCCTAAATCGAACGTCTGTGTTTGCTTGTCTCCGATTTCTTCGCCGCTGGGTTCAGCATAGAACGTGACATTCAACTCCGGAGGTTTCTCCAGAGTCATCTTCAACTGCAGGTCTACAATCCGCGCTGGTAGCTCTGGGATGAGATGCTTCAATGCGTTGAGCAGCAATCGGTTTGACTCCATGTTCTCTTTTATCTTTTCGTGGTCAGTCATTCCAATTCATCCGCCAGTTCTGCGACGGTCCCGGCAACCTGTGCTTCCGACAGCCGATCGATGTACGGCGCGAACGCCCGCTTGCGAAGTGCTGCCATCTGTTCGTTGTGCCATTTGGCGGCCTCCGCATCGCTGCTGAATTCCGTTGCCGCCATTTCGCGGAGCGTTGCTACTCTGCCGGCCCGGTCGATCGCGTAGGCTTGAGCGAGAACGTCGTTAGCTATGGGCTCCGGCGGATCTGGATTGATCGAATCAGGCAACCCAAATACGAGCAGTAGTCCACCTGCGGCAAAGAGTAGTCCGCCGAACACCTTCATGCGGAGGTCTCCATTGTGGATACCTGTGCTCCGGACAGGCCAGCCTGCAGGTATCTGAGCTTGACCTCCGCAGTCGTTGTTGTCTTACATGCCCCCAGTACGAGGTTCACATGTTTCACGAATCCCGGCGGCGCTGCTACCTGCGACCATTCCGGAGGGTCTTCCGTACCGCTCGGCTCGGTGATGGCATCAACATCACCATCTTCCTGCAGCCATTGCCCGACAGCGGCGAATGTCGACGGCCCGGCGGTGAGTACTCCTATGACGAGCAGGATAACACCGACAGCAGTTGCGGCGGTCTGTGGGTCCAGGCTAATTCCCATTGGCGTGCTTCCCTATGTCGGCCAGCCCCTGACCCAGCAGGTAGGTGATCAGCGGCGAGATGATGGCAAGGATTGCCTCAGTATCGACCTCCCATCCGAGCTTGAGCAGGGCTGCTGCGGCAGTCGCGGCGACTGCTGTGACGAATTTTTTTGAGGTTAATAGCCCGCGTATGAGTGATTTCATGTTTGTCCTCCTGTCAAAACTCTAACAATTTTGATGCGTGACAACAACAGGGCAGTGCGGTGGATGTATCCGCGTGGCGTCCATGCCCTGCCCTGTGGATCATTCGCCCTCCTCCGATGCCCGCAAATCAGCCACCGCCTGAGACAACACTATTACCCAGACCTGCAGCATGGCGTAGGTTGGGTGGCGATCGAAATTAACGAACTCGCCCATCGCCTCGGCAACAATTGACACGTCATTGACCGCTTTCCTATGCTCTTCAGTCACCTTCCGTTCCTCCTCGTGCATTTTGCCTTCAGCCACTCGCCGCCGAACACGACGGCCGCCAACTCAGTCAGCGTCTTGATCTCGGTCTCATCGAAGCTCGATGCGTTCAGCCACATGAAAAGCATCGCCGCCCCGAGGTACGTGACCATCTGCAGAATCTGCCAAATTGGATGCTCTGGATCGGTCATTTGCCCGCCTCCTGTCAATCGCCAGTTCTGTCGATCTTGTCACGCTTCGTCGCTGCGATGTAGTCGTCGATCACGCCCGACCACCAGTTGCCGTCGCGGTGCTGGAATGGTGCCGGCAGCGGTTGCTCTCTGACCATCTCCAACTCAACCCGCCTGCGCCGATAGTAGCCATTGAATGATTCACCCGGTTTCATACCCGCTGGTCTTGTTTTTGGCATGTCCTGCCCCGGAAGGTTCTGCAAAGTCTAGGCTGGCTGCGAGCGTACCGATTCCCCATTGCTGGAGAATCGGCAACGTGCAAGGGTCTGAGTATGGAGACGATGGCACCTGCAGACAGCAGATTCAACGCGGACAGTGGCTGTTGGCTATTCCTCCCGCGTCTGGCTCGTGTCCCGGGCGGGAATCGGTAAAGGTTCCCGGGTGCCAGATATTGCCTGTCTCGTACAAGGTGCCGCAGGTTCTGCACCACCGAACACTCTCACCGCATCGGTTATTGCGGTTCGTGACAGACGAATGCCTCCGCCTTCTCCCGGTCACGTCGGTACACGAAAAAACCACCCGAAGCAGTCAGATTGCCTCGCGTGGTTTAATGGCTTTGCAGCCAGGTGGTTCATCGACGTTATCTGACAACGTCGCCACATTTGTATTGTCGCTGATGCTGGATGTCAATACCGTCGGCCGGCTCATCGTCAGATCTCCATTCCGAGTCGCTCGGCCAACATATTGACGACTGCCAGCGGGGCCCGGCCGCTGTCTGAATAACTGCCCATCCGGTGACCGGGATTCTGTGCGGCGGTGATATTGTGGCATTCCCGCAGCAATTTCGCCAGATCGGGGAACGGATCGAGGCACGCGACCAGCGTCAGGACGGCCTTGTTGACCACCGGCGGATCATACGAGGACAACGCCCGGACCCAGATATCTGCCTGCTCGTCGGTAAACTTCGCCTGTGATTTTGCCGCACATAGGTACATCAACGATTTAGCCGCTGCCCGCCCTTGCGAGTGCCGAGAGGCTGGAGTTGAGCTCTGAGTTGTTAGCTGCCCCATCTTTGCGGTCCTTCTTTTCCCAGTTCCGGACGGCACCATGCCAATCCACGAGCTTCAGCCCGTTTGCCTTCTTCCATGCCTGCGATTCGTAGTAGTCACAGAACGCCTCTGCGTCGATCCCGTTGCCCCGCTCCCCGCAGTATTCGGCCACCTGCTCGACTGTCGGCGGCCGGAACGCCCCCCTCGCTGGCGGCGGATCCAGTTCGTCGGCCAGTTTTCGGAGTTTCCTGGCGGTTGCCCGTCTGTCGGCAGCGTCTGCCAGCTTTGATAGCTGCCTGATGGCCTGTATTGCCTCTGTGGCACCCTGCTTCAGCGTGGGCGATGTATCTGCCGCAGGTTGAGTGGCGGCCTGTGGCGGGGTGTGGGGCGTCGTGGGGACCAGTTCAACCTCCGGTTCAGAGTTCACTACTGGTTCACTATCGCCGTTGAATAGCGTTTTTGCTGGTTCATCAGGGTTCACTACCGGTTCACTATGAACTGGATGCACAATCGGAGGATTCGACTCTTTGGCAGTCGTGCTACCAGGTAGCACGACAGGACCGAACTGAAACCGAGCCCCACGGAACTCCCCGGCGAAATCGCTGCCCCACTTAATGGCCTGATCAGCCTTGCTGGCATCCCATGTCAACATCTCTCGGAACGACCGCCATGACCAATCCTCACGAATGCTACCTGGTAGCACGCGGAATCGCTCCCACACCGAACGGCACTGCTGCACCCTCTGCCGGCTGCAATCCCACCCATCGGCAATCTGCTGGTCAGTATGCCCCGCCTCGCACAATTGGCTGGCCAACTCGCCGAGTCGCCAATTGCTCGCCTTCTCCTCGCCCTCGATGATTGCCCGCCCCTCCGATATCGCCGCGTGCTCCGTCGATTCTGCCACCTGTACGATTGGATCCATCTGATTGTCCTTCTTAATCGTCGAACATGAACATCTGGCGTTTCTGGCCAGCCGACTTCGGCCCGCTGATTTCCCAGACAACCGCATTCCGGCCGCTGCGTGTCTTCCGCTGGAAGCCTGAATCCCGCACCAGCCCGCGTTCCACCAGCTCAACCCGCCGTGGACGCTGCGTGCTCGGATTCAGATTCATCATTGATTGCATTTCTTCGTCGGTCAGCCCGCCGCCTGATCCGAGGATACACCGCAACACCCGACCACGTAATGTGTCGGCATCACTTTCGATTTCAATCGCAGCGTCGAACGATGTGGCTGAGTGCTCCTGGTATTTGATTCCCACAGTTCCGCCTCCGGAAGTCCCGCGTAAGTCCCTGTAAACTCCGCAAGTACCTGAAATCGCCGCTTCGCCATGCCGGGTGAAAGAATAAGCCCCGACATGCCCGGCCACGCCCTGCCTTGCCTTGCCCAGCCTCGCCGCGCCCGGCCGCGCCTTGCCCAGCCGTGCCTGGCCTTGCCTCGACCTTGAGGATAAAAACCAGGCCCTGCCTTGCCTCGCCAGGCCCCGCCGCGCCCGGCCTTGCCGCGCCAGGCCCTGCCTTGCCCCGACCTTGAGGATAAAAACCATGCCATGCCTTGCCTTGCCGTGCCTCGCCGCGCCGTGCCATGCCTTGCCGTGCCGTGCCGTGCCGCGCCTCGCCGCGCCTCGCCATGCCCGGACCTTGAGGATAAAAACCATGCCATGCCATACCTTGCCTCGCCTCGCCGCGCCAAGCCGCGCCGGGCCATGCCACGCCCTGCCTTGCCCGGCCGCGCCTCGCCGCGCCATGCCGCGCCCGGCCACTCCTTGCCCCGCCTTGATTATTCGATGTTCACCTCAAATCCCCCGTACAATGGGCGATATGTTCCGAGCCCAATCACGCCCGCATAGTCGAAACACTGCTGCATGACTTCCCACGTCAGATCCCCGGACGGAATGAATCGAATCCCGAACTTCAATGACCACGGGGTTTCCAGGCATGGTCGCTCTTTTGGGTTCGGAATTGCTGTCCCGCTTTTGTTAATCCTCGCAACATGATGAACGATCTCAAAGTGGTCATCAAATTCATCCGGAGTGACCGTTTTGCCATCGTGTAACAATGGAATGAATTGCTCGTCAATAATCAGGCAGTTGTTGATGGCCATCCCTATAGGCTTTGCCTTCTTGCCGAAGAACATTTTTGCAACCGACTTGGTGTTCTCTGCTGACAGAGCCGAGTACAGGTTGATCTGTGGCATTACCGCAATCCCGCCGTGCCAGTACACCTTGTCGATTGGTTCTGGTTTTGCTTCGTTCGATCCCGTGTACCTGTCGAACAAGAGTGCTTTTGTTCCCGTGAATGTCACAGTCGCCGTTTTCAATTTTACTGACATGCTCTACAAGCCTTTCAATCTGGCTGGCTGACAATTTCCTCCACTCTGATCCGCCACTTGTGCGGTACTGGTGGTATTGATTGTGTAACCAACTCTCCACTTCCGCATTGCAAACTGAGTTCAGCTTGAACTCATGAAGAATTCGCAAACAGTAAGGGTTCCATGTCTGACCTTCTCTCAATCGATTGATTGCTCGTCGGTCAGTGATTCCGATTTTGTAGTGTCCCCGATCATCTGTGATGACGTACACAATGTTTTGTTCACTTGTCACGGGTCGATGAACTCCACCACCAGCCCGAACTCGCTCGCAATGTTTACCTCGGCTGTCACGCCCACCGAGCAATCCCATCCGGCCTGACAAACAACCAACATCCCCGAACACATCTCAATCAACCGCCGGTCGTACGCCTCCCAATAATCCCATTCAGTCGGCAACTCGCCAGCCAGTGCGATCGGATGCGTATGCGATATCGGGCTGATCAAGTGCACGCCCTCTGACATCAGCCGTGCGGCCGTTCGATTGACCTGCAGGAATCGCTCGAGCATTACCGCCGGGTCGTCGTGCGTGTATGGGGTTGCTAAGTAGATCATTAGACGGCATCGGCAAATAAAGCACGTTGTTGGATTTTTTGAGCTTGCGACATGCCCGGACGATGAGTGCTTCAAACTCCTTGCCGGTCATGGAAGTCTCTCCTCGCTTGATCACATAACGAACGGCACTCGCCTTCCACGTAGATTTGCGACCGCACGACGCCGCGTGGTGATCTAAGGTTCAAGTCTCTGAGCAGGTCAAATGGTCTCGGTTCAAGGTTGTCGATTAGATCTGGGTCAGGAGCATCACACGAATGAGCACAGTCGAACCCGACCCACCATGCGTCATCCGGACCAGCAGCATCACAAGGGACATCAGCCTGACCGAATGTAATTCCCCCATGCACATCCAGATTAAGGTCCATATCGTCTTTCCCGTGCCACGGGTGTCCTGGTGGAACCCGCACATATCCACAGCGGTATCCGCTGCCATTGTTCACCACGACCCACTGATAACCCTGGTGCTCACCTTCAGCCAGCACGTCGTCAGGGTGATTGATTTTAATACTGAGGCACATCGTTCTCTCCCAATAGTTTTTTAATCCATCGACGCCGCGCGTCGATCATGCCTTGCGGCCGTCCTGTTGACCTGCAGGAATCGCTCGTGTATTACCGCCGGGTCATCGTGCGTGTATGGGGTTGCTAAGTAGATCACGCCGTCACCTCGTCAAACAGAGACCGCTCTGGATTGGTTACCGATTCCAATGCCGTCGGTACATTTCGACACGCCTGATGGTAATACGATTCCTTCAGCTCGATACCTACACCGCGTCGGCCGTTCGATACCGCCCCGAATACCTCCGATCCAACGCCCATGAATGGAGTCAGTACGTTCTCACCGGGATTGCTCCACATCACGCATGACCGGTCGATGACATCGAGCTGCAGTGGGTGCATGTGCCGTTCATCGTCTCCGTCACGACCTTCCTTGTACGGCAGGGTTCTCTCCAGTCGGATGTCATCCCAGAAGCACGATGCGTACTGCCGCCATATCCAGTGCGAGTACCGATTCTTAATCTGGTTGCCCTTGTAACCTCGCAACGCTTTCAACTCCGCAGGCATCTCACGTTCGCCGGCGTAGTCCATCAATCCCTCCGGATGAACGACAGGCACCGGATTCTCGCCACGCTTGCGAAATGGAATCAGATAATCGCCGCACGCCACGTTCGTCCGTGTGCTGTCTTCCACAATCTGGCGATGAGTCAGAGCCTTCGCCATCGTGCGATTTCTGACAGCCAGCGGTTCCTTCCAGATACAGATTCTCGGCAACATCTCGAATCCGCATTCGTTGTGCAGCCTGATGATGTCGCCAGGGAAGTCCGAATACCCGCAGATGTTCGCTCCCGCCTTCGGAATGTCCGTGCAGTGAACAGCCGAGATTCTGCCCGGCAATAGCAGACGTTCAATCTCTCGCACAATGAACTCGTAGTGTTCAAAAAATTCGTTGTACGTCCGAGCGTTCGACAGGTCGCGGTCACTGCTGCTGTAATTGTAAAGACATCCCCCCTGCTCTGTTGCGAACGGTGGCGAATAGATCGACATGTGCATCGACTCGGATGGCAGAGCCTTCAGTACCTCCGCTGAATCGCCGTTGTATAGTGCGTAGTTGTCCGTGATTGTTTGTGCCGTTACAGCCATGATGGAATATCCTCCGTTTCATCGAACGTGCCCCCTCGCGACAATGCGAGTGAGTCTGACATATGCTCACACAATGACTCAAACATCTGCTCTGATTGCCGAGTCTTACGTTGGATGTTCTTTAACACTCCCTGCTCGCCTTCGTTCACAATCATGTGGACATCAACAGGATTCTCCTGCCCGAATCTCCAGCACCGCCGCACTGCCTGATAGTGCTGTTCGAATGAATGAGACGGAAAACAGATCACCTTATTGCAGTGCTGCCAGTTCAGTCCCCAGCATCCGATTTTTGGCTTTGTGACCAATCGTTTCACTTCACCTCGCGTGAATGCAGTCAGTATCTCTTCCTTCTTCTCATCGCTCATGCTCCCTTTGACCTGGACCGCGTCCGGCACCTCTTTCGCCAGCCGGTCGCCCTCGTCATTCAGCTCACACCACAACACGCTCGCACCCTTATGTGATGTTGCTATCTCTGCGGCCAGTTCGCATCTCTCACCGATACTGTTCCGCCGCTCTTCTCTCTGTTCCTGCAGGTTAGTCGCCGCCATCGCGAATAGCATTCCGTCGCGAGCCTTCTTTGTTTCCACGATGTGCTCGTGCTGATTCAGCGGTGGCAGTTCGAATCTGGAATCATCCCCGCCAATGTCTGACGGCTTTCGTATCGACCGTGCCCACGAGCACACCCATCGCCAGAACGGCTTCTGTGCATGTCCACGAAATCGATACTTCACCCTTCCCCATCCCAGATGGTCCTTCTGGGTGTCTTGTTTAAAAAACATCGTCAGCATGTCGCGATACCCCAGATAGCCGAGTGCATCCGATGACGTGCCGAGTTCGTGGTAATCATTAGGGGCGGCGGTAGCAGTGCAGAGCAAGCGATACTTCAGCAACCGGCAGAACTCAGTGACCTCTTGCTTTCTCTGGCTCTTGAAGTTCTTGATTGCTGATGATTCATCGCACACGATTCCGCTGAATAGCGAGTTGTCGAACTTCTTTAGTTGCTCGTAGTTTGTGACTACGATTCGCGGCGACCCGCTGATGTTCCCATCTCGTGACCGCTCCGCATCGATGCCGAATTTCTCAGCCTCTGATATTGTCTGCGACCCGACTGCCAGCGGAGTCACCAATAGCACGGGCTTATTAGTATGCCGTACTACGTTCTCAGCCCATACAAGCTGCTGAATCGTTTTGCCCAATCCGCAGTCCTCGAACAGAGCACACCGGCCAGACCGTATTGCCCAATCTGTTAATGTTTTCTGGAAGTCGAACAGGCTGTCCGGCATCCACGTTGGATCGAATCCTTGCAAGCTATCCGATCGTTGTTTTCTTTCCAGAAACTGCTCGTAAGTATCCATTGCTTCGTGTTCCCTCACAGTGGTTGAAAAATGATCGGCAGCGGCTTGCCCAACAGGCGGTGTCCGTCAAGAGCCGCCCGTCTATACTGTCGCCACAACGAGTGACGATCAGAACCGCTGCCGATCATGTATCGTCTATGTCAAGTTCTCTCGCCATTCCCCGCACGTATTACGACCGTGCGTTGCCGGTTGCACGTCCGTCTGCCGATTCTGAATCACGATCGGTACTGGCGGATACCTCAAACAAAAGTGAATCGCCCTTTTCGCATCCTCTGGATCATCCCAACGGTGCCGGAACATTCCCCAATGACTGCAGGTGTCGCATGTGTGCATCATGTCTCCCGTGTGAATGTCAGCACCACTCCCGCTTCCGGCTTATCAACCCACACCGTCACCTTGCCGATCACCAGATGTTGCCAGTCATCGTCCGGAATCAATCCGGCCGATACAACACCATCAATGGCAGCCTTCTGACTCTGCATCATGTTTACAATATCCCGCCGCCTGCGGTCCGGAACATAGAACGAGTAGTCAACCACTGCGGATGCCCACTCGCCCCGCTTGATCCGTTGTTCCATCATCTGCACTGCCGTCAGCCCTGCCGCGAGGTTGCGAAGTGCCTTCGTCGGACCTGCTTTGCTTCGCCATCCGCCTTTGTTGTGGGCGTGCAACTTCGCGTTGACCGGCGGCAACTCAATAACAACCGCCATCAGAACGGCACCGAATCCGATTCGTTCTTGCCGCCACTGAGATCTTCCTGATACGTCGCCGCATCCTGCGTCTGGCCTGACATCGTGCGTCGCATGAACTCCGGCCACTCGGCCGATTCCTTGATCTTCTCGCGGATCCATTCCGGGAGTGCCTCGAAATCGTCAGCCGTTGACTCGGCCAGATCGAATGTTCGCGACGGACATGCCTGAGCCGGCACCGTCATTGATTTGTGTAGTTTGGTTACGCTCTGGATCTTCGCCCGCATGTCGCCGTTTGCTTTCGCGGCGTGAACCACCTGCACGAGGCAGCCGATACCGCACAGACAGAACAGGTCGAATCCCTCGAGTTCATCCGGCGCGAACGCCCGACCCCGCCACGATTCCAGCATGTGCCGGAGGTTCGCCTTCTCTGACAGGCTGAGCGTGTAGAACGCCGACAGCATCGCCGGTTCTTCACCCTTGTCTTGATCGTACACCTGCAGCACATCAGGAAACTCCCAGCCGATCAAACATTGGTGTTTCGCTCCGTACGTGCTTTCATGCGTGCCGATATCAGCCACGAGCACACACCGAGCCAAATGCTGGTCTTCTGGAATCAGCTCGAAGTTCCCACCTGTCTTTGCTTTCGCAATTAAAGCCATCGTCATTGTTCTCCCGTTTCGGTTTGTGAATTGTCGTCGCCTTCCGGTATCCCTCGCTCGTCGTACGTGCCCCTCTCAATGGCGTTAATGTCGGCTGCCGCCTTCGCAACCAATCGTTCCCATCCTATCTGCATGCTCGCCGCTTCCACGTTCGTAGCTGCCCGCTGCGGTTCGTATTCCCACTGCGGACCGAATCCCCGGTGGAACCAATCGGCCCGCTCCAGATCGCTCGGCTGGTCCTCGTACTGGATCGCTGAGGATTCCCAGCATTCGCCCCATTCGTAGATCACGGATCAGCCTTTCCGCAGATGATTGCCGCGAACATGCCGACCGTCACAATCGCGACGGCCAGGAACATCAGACATTCGGTCAGGGCCTCATCGCTCACGTCGTCACCTCGTCGGCCTGATCTGATGCCCAGCGGATCCAGTCAGATACGCTCCTTCCTGAATTGTCCATCCTTGTGACCTCTGCAGCCAGCAGGATCGCCATCCTTCCCCGCTCCCGTGACGCCTGCATATTTCTCTGAGCCTGTGCCGGCGAGATTGTGACTTCTTCGATTTCCATTTCAATTCCGTTCTCTCGGTGAATAAAACTGGCAACCCGATCCCCGCCTTCATGCTCATCCTGCTGGATCGCTTTCGTCTCCGTCCGTAGCTACCAGATAATCTGCGGCTCTGTGCTTCCCGTGTATCACTGCTCGGGCGTAATCTTCCGACCGGCCGCACATGATCGATATCCTGCGAAGGTCCAGATGCTGGTCAAACCACAGCGACCGGATACGCTGGCACAGTCTGAAGGTCTGTTTTTCTTTCGCACAGTCCGACATCAGTATCGATTCCGGCTTTGGTTTTCCGCCTCGCGTCACGCCGCCTGTCATATGTGATTTTCTGCGGTGCCTGTTCTTCATTGCTTCCGCTCCTTCTGCTGCTGCCGCTGACTGCCCCCGTCCAGCTCAGTCCGCAGAATCTTTACCTCGTCCGGTGCTTCAAATCCCAGCCGCACCTTGTCGCCGCACACCTCAAGCACCGTCACTTTCACGTCGCGGCCAATGCTCACGCCCTGTTGTGGCCGCCTGCTCAATACCAGCATCTCAATCCTCCTTGAGTAGTTCGAGCTCTTCCATCACCTCATCGCACTGGTCCCGCCAGTACGCTGAATCCTGTTCTGAATACTGCACCCGCTGAAACAGCCGGTCAACCAGACCCGCCGCCTCACGCATTGCCGCACTCGCCCGAGCACCGACAAACACAATTGCCACCGACCCGCAGCCTATGCCGAACAGGAACCCGACCACCGCACCGAACAGGAATGTTGCCATTGCATCACCTCCGCTGTTTTGCCCAGACGCGAAACTCACCCGTCTTCCTGATCGCCTGCTCGACCGTCGTGCTGATGTTCTCGCGGGTGTCGAGATACGCCCGCACCTCCTGACTGCACCGGCCGCTAAATGATACCTTCGGTTCTTCTGCCGGCGGACGGCCGAGCGACTTGCCCGGCCCCGCCTTGCGTGGCCCCCCGTGGTTGAATGTTTGTTTCTTTGCCATGCCGTCCCTTTGTTACGTGCTGAAGAGTGGATACACGCCATAGCAGTCCGGACCATTATATGATCCGTCCCTGCCGAAGTAATCTGCCACCAGGTACTGGTCGTCTTCCGTTCCGGTCACATTCGGCCCGCCCCAGCCGATGTGATTTATTTCCCCTGATTCATCACCGTCGCGAAATGACGGCCCCTCGTTGCCTACTGCAGCGGAATCCCAGTAAATCACGGTTCCTGGAATCACTTGCCCGGAAGCGACCTGATTGATTCGTCCTGGAAGTTCGCTGGCTTCTGTTTTCGTCGTCATCGTCCCGTCTCCCGTTGTTGTGGTTGTTGTTATCGCCCAGCTTTGATAATCACGGCGGCGGCCACTGTATATCGCAATGGCGTGCTGACGTTCATGTGCTTCAAAACAGACTCAGCCAATGATGCGTTAGCTCGCAGGCTCTTTGGCGTGGTTAATCGCAATAATTCGCATGCTCTGCTGTAGCTCATCGTCCCGTCTCCCGTTGTTGTTGTTGTGTTCGTCATGTCAGTACAATATCGGCACCGATTGATTGTTGCAATACACGCAATACAGAAACCGACAAGTTTTCTGAAAGTTTCCGTCGCGCATGAAAAACCCCGCGTTTCTGCGGGTTCTGGCGGGCGGCCCAATCTGCCGGCAGGTCAAGGCGACTTCGCTTCCAGCTTTTCAATCGCGTCTTCGAGCCGCGCCACTTGATTGACCAGATACTGCGGCGGATAACGCTGTGCGACATCGTTGAGGATATCTGCACGCAACTGCAGTTGGTCGGCACGCGAATCCGCAGACGTATATCGGTCCTCTGCCAGCCGGGTAATTTTTTCGACCGATAT